>SXGT01442783.1_pt1 | contig 28884 bp, 22 predicted proteins | sample 3176221 | NCBI WGS metagenome assembly SXGT01 (sample SAMN11356862, study PRJNA531348) | freshwater metagenome | isolation source: freshwater sample F1-120 | place: China: Fuxian Lake, Yuxi | collected 2017-12-25 | reverse complement strand
GTGGTATCGATCGGCTCGTCTGCGCGCCCGATCAGGCCGATCTCATGGCCAATGGCGCACGCGATCTCGACGTTGTCGCCGGTGATCATCTTGACTTCGATGCCCGCGTCACGGCACTCGGCGAGGGCGGCCTTGACGTCGTCGCGCAAGGGATCGTGGATCGCGACGAAACCGATATAGGTCAGATTCTGGTCGAGGGATGGACGCATGGCGTGCAGCCCGTCTTCGTCGTCGGGCGTCTCGGTCGGCAATGGAACGTAGGCAAACGCCAGCGTGCGCATCGTTCGTGCCGCCGCCTCGCGCAGTCGCCCTTGAATTGCCTGCTTCCTTTCATCGGAGAGCGTTTGTGCGACGCCATCGGCATCCAGGACATTTTGGCAAGAGTCTAGAATCGCCTCGGGGGCCCCTTTGACCAATGCGAAAAGTTGGCCCCCGGTCCGCACGACGGTTGTCATGCGTTTGCGTTCCGAGGAGAAGTGGATCTGATAGAGAGCCGGCGTCTGGACGCGCAGCTCGCCATACTCGATACCAGCCTCACGCAGCCATTGCAGGAGGGCGCCTTCCGTCGAGTTGCCGATGGTGATGGTCTTGCCTTGCTTGTCGCCGAGATTGGCGGTGGAATTGACGGCACTGATGAGTGCGATCCAGTCGATCGGTTTTCGAGGGCCTTCCCCTGCGCTGGCGTTTGGGGCTGGCAGGGGCCATTCGGGTGTGCCACGATCCCACGCTTGCTCGCCCAGGGAGATGCGCGTAACCTGCATGCGGTTCTGGGTGAGCGTGCCAGTTTTGTCAGTGCAAATGACGGTTGCGGAACCGATGGTCTCGCAGGCCACCAACTGCCGCACGAGCGAGTTGGCCCGCGTCATCTTCTGCATCGCGAGGGCCAGCGACACGGTGACGCTCATCGGCAGCCCTTCCGGCACAGCGACGACGATGATGATGACCATCGTCATGAAATAGCCGAGCAGCTCGGTGAGCACGCGCAGTAATTGATCGCCGTCGCCGGGCCAGAAGATATCGCCAGTTATGAGGCCGCGAATGAGTTGGGCGGCAAAGATTAGCAGGGCAGCGGCGTACCCGACCTTGCTGATCAGGTCGGCAAGGTGTGCCAACTTGAGTTGCAGCGGCGTCAGCTCCTTGGAAATGGTCAGCTTGCGTTTGATGCGAGCTTCTTCCGTGTCGTTGATGTGCACATCGTCGTCGCCGGCGCCTGCGGATAGCCGGCGGGCAATTTGCCCAAGGGAGGTACGGTCGCCGACTTCGCACACCATCACATGGGCGACGCCATCCACGACTTGTGTACCGCGATACACGCAGCCGGGCTGATCGGGCCCCTCGGCCGCGTCGTCGATTGGCTGCGTGAATTTGCGCACTGGTTCGGACTCGCCGGTCATGAGCGACTGGTCGATCATCAACTCGGTGGCCTTGAGAAGGCGACCATCGGCGGGAATTTCGTCCCCAGTTTCCAGAAGGACCACGTCACCGACAACGACGTCTTCGACAGCCAGGGTTAACAGCTGGCCCGCGCGAAAGACTTTGACCTTGATCGATTCTTTCTGCGTGTTGAGGACCTCAAATTCACGGTCGCTCTTGTATTCACTGGCGAACGCAACCCCGGTTGCGAGAATGACGGCGATCATGACGGCGAGGCCCTCGACGAGAACATGATCGCCTGCCAGGCCCACGCCAAAAAGTCCGATGGCCGACAGGAGCATCAGTGCCGGCACCCATCGGTCTTGCCTCAGGACGTGGGCGACGGCAAGTATTACCGCCACCACGCCAAAGCTGATGCCGCCGACGAGGGGGGCGCCCTTGAAGAGATCGACGATCATCGACAAAAGTGTGGCTGCGAGCAGAATCTTGATGATCGGTTCGTCGAACTTCTCAATGAATTTCTTCCAGAGAGGCTCGTGGGGAAGGGCCGTCAGGACATTCTTGCCGAATTGCTGACGGCTGGCTGCGACGGATTTATCAGTGAGTCCGGTTTCTGGATGCGCGGAAGTTGAATGGATGACGTCGGAAAGGGTGCGCATAGTGGTTAGTGGCTAGTGGCTAGTGGCTATTGGTGTGAAGGGCTAGCCGCTATTTCACTGCTCCATGATTTCTTTCGACTTCTTGTCGGCCACCTCGTCGATCTTGGCTTCAAAGACCTTGAGAAGCTCTTGCATCTTCTCCTTGCCGCCGTCGCGTTCGTCCTCGGTCATCTCTTTGCCTTTTTCGGCCTGATCGAAATGCTTGTTGCCATCGCGGCGAATATTGCGGCAGGCGACCTTGGCGTCCTCGCTCGATTTCTTGATGACGGCAACCATCTTCTTGCGTTGATCGCCCGACATCGACGGAACGGTGAGGCGGATCATCTTGCCGTCGTTGTTCGGCGACATACCGAGATCGCTGGAACGGATCGCTTTCTCGATATCCTTGAGGCAGCTGGCATCGAAGGGGCGAATGACGACCGACTGCGGGTCCGGGCAGTTGATCTGCGCCAGCGTCTTGAGCGGTGTGGGGGAGCCGTAATATTCGACCCGAAGATTATCGACGAGCGCTGGTGTCGCCCGGCCGGTGCGAAGGCCGCGTAGCTCATTCTTGAAGACGTCAATCGCCTTCTCCATGCGCTCCTCGGCATCAAACATTATTTCGTCGGTGGACATTTTTTTCTCCCGCCGCTGGCGGCTTTGCAAATGGGCTTGCTTCGCTGCAAGCGGCGTTACGTAGATTCCACGAGGGTACCTATGGCTTGCCCAGCGATGGCACGCTCGATGTTGCCCTCTTTGTTGAAGTTGAACACCAAGATTGGCAGCTTGGCGGTGCGGCACATATCGATGGCGGCGGCGTCCATCACACGCAGATTATCGCGCAGCACCTGGGCGTGGGTTAACTTCTGGTATTTCTGGGCGTGTGGATTGATCTCCGGGTCATCGGTGTAGACGCCGTCTACCTTGGTCGCTTTCAGGATGATGTTCGCTTCAAGCTCGCAGGCACGCAAGGCTGCCGCGGTGTCGGTGGTGACGAACGGCGTCCCTGTACCGCCCGCCAGGATGACGATACGCCCTTTCTCAAGGTGGCGAGTTGCCCGGCGCTGGATATACGGCTCCGCAACGGTTTCCATGCGGATCGCGGTCATTAACCTTGTCTCGCAGCCGAGGCTTTCCAGGCAGCTTTGCAAGGCCAAACCGTTAAGGACGGTAGCGAGCATGCCCATGTAATGGGCGGTGGTCTTCTTGATGACAGTACCGCCCGCCGAGAATTGCTCGCCGCGCAGCAAATTTCCGCCGCCAATGACGAGCGCGAGTTGAACTCCGCGTTCATGGACTTTCTTGGCCTGGGTGGCGATCTTGAGCGTGTCGTCGATACTGATGCCGCTTTTGCCTGGCGAGTTGAACCCTTCCCCGGAGAGCTTGAGGAGGACACGCTTGTATTTTGGCTTCAATGGGTCGTGGGAATCGTCCATGGGTGGAATCACATCCAAGGTAAGCGGTTGATCGCCAAGGGCTCGCGGCGCTCGGCCCCGGGCTTCCGGTGCATTATATTAAACGGTCAGCACTCGGTCTCTTGCGACGATGTCCCATTTATCGATGACCTGTCCTTTCTCGATGACGTACGCATACTGATGCATCGCGCTCGTCGGACAAACGTGCGCAGGGAGTGCGAACGCGACGTCGCCGGGTTGGAATCGTTCGGCGTCGGGTGTCTCGACGACCAGGTGCTCCTCGTTCTGCAAGACGTGTTCTCCCTTGATGTCTAGCAGCACGCAGCGTTTGCCTGCTGGCGGATCGGAGGCGACCGCCTTGTAGCCAAGATCGAATGTCACGCGCGTCGCTGTCGGCCGACTGATGACACGTGTCAATACCAAGGCGGCGTGGGTAAAGTCGCTCATCTCCTGAAACCAGGTTCCATAATTGAAATCGTTCAGAACGCATGTGCCCGGCGAGCATTCCGCTCCCGCGATCTCCAGCGTCGCGAATACCGGAAACGTCGGTGTGCCACCACACACCATGCGTGGCACCGGCAGTCCGGATTTCACCAGCGCGTCGCGCATCTCAAGGACCGGCGCGAGCATCGCCTGCACGGCGGCCTTGCGCTCCTCAAGGGGATGTTGATGGTTGTGCCCGTCATACACATGGAACCCGCCCGGCCTGAGGCCGGGCGAACGTGCGATGGTTTCATAAAGCTGCCGTGCCGCCGGCCCGGCCGCGATGCCGGTGCGATGCTGGCCGACGTCGATATCGAGCAGCACCTCGGCAGATACCTCCGCCTTCTTCATCGCATCGGACAACTGCTGAATGCTGCGCGCGTGATCGGCGATGACGGAAAACTTGCTGCTGGGATACTTGCGCACCAGCTGGGCGAAGCGGCTGCAGTTCGGCCCAACCATCGGGTAGGACAGCAGGATGTCCGGCGTCTCGCACTGGGCGACCATTTCCGCCTCGGCGATGGTTGCGCATTTCTGCCTGGTGATGCCGGCCTCGCGCTCCATCTTGACGATCTGGCGGGTTTTGTGCGTCTTGACGTGTGGCCGCAATCGATCGGGATTGCCGACGCGTTTGACGAGGGCCTGGATGTTGCGGGCGATGAGCGTCTTGTAGAACAAGAGACCCGGGCTGAAAACTTGCGAGGGGTCCTTGAGGATGTATTCGGGATTCATGGTGGTTCTCCTTCTTCGTTTAGCGCCCGCGTGGCGCCATGCGTGCGCTAAACGAGAATTCAGTCCGCGTTTGGTCGTCGGCGATTCTGTTTCACGTCGGAATGCCGTTTCTTTTCCTGAAGCCGCCGACGTTTACTGCCGCGCGAGGGCCGTGTCTTCTTACGTGCTTTCGGGACGTACAGAGCTTGCAGCAGCATCGCTCGCAACTTCTCCAGGCAATCGACGCGATTGCGTTCCTGATCGCGATGGCGCTGCGACATGATGATAACGCCGCCATCCTGCGTGACAAAGCGTTTTTGCTGTTCAATAATACGTATCTTGACGTCGGCCGGCAGAGAGGTGTTGGCAGCGATGTCCCAGCGCATCACTGCCTTGGACGCGACCTTGTTGACATTTTGTCCACCGGGGCCTCCGCTGCGCGCGTAGGACCACGTGAACTCGTCGTCGGCGATTTGCAAGGTTGGAGTTATTTCAAACATCTTCGTTGCTGGGTCCGGGCACGCCGTGGGCGTTGGGGCTAACCTTAGAGCGGGAGCGATTTACGTGAAACATCCACGCTGCCCTTGTGGTAGATTGTAGTAACGCTCAACCTGGAGATTGTACCATGAACCGACGCGACTTTTTGCAGAAATCCGGTGCCGTGGGAGCTGCGGGGCTGTCGCTTAGCTTCGCGTATCAAGATCAGCCGCCGCCTCCGGTACAGCCGCCGCCCGCTGAGCCGGAGCCTCAGGGGCGTTTGCCCTACACTGGCCCGAATGTCATCCTCGTCCGCTTCGGCGGCGGCGTGCGGCGTCGCGAGACCATCGACTTTCCTGAAAACACCTACTGTCCGTTCATCTACCATGACCTTTATCAACGCCAGGGTGGCGTGCTCTTTCCTAAGATGGAAATCGAAAGCCTCGAGGGCATCCAGACCAGCCACGGGCAGGGGACGCTCTACATCCTCACGGGCAAGTACGATCGCTACGAAGACGTCACCGGCCGATTCCTTTCCGACCGTTTCGAAGCGAAGGTGCCAACACTGTTCGAGTATTTTCGCCGCAAATACGACGTGCCGGCCCATCAGGCCCTCATCGTCAATGGCGAGGACCGCATCAACGAGGAGTTTTACACTTTCTCGAATCACCACGTCTACGGTATCCGCTATAGCTCGACCGTGCTGAGCCTCTATCGCTTCAAGACGTTCCTTCTTCGCGACGAGATTGCCAACGGCCGTTTCGAGGGGCGCGAACTGGAACAAAAACAGCGTGAATTGCGTGACATGGAAAATCGCGACTACCGCGTCGAGAACCGCGCCCGCGCGGTGAACCCGCAGCTCGACGCTTTCTGGCGCAAATGGCGCGAGCATTATGGCCGCTCGGGCATGGTGAATCCGCGCGGCGATCGACTACTGACGACGTTGTCGCTCTGGGCGTTGCGTGAACTGAGGCCGAAGTTCATGATGATCAACTATCAGGATCCCGACTACGTCCACTGGGGCCCGCGGCAATTCTACCACCGTGCGATCTCGATTATCGACGAGGGGGTGCGTGAGATTTACAACGCTACCCAGGGCGATGAACAGTATCGCGACAAGACGGTGTTCGTGGTGGTCCCCGATTGCGGGCGCGATTCGAACCGCGCGATGCCGGTGCCGTACCAGCATCACTTCAACACTCGCAGCGCGCATGAGATCTTCGCCTTGGTCGCGGGCCCGCGGCGATTTGTGCCACACGAGCGCAATCACGTGGATCGGTCCGTGCAACAGATTCATGTGGCGAAGACGATTGGCGAGATCATGAACTTCGAAACGCCGCACGCAAGCAATCGGTCGTTGTTGGCGGCAACGTGAGAGGAGCAATTGATGCGAGCCGGAATTTTCCTGGCAGTTCTAGCGATTCTTGGCACGGCCAAGTCGGCCCATGCTGATAAGCCGGCGCCCCCCCTTACGTACCAGCAGCCGACACCGGATGGAAAGTATCTGTTCGTCATGAATTCGCCATTTCCGCTGGAAACGGAGTTGAAGATCTATCCGGAGAAAACTCGGATAAAACTGCAATCAACCCGTGAGAAATATCCAAAGAGTGGCTTGTACAAGAACGATGGGTCGAACGAGCCCATTTGGACGGTCGATTGGTATGCTCGTAGGGTCACGCTGTCGTCCGATGGAGTTCATCTGGTCCGCCATGGTCCGTGGCCTCAATTGGAAGGGAAGGTCAAGGACAAAAACCGATCAATCACGCCAAAGGATCTGAAACAGGAAGCTATCTCGTTCTTCGCTAAAGGCAAACTCTTGCGGCAATATTCGATTGGCGAACTGGTCCTTCAGCCCAATCAACTGCGTATGTCTGTATCGCATTTTATGTGGTTGAAGAATTTCCAACTAAACGACGGCAAAAACCAGCTTGAGGTTGTTACGCTTGACGGGAACTGGATTTTATTTGACATCGCCACGGCAAAAATAATCGAACAGATGAAAGTGAATTGAATCTTCCATGTCCAATCCCAACGAAACCGGGATTCAGCCACAGGCGCCGCTCAGCCTGCCGCCGATCCTCTTGCCGCCTCCGGCCGTCGTGGCGCCGATTCCCGTCGTATTGCCGGCCCCCGAAGAGCCGAAGTCCGCCCCGCCCAAACCGGAGAAGCCGGCACCGGTCCATTTCACGCATGAGAATGTCTTTTACATGCTCGCAGCCTGGATTGTACGCTTCATCGTCGGTGTCTTCATGATCTGCAACGCGTTTCCGCTGAGCTTCATCACCGCAATTGCGACATTCGGCTGGCTTCAGCGGCGTGTGCAGGCGGTTGCCCTGCGCGGCTGGTGGCGTGAAAGTCCGCGCCGGCACGAAGGTTCGTTCCAGGACTTTCTCGTCACCCTCGGCCCGGATGCTCCAGTCGTTCGTCCACGATGGTTCGTGCGAGAGCGAGTTTTGCAGACCCTCGAGAGGATGTCGAAGGGAGACTCCTTGTGGGCGTTTCTGCGGGTAACCTGGACCGTGGTCACGCTGCCATTCCATTCGCTGCTGCTCAACTTCAAGGCCGGCCTGACCGGTTTGTTCGCAACCTACATGCTTACCGGCTGGGGTTGCTTCATTATGCTGTTCTCGTGGTATTTCGGCTGGTTCAACTCATTCCACAAAGGATACGAGGACGCCTTCCTTGGCTTTCTGTCAGGGCTCCTCGGTAGCTTTCTGTTAATTCTCGCACTGATTTATGTCCCGATGGCTCAGGCTCATCAGGCAGCTGCCGGAGAGATTGCGGCATTTTTTCAGTTCCGCGTTGTCATGCGATTGATCCTAACACGGTTAACGGCGTACGTGGTGCTGATTGCAGGGCTGGCGCTTACGTCCCTGATTTTTGAGATCCCTCGCATCATGGCTATCGACCAAAACTCTGCCGCAAACCGAGCTGAAACAGCACAAGAAGCTTACTGGTTGCTGCGGAATCACTGGTTCGTCTGGTCAATATTCTTTTTCCTTGCCATGATCCTTCTGAAATCGACCTCTGCGTTGATCTACCGCTCTGCCATGCTGAAGGCGGTGCGGGCCGGCACCATTCGAACCACCGACCTGCCCCCGCGCCTGGCATTCTGGTTCGACAAACTCGAAATCTTGCCGCAGGTACAGTTGCCTCAACACGTTGTCGTCACCGCTCTGAAGACAACGATTAGCTGGAAGTACCGCATTATGATGTTCGGTATCGCGTTCCTGCTCTGGATGCTCTTTGTGATGCGGTTCTACGTCGGCTATTTCCTGGTGTTCAACGAGTATCGCGGCATTCTTAACCATCCGGTCGTGCATGTGCCGTGCATCGACTGGACGCCGTGGCACCTGGTGCGCGGCGAAGAGGAGTGAGCGGTTTTGATGCCCCGGGATGAGCGCAGCGATTCCTGGGGGGTTCGTTGCGCCAGCCCATCTTGACCGATTTCCCCAAAAGCGCTACGATATCGGCCGATGTTCTGCTCCCACGGAAGGGACGGTTGACATGTCGGAATCACTAGCCTCCCAGCATTCGCCGCGCACCAGGCCCGATTGGCAGTTAATCGGCTTGCTCTTGGCCCTTGTCCTGCCCTTGCGGGTGTGGCTTATCTGTAACACCGAAGTGACCGCGCGTGACAGCATCGGCTACATACGCTACGCGTTGCAATTCGAACAGTACCCCTGGACCGAAGTCTTACAAAAGAACCACCAGCACCCCGGGTATCCGCTGCTGGTTTGGCTGACGTCCGTGCCGATTCGTGCCATCGAAGGCGCGACCACACCGGACAACATGGAGCTGGCGGCCCAACTCGTCAGTTTCGTCGCATCGCTGGTGTTGCTTGTGCCGATGTACTGGCTGGGCCGGCAGTTTTTTGCTCGCCCAGCGTGTTTTCTGGCGACCTTGCTTTACCAATATTTGCCGGTCAGTGCCCAGCATCTTTCGGACGGCATCTCCGAGCCGGTCTACCTGGTGTTCCTGGTCAGTGGATTGTTGCATTTGGCGCACGCAATACGCGACCGCAGACCCTGGCTCTGCGCCTGGTGCGGCATATTTGCTGGGCTGGCGTATCTGGTCCGGCCTGAGGGGTCGTTGATCCTGCCTGCCTTTGGCGTGATGCTAATCGCCACGCAGATCCGTTCGACGTGGCGCTCCCCATGGCGGCGATTCTTCGCCTGTGGGTCGGCAGCGGCGCTGGCGGCGATTGCCGTCGGGTGCACCTATGTCATCGTAATTGGCGGACTCACGAACAAGCCGGCGGCCAAGGTCACGTTGTTGCTTGAAGAACGTGCCGTGATGAGCGCTCCTGCCGCGGCGCCGCAACTGTTCGCTGCCACCTTTCAACCCACCGACAACAAATTGGAGCAATTGAGGCGAAGCGTGCTGGCCTTGATCGTGGAATTGAATCAGGGATTCCATTACCTCGCCGGTGTACCCGCCGTGCTCGGATTCTGGTGGTCCTTCAGCTGCTTGCGCCGGCAGCCGGCGTTCTGGGCGTTGTTTGCCTACGGCGCCATTCACGGCCTCATCCTGATCGCGCTGGCCATGCGGGCGTTCTACATCTCCGATCGCCATGTCATGATTCTCGTCTTGATTGGTAGTTTTTTCACCGCAACTGCCATGTGTGAATTGCCCCGAAGACTTCTCGATTGGCTCAAACCCACCGGCGACAGTCCAAGGGCGTCGACGGGACCGACCGTTTGGCTTTGCTCGGCGCCGCTCTGGTCGGCCGTAATTTTTCTGGGTTTGCTTGCGGTTTGCTTTCCGAAGGCGACGCAGCGATTGCATGGCAATCGCGCCGGCAATCATCATGCGGGTTTATGGCTACACGAGCACGTGAAACCGGGCGATGTGGTCGAGGACGATCACGCATGGTCGATGTTCCATGCCGGGCTTGTTTTCCTCGAAGGACGAGAGCCCATTTTACCACGCGAGTTGGAAGCAACCTGCTACATCGTCGTCACCCGTTCACGCGACCTCTTTGCTGGAGGCAAGGGGCTCGTCGTCGGCGTTATCCATGATAAAGACGGCAACGCCACGGGCCTGCGTAATGTCCCCATCGCACAGGATGCGGAAACTGTGTACTCCTGGCCAGAACAGGCGGGGCCGGACAAGGCTCGCGTGCTAATCTATGCCCAGCGGCGCGACCCCAAGATCCATCCCTGGCGGGTGGCGCCGTAATGGGTGGAACAGGTGCAGCGGCGATGATGGTACCGGCGTTGTAACTGGCATGCAGAATATTGCATGCTAGCCACGCGAGCTGGCACTTTTCTGCATTCCTTCCGATTCATTCAGCCGCCGGGTGGTTCGTTGGGTGGCCTGGCTCAATAGTGCACGTGGCAAAGGTAACAAGCGAGCCGTGGAATCAAGGATGAAACAAAGTTGTTTCGGCCCCTTCAAAAAACCGAGGCTTGTTCGGGTTGATCCAAATGATCCGCGGAATTCATTTACACGGATGAGTGTCGCTGCACCGCGTTAAATACATATTCGTTAGGCCTTATATTGCAACGAGTTACAGATAGAAAAGTCATTTCGAACCGTCCTTGCACACCGAAACGAATTGTTTCTGAACGTTGAGCCTAGCTAAACCCCGCTAACTCCCTTCTTGAACCGGCTACCCGCCAAGCTCGTCGATTCGGAGTACCTCATCCCAGGGCCTGCCTGGAGTCTCCAGGCCTGCAGGACCCTCACGGCCTTTCGTCAAATCTTGCCGATTTTGCCTGGTTTCTCTTTGACACGCTTCCGAAAGTTGCTTATCCTACCATTGATACAGGTTGCACAATCGATTCAGATTGTGCATCCACCGCAAACCTCGGAATTCATTGGTTCGGTGTTCGTGTTGTATTCGACCCGAATCGCGTGTTGAAATCCGGACAGGCTTCCCACCCGCGCGGAAATATGCTGTCCCATTGTTTTGGAGAAGGCACCATGTATAGCGTCGTCTTGGCCACCATGCTCACTGCCGGCAGTGCGACTCCCGATTTCCATCGCTGCCACCATTCCTGCTATTCGGGGTATAGCTGCTACAGCGGCTACAGTTGTTACAGCGGTTACAGTTGCTATAGCGGTTACTCGGGATATAGCTGCTACAGCGGCTACGCCTGCCACGGCTGCCATCGAGTATTCCCGATCTTCCATCGCCATCATTGCAGCACGACGGTTGTGCACAGTTGCAGCGCTTGCCATGGCTGCACTTGCACGCGGGTCGTTCACAGCACGGGTTGCACCGTTTGCTGCGGCGGCACGGTCGTCACTCAACCCAAGAAGGTGATTGCGGTGCCGGAGAAGGTCAACCCGCCCAAGAAGAATCCGAAGGAACAGGAAGTGGTTGTGCCAGCCAACGCGGCTCGTGTGACGATCAGCCTGCCGAGCGACGCCCGCCTGTGGGTGGAAAATGTCGAGTGCCCGCTGACCTCTGACGTGCGTTCATTCAACACGCCGGCGCTCAATCCGAATCAGCGTTACTTCTACAACATCCGGGCCGAGATCGTTCGAGACGGTCGTACCATCACCGAAACGCAGCGTGTGGTTATCACGCCCGGCGCTGAATCGCACGTGGACTTTAACACGAGCAACGTGATTGGGACGGCTTCGCGCTAGTTTGCGAATGTATGAAAGCCGTTTAGCCCCGCATCCTGGAAGCGGGCAGACCTTCGAGTCCGCCCGCTTCCAGGATGCGGGGCTAAGCAATTGATGGACGATTACTTCTCGGCGAAGGCCTTGCGATCGAACGACGCGGAGCGTTTTTCGAGCGCCTGGCGAATGGTCCCGGCGATGCCGTCGACACTGAGGCCAAGGTCGGCGAGTAACTCATTGCGTTCGGCGTGCTCCACGAATTTATCGGGGATGCCGAGACGAACCACGTTGCGGGAATCGATACCGGCGGCGTTGGCGCATTCGAGTACGGCACTGCCGAAGCCCCCTTCGAGCGTGCCTTCCTCGACGGTGACGACGACGGTCGCCTCCTCGATGGCCTTGAGTACGGTGGCGCGGTCGAGCGGCTTGGCGAAGCGGGCGTTGACAACGCCGACTTCAAGTCCTTCCGCCTTCAGCTTTTCCGCGGCCTTGACGCAATTGGAGAGCAGGGTGCCGAAGGCAATGATGATTGCATCGCAGCCCCAATCCAGCACCTCGGCCTGGCCCAACTCGACCCGCTGTGGCGTCCGCTCGACTTTTTCGAGGCCAGCTTTCGGATAACGCAGCGATGTGGGATGGGCGGTATGGGCGACGGCGAACCGGAGCATCGGCGCCGCGTCAAGTTCGTCGCCGGGGGCCATGACGACCATGTTCGGGAAGAGTCTCATGTACGCAATGTCGAAAACGCCGTGGTGCGTCGGGCCGTCCGGGCCGGTCATCCCGGAGCGGTCCATCGTGAACACCACGGGCAAGTTTTGCAGGGCGACTTCCTGGAAAATTTGGTCATAAGCACGCTGCATGAAAGTCGAGTAGATGTTGCATATCGGCCTGGCGCCTGCCTTGGCGGCGCCAGCGGCAAAGGCGACGGCGTGCGATTCGCAGATGCCAACGTCGAAGAATCGCGTCGGAAAATCGGCACGCACCTTTTCGAGCTTGTTTCCCTGACACATCGCGGCTGTGATGACCGAAACACGCGGGTCTTCGTTCATCAACTCGTGGATCGTGGCGCTGACAACATCGGTATAGGCCTTCGAGCCTCCTTTTTTCAGCGAGACAATCGTGTGATCTGGGCCGACCTGTTCGAATACCGGCGGGGTGTGATACGTCACCGGATCGTCGCTGGCCTGCGGCACTCCCTTGCCCTTGACGGTCAAGACGTGCAAAAGCACTGGACCAGGATAATCCTTGACATGGTTCAACCAGTGCCGCAAGGACGGGAGGTCGTGGCCATCAATGGGACCGATGTAGTGGAAGCCAAGTTCCTCGAAGAGCATTCCACCCGTGAGCAACGCCTTGGCGGCATCGCGCACCTGATCAAACGCGTGGGTCGCCATGCCTCCCAGAAGAGGCAGTTGCGAAAGGAGGTTGCGGACTTGCTTTTTGGAATCCTGGTAGAAATTCGTGAGTCGGGCGCGATCGAGTGTGCTGGCCAGGGCGCCGACGCGCGGGCAGATCGACATCTGATTATCGTTAAGAATCACCAGGTGCTTGCGCTTGAGGTGCCCCGAGTTGTTGAGAGCTTCGAAGACGATTCCCGATGGGAACGCGCCGTCCCCTACAACGGCCACGCTGTGACGCTCCGGTCGGCCCATCATTTCGTCGCCGAGTTTCAGGCCAAGTGTCGTGGACGCGGCACAACCGGCATGCCCGGTCATGAACAAATCGTATTCGCTTTCGTGCGGATTGGGGTAGCCCATCAGGCCCCCCTTGGTGCGGATGCCGCTGAAATCTTTGAAGCGCCCCGTTATCAGCTTATGCGGATAGATCTGGTGCCCCGTGTCCCAAATCAGGCGATCCTTGCTAAAATCGAAACTCAAATGAAGAGCTAGGCAGAGCTCCACGACGCCCAGATTGCTGGCAAAGTGGGCTGGCCGCAGGCTCAAAACGCGAACCAACTCGTCACGCATCTCCTGTGCGAGTTGCGTGAGTTCCGTATCTGTGAGGGTTTTGAGGTCGGCGGGACCATTGATGTTAGGCAATAATTTGCTCATGGATGCATCCCTTGTTTGCTGCAATTTCCCATCCGTTGATCCCTACGCTCCGCGCAGGTGCTGGTCCGGTTCGTCCTGAGTCCGGAATCGTGTTGTTCTCTGTTCATTACCTATCAGTGTATCCGTTATTTTGTACGAAAAACAACCAAGAAGTTTAGTTTGCGGGCAAGCTCGCTCGACTAGGAACGCGGTGGAACCACGTTCCCTATCCCGCCGCTTGCGGCTTCGGGCTCGCAAGGCGACGCGCAATCGCCAAGCCGCACCGGGCTACTGAACATCAGGAATTTGTGATACTAGCAATGCCAAACACCTACCTGTCCCGCGCCAGTACAAATTGCATCAATTGCACCAAGGGCACTCCCGCAGAACCCAGCGGTGTTACGGCGTCCAGAGCCTGTTGAGTGAGCGATTTCGCGCGGGCGCGGCTCTCGTCGATGCCTAGCAAGCCAGGATAGGTCAGCTTGCCGCGGGCCGCATCCTTGCCGACGCGTTTGCCCGTATCGGCTGCATTGCCCTCCACGTCGATGAGGTCGTCGGTGATCTGGAACACCAGGCCAAAACATCGGCCAAAGATGTCGAGACGATCCAGCAGGGAGCGGTCCAGTCCGCCGGAGCGTTCACCCTGGGCGGCGCCGATACCGAGTCGGAGGCACGCTCGAAAAAGCGCTCCGGTTTTGCATTCGTGGATGTGTTCGAGGGCGTCGAGTGTGCGCGGTTGATCGAGGCGTTCCCCCGCCAGGTCCTCCGCCTGGCCGCCGACCATGCCTGCCGCCCCAGAACTTTGTGCCAATGCCAGACAACAGCCAGCTGCCGTGCGGGGCGGGTAGTGCTCAGCCAGCACCTGAAACGCCAAAGTCAGGAGTGCGTCGCCGGCAAGGATGGCGAAGGCTTCGCCGTACTTCCTGTGGCAAGTCGGCATGCCCCGGCGCAGATCGTCGTGGATGAGCGAGTAAGTGTGGATCATCTCGACGGCACAGGCTGCCGGGACGGCTTGCTCGTCCGCGCCGCCGGCCGCCTGTGCTGCCATAAAAACGAGCGCTGGCCGAAGCCGCTTGCCGGGCGCGAGCAAGCTGTAACGCATCGCATCGATAAGGGTAGCAGGCGCCTGCGTCTCGCTAGTCAGCAGGTCGCCGAGACGGCGTTCGACGATCGCTTGCTTGGAAGTCAGATAATCTTTGAGGTTGAAAGGCAAGGATTGGGTCCCAGGGGCCTCGGAATACGAGGCACTCGTATTTAGGTGTGATGTCATGCGAACGGCTTCAAGAGCGGATTGCCCGTCTCGTCCTTGCCGGTTAGCTCGACGATTCGCTGTTCAGCTTTGCGCAACTGTTCGTGGCAGCGTTTGAGCAGACTGACCCCAGCCTCGTAGCGGGCAAGGGATTGCTCTAGGCCGGTGTCGCCGTCCTCCAGATCGTGGACGATCTTTTCTAACTCGGTCAGGGCGTCTTCAAAAGTCTTAGGCTGAGCCATTGGACCTATCCATTGACTACCCGGTGAGCTTGCCCGCGCGCCAGCTAGTGTTTGAAAAGCACGCTCTTGTTTTCCCGTTTGCAGCTTTGCACTCGTGTGGCGTGTCGGGAACGCAAATCCGCAAGCGGCGAGATCGGGAAGCGATTCTTCCCAACGTTGCTACACGATAACGGATACGTCCGGCATCATTCGTCGCCCGTCTTGCTTTTTATTTGCGCCTGTAGCTTGCCGTCGGAGACGACAATCTCCACGCTGTCGCCGATGGCAACCTGCTTGACGCTATGGACGACAATCTTGTCGCTCATCCGAGTCAGGCTATAGCCGCGAGCCAGGACGTTCAAGGGGCTGAGCGATTCGATACGCCCCGCTATGGTTTCCAGTCGGTGCCGAGCGGCCGTGAGGCGAACCTGCACGGCACGTTGCAGTCTTGCCTCGGCATCATCGAGGTAGCGTGTCCGTTCACGCAGCCGTTCGAGGGGTAGGACGAAGACCCGCCGTCTCGAAAGGTCCTCAAGGCGGCGTCTATTGGATTGATAGGTCCGCATCAGCAAATCATGCAGGCGCTGTCCGCGGGCTTGCAGCAGTTTCATGAGTTCAATGCGATCCGGCGTCGCCTTCTCGGCGGCCTCGCTGGGCGTGGCGGCACGAACGTCGGCGACCAGGTCGGCGATGGTGACGTCGATTTCGTGTCCGACCGCGGAGACGACCGGGGCCTTCGAGTTGAAGATGGCGGTTGCGACGATCTCTTCATTGAACGCCGCCAGGTCTTCGCTCGACCCACCGCCGCGCCCGAGCAGGATGACGTCGATGCCGTCGAATTCGTTGAGCCGATCAATGGCGTCGGCAATCTCCTCCCGGGCGCCGGTCCCTTGCACGCGGACGGGGCAGACCCAAATCTCGGCGTGAGGCCAGCGCCGGGAAAGAATTTCGATCATATCGCGAATGGCTGCCCCAGTTGGGCTGGTGACGAGCGCAATACGCCGTGGAAACGGCGGGAGTGGCCGCTTTCGCTCCGCGGCGAAGTAGCCGTGCTTTTGCAGCTTTTCCTTGAGTTTTTGTAGGGCCAGGTCTTGCGCACCGACGCCGCTTTCGTACAGCGCATCGACCGTGAGTTGGTATTTTCCGTGAGGTGGATAGACCGTCAGCTTGCCGATGACGACGACTTCCATGCCGTCCTTCATGGCATAGCGATGTCGCTGGGCAGTGGTTTTCCACATCACCGAAGGAAGCTGGGCCGACTTGTCTTTGAGCGTGAAGTAAACGTGACCGGAACCCGCGACCGAAAGCGAGCTGATTTCGCCGATCGCGCAAACTGATGCAAAGGTGCTCTCGAGGATGTCCTTGATTTGCGCGGTGAGGCCGCTGATGGTGAGCGGTTTCGCACTTGCAGGAAGCGATGGAAGCATTTGGGTTCGCCGCGAGCGATCCTCATTCACAGTAACTTTACCCACGGCAGATTGAATGTCTCCGCGACCGCGGGATTCGTCACCTTGCCCTGATGGATGTTGACGCCGAGCGCCAACGGCGGATTCTGTGCCAGCGCCGGCGCAAATCCAAGCTTCGCCAGCTGCAACACGTAAGGCAGTGTCACGTTCGTGAGCGCATAGGTGCTCGTTCGGCCTACCGCCCCTGGCATGTTGGTCACGCAGTAGTGGACCACATCTTCCTCGATGTAGGTCGGCTTCGAATGCGTGGTCGGCCGTGCGGTTTCGACGCAACCGCCTTGATCAATAGCGACGTCAATGATGACCGAGCGTTTCGGCATGCGTTTCAAGTCATCACGGCGGACCAGACGCGGGGCCTTGGCGCCGGGAATCAAGACGGCGCCGATCAGCAAGTCAGCCCGGCTCAGGGAATCGACGATGTTATGCCGATCGCTGTAGAGCGTCGTGACATTGGGCGGCATGACATCGTCGATGTAGCGCAGCCGATCAAGGTTGATGTCGAGGAGGATGACATTGGCGCCTAGCCCCGCCGCTGTCTTGGCGGCATTGGCGCCTACCACGCCGCCGCCTAGTACTACGACATTCGCCGGCAGAACTCCCGGAACTCCACCCAGCAAGATTCCTCGCCCTTCAAAGGGGCGTTCGAGGAATTTCGCGCCTTCCTGAATACTCATGCGTCCAGCAACTTCGCTCATCGGAGTCAGGAGGGGCAGGGTGCCATTTTTGTCCTTGATTGTCTCGTAGGCGATGGCAGTGATGCCGGAGTTAATGACCGCATCCGTCAGGGCACGGTCTGCGGCGAAGTGAAAGTAGGTGAACACCATCTGTCCGTTGCGTAGCATCGGCCATTCGGCGGGGAGAGGTTCCTTGACCTTGACGATCAGCTCTGCCCGGTTCCAAATCTCGGCGGCGCTGGCAACGATCTCGGCGCCGTTCTCGGCATACCGCTCATCGTCAATGCCGCTGCCTTGCCCGGCGCCAGCCTGGATCAATACCTTGTGCCCGGCGCGCGTCAATTCCTCGGCGCCGACTGGGATCATCGCCACTCGGTACTCGTCCGTCTTGATTTCCTTGGGAACGCCTATCACGACTGGCTTCATGAGACCTCCTCACGCGACGAAGGGGCAATCCATTATCGGTGAGATACGATTCGGGGCCCGAAGGTCAAGCACTACGCCGTAATACTACAGTACCCGTTTTCGCATTCGAGGCATCACATTTGGAAATCACTGCCTCAACCTAAATGATCTAATTTCAATCGGTTATGACACGGTTTTTGATGATTTCTCAACAATTGGGGGGGTAGAGGCACCGATCGAATAACGACCGAAGACGATATTCCCAACCGCATGCAATCCGTGGAATGGGAGAGAACCCCAAACAATCGCGGATACTTCCGTCGGACTATTCAGCGATGCGATGTTAATCGGCCGCAGCGTCAACGACGGCAACCCTTGCTTGCGCGGGGGGCTAGTCCTAAAACGATGATGTATTTCAAGTAACGGGGCAGGGGCATGCAACGATTTCGCGTCATCGGTTACTTGGTCGGCCTTGCGTTCCTCACGCAAGCGGTCGCCGCCAAGCCGTTGCCGCGCAAGGATAGTGGGTCGACGGCCAGCGTTACACCGCGAGTTGTCATTGACACTACCCACGGCAAGATTGTCGTCGAGTTGTTTGCAAACAAGGCACCACTTACTGTGAAAAACTTCTTGGACTACGTCGATGTACGGTTTTACGATGGGTTGATTTTTCATCGCGTCATCCCCAACTTCATGATCCAAGGTGGCGGTCACTTGCCGGGGCTCAAGGAGAAAAAAGGCTTCGAGCCCGTGAAGAACGAGTCGGGCAACGGCCTCTCCAATGAGCGAGGCACCATTGCGGTCGCCCGCCGCGTCGAGCCCGACAGCGGCACGTCGCAGTTCTTCATTAACACCGCGGACAACAAGTTCCTCGACCGCGCCATCTCGCCTGACAAGGCCGGCTATTGCGTTTTCGGCAAGGTGGTGCAAGGAATGGAAGTCGTCGATCAGATTCGGCGAGTGAAAACACAAGGGCAGGGGATCCACCAGGATGTGCCTGTGCAGGATGTTGTGATTCATTCGATCCGACGCGTGAATTAGGCCGCTTACGGATTCGCCTTTGACTGGTAAACGTCTAATGCATAGGGCCTGCCCGCGAAGCCGCGAGCGGCAAGTATGGCAATCTAACCCAGGAGTAGGAACATGATTCGAATGCTGCTCGTAGTCTTAACCTTTGCCCTGTCGATGGTCGCGCCTGCACTTGCGCAGGATAAGAACTCGCGCGTCGTCATCGAAACCAATCATGGCAAGATCGTTCTGGAACTTTTTGATGCCAAGGCGCCGATCACGGTCAAGAACTTCCTTCAATACGTTGATGACAAGCACTACGACGGCTTGATCTTTCATCGCATCATCGCCGACTTCATGATCCAGGGCGGCGGCTACGAGAAGGGGATGAAGGAACGCAAGACGCGCGCTCCGATCAAGAACGAAGCGGGCAACGGCATTGCCAACGCTCGCGGTACCATCGCCATGGCTCGCACCAATGTTCCCGATAGTGCTACCTCGCAGTTCTTCATCAACACCGTGGAGAATAAATTTCTCGATCGCGCCAATGCCCGCGACGGCGTCGGCTATGCGGTGTTTGGTCGTGTGATCGAAGGGATCGACGTCGTCGACAAAATTCGCCGCGTCGAAACCAACAAGGGGGACGTGCCGCTGACAGACGTGGTAATCCAGTCCGTGCGCCGTGCCACGAAATAACTTGTCCAAGCCCAAGGGTGAGCGCAGCGAACCCCTGGAATGCCCTGACCCCAAGGAGCCTCCATCATGAAACGTTTCGGTTTCTGCGCGTTGTCTTTCGGCCTGCTTGCACTCGCCGCATGTGCGATCAATGAACCACGCAAGAGTGGCAGCGGGGGCGACGATGCTTCCGACAAGGACAATCCCGTCGTGATTATGGAAACGTCGATGGGGACCGTCAAGATGGAACTGTTCCCGAAGAAGGCGCCGATCAGCGTCGAGAATTTCCTGAAGTACGTTGACAACAAGCACTACGATGGCACGATCTTTCATCGCGTCATCAAGGGGTTCATGGTCCAGGGAGGCGGCTTCGAGCCAGGGATGCGCGAAAAACGCGATAAGTTTCCGCCCATCAAGAACGAAGGCGGCAACGGTTTGACCAACGATCGCGGGACCGTTGCCATGGCGCGTACCAACGAGCCCGATAGCGCGACCTCGCAGTTCTTTATAAACGTCGTTGACAATGACTTCCTCAATCGGGCTCAAGCCCAGGATAAGGTCGGATATGCCGTCTTCGGCAAAGTCACGGCAGGTATGGATGTTGTGGACAAGATTCGCTTTGTGCGCACGGCGGCACAAGACATTCCCGTGGACGACGTCATCATCAAGTCCATCCGCCGGGTCGAATAGATCGTTAAACCAAATGGGGGGGATAACGCTATGCGTTCATTGATTGTCATGATTCTGTTCAGCGGTTTCGCGTTGATGCTTGTGAGTGAGCAGGCCCAGGTCGCGGGTAAGGATAAAGACAAGGCCAAAGAGAAGGACAAAGACAAGGACAAGAAGGTCGCGCCGGTGCTGCCAGTGATCAACCCGGCCATTGCCAAGGTTGACATCACCCTCACGGGGCTTGACGGCCCAGGCTTTTCAATCGCGACTGGCGCTGACGACACGATTGTCGTCGGCTGTGAGAACGGCACGCTCCATGTCTACAAGAAGGACGCGGTCGCGGCCTTCAAGGCAGGCACGGGCAAACCCGATGTCTGGAAGGGGCATGACGGCCCGGTGCGATTCGTTGCCTGGACCGGCGGGCCAACACTCGTCTCCGCTGGCGCAGACAAGAAGATCAACTTCTGGTCGATGCCGGACGGCAAGAAGGTTCAATCCGCCGCCGTCGATTTCCGCGTTCGTGCCGCCGCGCTCTCCAAGGATGGCAAGACCTTTGCGGTCGCCGGCGAGAGTGATGTCATTCAGGTTTTTGATGTTGCTAGCGGCAAGCCGACGACCAAGCTGACCGACAAGATGGACTGGACCCTAACGCTGGCGTTCAGCGCTGACGGCAAGCAACTCCTCTCCGGCGATTACCTCGGCGTCGTGCGACTGTGGGATGTCGGCGGCAAGAAGATTGCAGAGTTGCCTGCCAAGCCGGTCCCGGTACCGAAGACACTGCCGGACCCCGTGTCGGCCACCAGCGTAGCCTTCGGCCCTGACGGAAAGACCGCGTACATTGGTACTGCCGACGGGCCGATAGTGGTAGTCAACCTCGGCGACGGCAAGATCGCGCGAACGCTCGCCGGGCACACTGGGCCGGTTACCGGCATGACTTTCCATCCCAATGGCACGTTGCTGGCAACCGCCAGCAAGGACCGCACGGTGAAATTATGGAATCCCGCCGCTCCCGCGCCGCTCAAGAGCCTTGACGGCCATACCGCTTGGGTCGAAGGAGTTGTTTTCATCGACGAGAACACCAAGCTGGCGACGGTCAGCGCCGATGCCACGGTGAAGACCTGGGACCTGGCGGAGCCGTCCAAGAAGAAGTGACGATTGACAATGGGTCGGTCATGCAAGCCCCGGGATCATCGCAGCGCTTCCCGGGGCCTTTGCGTGCGCATTTCTCGTTGCATCGCGGTTGTGGATCGCGTATGATTGCGGTTGGAATTGGCCCCATCTCCATCCCTTCGCGGAGGATCACCATGCGAGCGCAAAACATTGTCTTGACGGCGGCGGCTGCGGTCACCGGAGTATTCCTATTGACTGTCGGCGTGGTAATGCTCTGGCCGTTCCTTGACATGGCGGCGATTCTGCCTGCTGAAAACCGCGTGGTTCACTTTCACGATGGCCCGCAACACTTGGAAGCTCCTGTGATCGAACGCCAAGTCGGACAAGAGCGGCCCGTAAGTCGGGCGGAATTGCCGGACGTGCGAGGCGCCGTTGTGTTGGCGAAGGAGTACGTCTTGTCTGGACCGCACTCGCATGGCAACCTGTCGGTATTCCTGATCCATGGCCGTGATACGCTGAAAGAAACCAAGATCCTGACACTCCAGGAAGCCCTGGAGAACAATGTCGCCACCGTCCATGAAACGGGCGCCGGGCAGTTGTTCATTGATAACCGGGGCAACGCGCCGCTGTTCATTCAGTCGGGTGACATCGTCAAGGGGGGCACTCAAGATCGCGTGCTGCCCTACGATATGCTGCTCTCAGCGCACACCAGCCGGGCCCCGATCACCGCCCTGTGCGTCGAACAGGGTCGCTCCTCCCCGCGTGGCTCAGAGATCAGTACGTCATTCCAGACCGCCACCGAGCAATTGCCTGGCCGGGATCTCAAGCTGGCGGCGTATCGGCAATCACAGCAAGACGTGTGGAGCAACGTTCGTGGGCTTCAGGCCAACCTGGCCCGCAACGCAGGCGGCTCGGTTCAGGCGACTCAGTCGCAAACCAGCCTGCAGCTGTCGCTGGAGCACCAACGCGTACAGATTGCCGTGCAGGAATGTGTTACCAATCTGGCCCCTACTCCGGCGGGCAAGAACGATGTGATCGGCTACGCAGTGGTCGTCAATGGCAGGATTCAGTCAGCCGACGTGTACGCATCCAACGCGCTTTTCCAAAAACTTTGGCCCAAGCTTATCCGCGCCTCCTCAGTCGGCGCCCTGGCCGAACGCCAACCGGGCGCCTTCGAGAATCCGACGACCGCAACCGTGCAGGCATTCCTCGCTGATGCCGAACGGGGCGAGGCAACTCGCGTGCAAGTCAACAGTCGCAGCACGGTCATTCGTCAACAGACCGGCCAGCAATTACTATTCGATACCTGTGATCCGGGGCAGCAGAATATCGTGCTGCATCGCACGTATTTGGCACGATAGGGTAAGCTGTCTTCGTTTAGCGTTCCTGCTACGATTGCGGATGCCTGACGGCGAGCGCTAAACGAAGAAAGCGATTCACTCCGCCGGCTCAATCATCGCCGACATGCTCCCTTTGCACCGTGGGATCAAGGGGTCCGGACCGAAGGCGTGGATCTGGTCGCGTTTCAATTCGGCACGCTCAAGCGATGTTGTGTCAACGATGACGCGGCCCGTCTTGTCCACTTCCTGGGCCATCTTGAAGCCCTTCTCCGGTGGATGGCCGAATAAATTCTGCAGCATGTAGATGACGTATTGGTAGCTGTGATCGTCATCGTTCAGAAGTATAACATGATAGGGGGGTTGCCGCTTCGTACGCACCTCTGTTTTTTCGTCGGGAAGCGTAATGGTATCGGACATGGGTGGGGGTCCGTTTCTGTTTATCGCTTGCGGCGTAGCCTTCGCGTGGCGCCTTGTGCCTGGTAGGCCGCAAGCGTTAAATGCTTACCCTAACTTTTTGCGGGAACGCCGGCCGTTCACGAAACTATCTAGCACAAACCCGCCGAGTTCGCCTGCATTACAGTATATCGCCAAACCGTGGCCGATACGGGCCATCTGGTCGACGAAGTTCATTAGACCGAGGTAAAAGTAATCCTCGATGAGCGCAAAGGTACTGATCTGGATGCCGGCCTGCACGCATGCCTGTACTTCTTGCAGGGTGCAACGTGCAGTTCGCTCGCTGGGTGGGTACATTAACACCAGTTCACGCCCTTCAAGATGGGCGGTCGGTTCGCCGTCGGTGATGCAGATGATCTGTTTGTTTGCAGCCGATTGCCGGCGTAGGTGCTCGCGTGCGAATTTGAGCCCCGCCTGCATATTGGTGAAATGCTCGGGCACGAATTCGGGCGGCGCATCGAGGTTGACACGCAGAAACACTCGGCTATCAAAGATGCTCACTGGCTTGGGAGCGGAGTGCAAGAGCGCCCGTTCGGTCAAGGGGGACGCATAGGTGTAGAAGCCGATTACCTTGAGGCTGTCCTCGGAATATCGGTTTCGCACCAGTCCCTGTAAGGCGAGTGCCGTCTTCTTGGCGTGATAGTATTTACCGTACCGGGCCATGGAGCCGGACATGTCGATGAGAACGACGGTAGCACAACTCGTTTGAAACTCGGTTTTGTAGACAACGAAGTCTTCCTCATTGACTTGCAGGCCAGGCGAGCCGAGGGTGTGAGTCCCTGGAGATTCCGAGTGTGTTTGCCGATGCATGGCGTTCTTTAAAGTCTCGTGCAGGTTGAGGTTAGCAACAGGGTCGCCGAATTCGTAAGGCTTCGAATCGTCGTGGCGGACCTGGCCGGCTCCCTTGAAATCCGACGTGTGCTTGCCGGGTGCGTCCTTCTTGCGAATGTTGAAGAGTTCCTCGATCGCCTTGTTTTCGATGCGGCGCACCCCGCGAGGGGCGATGGCGTATTTGCCTTCCTCGTCCTTTTCCAAGTAGCCCTCCTTGATGAGCAGTTTCATGAGGCCAGCGTCCTGTTCGTCCATGTGCTCAAGTTGGCGCAGGACATAATCACCGTGTTCGAGCAAATGTTCGGAGATTTTGTCGAAGACGGCGTCAGCGGAAAGCGGTCGGAATTGCTGCGAGCCGTCGTATTCGGAAAACTCGAAGAGAGGCATGTGGATCACATAGGGAAAATGATCCCGAAGCCGTGGGGCTGCGGGCGTTGGTTTTCATTCAAGACACCCGGCCGAAGGTCACCACAGTCATGTCGTCATGCGGTTTGCGGCCGGTGGCATGTTGATGGACGCTTTCGACCAGGCGTTCGCCCATGGCCTTGGGCGTCATGGGCCCGGTTTTGAGAGTGTCCAGGATGCCGTCCATGCCGAAGTCCTTCTCCGCACGGTTCTTGGACTCGCTGACGCCGTCAGTATAGAGAACGACGGAGTCGCCGGGGCCGAGCGTAAAGGTATTGCAATCGTAAGGGATGCCTTCGACAATGCCGAGGGGCAGCCCTGTCTGGTCGTTGGTGCAGCCGTCCTCGAAGGTTTTGCTCGTGGCTCGATGAATCACAGGCGGCATATGGCCCGCACTGACAACGGTCACGGTGTTTTTGGCCAGATCGATGACGCAGGCGGCGAAAGTGACGAAGCGATCCAGCAGGCCGGCCTCCTGCATGTTTTCATTGAGCTTGCCAATCGCCTCCGTCAAAAGTGGCTCGGTGAGTGTGCAGAAGCGAGCGTCCGAACTGACCTTTGCCATGAGGAGTGCAGCGGGGACGCCCTTGCCGGCGACGTCGCCGATCATGACGCCGAGGTGGTTGCCTGGGAGAGGGATGAAATCGTAGTAATCGCCGCCGACTTCTTGGGCGGACTCGTAGTGGGCAAAGAATTCGTAGCCGGTAACCTGGGGGAAACGCTTGGGAAGAAAGCTCTTTTGCACGCGCTTGGCCAACTCGAGATCGCGTTCGAGTTCAGCGCGGGTGATGAGCGATTCGTGCATGCGGGCGTTTTCGATTGCGACACCGGCTTGCGCCGCCACCGCCATCAACAGGCGCAAATCGTCCTGTGTGAATTTTTTAAAGCGGTCCTGCGTATCGAGCTGGATCACACCAATGGCTGGCTCCCCCGTCCGACTGGTCAGAGGAGCTACCACCATCGACCGGATCTTGCAGTCGGCGATCGATTGCGACATATCAAACTGCGAATCGGCGCTGGCGTCCTCGCTGAGAATGGCCTGCCCTGTCTCGATGCAGCGATTGACGATCTTGCGGCTAAAGCGCGTCTTGTCGTCATCGTCCTCACGGCGAGTGCGCACAACTTTGGCGATCAGCCGATCGTCTTCCTTCAAAATAATGAACGCGCGATCCGCCTGGCGAAATACCTGAAACATCTTATCGACGATCTTCGGCAAGAGATCTTCCGTGCGCATGGTCTGCGTCAAATCCATCCCGACTTCCAGCAGCATGGCGAGGCGCTCGGCCGGCTGGGCTTCGAGGATTTGCTTGCTGCTCGAAGGGCTGATCGTTGCTTCGACCGTCGAGGAATCGTCGCGCTCTTCGTCAGGGCCTGGCAACTCTGCCGACGACATGTGATCGGGCAGCTTCGGCTTGGGCGCGACCTCGTAGAAAACCATCGAGTTGCCGCAGATCGTGATCTGGTTCCCATCTTTCAAGGCCGTGCGCGCCTTGATCTTGACATTGTTGACTTCAGTGCCATTACGGCTGCCCATGTCCTCGATGTAGAAATTGGCCCCGATCTTTCGAATCATGGCGTGCTCACGGCTTACAGCCGGGGCATTGAGGACAATGCCGCACTCGGCACTGCGTCCAAAGACGATGCGGTCGCCGACCAGTTCCTGGCGCGAGCCCAGGTTGACGCCTTTGACGAATTCCAGCAAGGCCATCGCAGCATCCTCTTCATTCTTGTGTCGCCGCACGGGACGAGGATCGTGCTTTCGACAAAGAATCAAGGCATTCTATCATGGCGATTATGGGGTTGCAAGGAGTCAGACCCGTGGTTGCAGTGATCCAGTTTCACCGGCGGTCAGCCAGGCGCGAGACATCAAAGCGTCTCCACACAATCTATCCAAAGGGATTCATTGGTACACAAGTATCAATACCTACCTGCCCGCTTCGGGATGGGAGAGTTACGAAAAAAAAATCGCCGATGATGAAGAGCAGATAAAGACTTGCGGTCGAAGTGTGAATATTTATCGAATTGTATACGAATTCTGGATTGACTTTATCGGACAACTCGTTAAAGTTTGCTTGGTTGCCGAAGCCAGCTGCGAATGAAAGGTCAGTTGTTTGTCGGCCCTCACGAAATTTCTCGGTCAACAGGCGCGGCCAGACGTGTCGCGGAATCAACGTGGAACTTCATCGACTCACCGCCCCGCTGCATCGATGCGCCACCTCTAGTCTGAACGCACCACGTGGCAGTCCCTAGACATTCCAGTCGACTTGTGCTTTTGAATTCCCAATCACCAACCAGAGAGTTTGTTCATGCATGAAAAACTGGAGGCTCAGCGTGCGCGCTGAGGCTCTGCACCAAGCCACCATGCAGGCGGAGCGATATTTCACCCGGGCCAGGGAAGAGCCAAGAAATCAATCATGACGATTGAGGGTAAGGAATCACTCCTGAGGAAGTATCACTCTCCTGTGTGGCGATGGGCCGATCAGAATGCACGGATGGCGCTCTGACGGCCGCCCTTTGTCGAAAGACAAAGTGGCCTCCGGCCTGCCGCAAGGCAGGGTGGTCCGGCAAGGAAGCTGACCATTACGCAAGGCCGATCACACGCCAGGGATGGCGCGGATCGGCCTTTTTTTGCCTGGTGTTCAGCGAACGACGCTTCGTGGAAGCGTTGCTGTTCGGGTGCTAATTCAAAGCGTGGCCATCCACACATTTCGCCTGGCAGGAATCGGCACAAAGCCCTATCTTGAAAGGAAATAGAAGGCCGCGGGCCCGCTGGCCTATACGAGGCCCGGCTAAACGAAGAGGCGACGTCAACTTTATGTCGATTCTGACGCAAATGAAACCCCGCGACGCCCTGCAAGAATTGATGGCGCAGCGCATTCTCTTGCTCGATGGCTCGATGGGAGCCCTCATCTATTCGCACAAACTCGAAGATTCCAATTACCGTGGCGAGCGTTTTCGTTCTCATCCCAAGTCGCTCAAGAACTGTACCGAAGCGCTCGTGCTGACGCAGCCCAAGATCATCGAGGATATCCACCGCGCCTATCTTGAGGCCGGCGCGGACATCATCGAGACCTGTACCTTCAATGGCACCCGTCTGGCGCTCGAGGAATTTGCACTCGGCGACTTCGTGACCGAGATCAATCGGCGGGCCGCCGAGCTGGCACGCCATGCCGCGGACGAATTCACACGTCGCAATCCTGGCAGGCCTCGCTTCGTTGCGGGCAGCGTTGGACCGACCAACAAGACGCTGTATATCGAACCGGGCCGACTCGATCAGGGGAGTCGGACGCTATCCTACGATGATTTCGTGGCGAGTTACTACGAGCAGATCGCTGCGCTCGTGGCCGGCGGCGTGGATCTGCTGGCGGTCGAGACCGGGAACGATATTCTCGTCCTCAAGGCGGCCTTGTTCGCTGTCGACAAGTACAACGCCGAGCATCATGTCCGTATTCCAACGACGGTCACGGGCACCATTTACGCTCCGGGCGGCCGTACACTCTTCTCGCAAACGCCCGAAGCGTTCTATGTCGCCGTCTCGCATTTCGATGCGCTGAGCGTTGGTTTCAACTGCGGCGTCGGCGTGGAGATGCTGCGTGCCCCGGTCGAGTCCCTGGCCGAGATAGCGCGCAAACCCATTATTTGCTTTCCAAACGCCGGCCTGCCCGATGGCATGGGGGGCTTCGTGGGACTCGGCCGGGACGGCACTGCGAAGATGCTCGGCGAGTTCGCAAGGCAAGGCTGGCTCACTATCGTCGGCGGGTGTTGCGGCACCACGCCCGAATGGACCGCAGCGATTGCGAAAGAGATCGAAGGCGTGCCGCCGCGGCGATTGCCAGCTTCGTGTGCAAGCAACGGAGTTGCCGCGATCCCCTCGCTTACGCTCGGGGCTGGTTGGTCGTATTTCTCTGGCAATGAAGTGCTCATCGTTCGACCGGAAACCAATTTTGTCATGGTCGGCGAACGCTGCAACATCACCGGTTCGCTCAAGTTCAAACGCCTCATCAAGGATGGCAACTTCGACGCCGCCATCAAGATTGCTCGCGACCAAATCGAAGGCGGCGCCAATATTCTCGACATCAACATGGACGCCGACTTGATCGATGGCAAGGAAGCGATGACGCGCTTCCTTCATCTGCTTGCAAATGAGCCCACGCTTGCCAATGTGCCAATCATGGTCGATAGCTCCAAATTCGAGATCATTGAAGCAGGCTTGAAGTGCCTGCAGGGAAAGGGCATCGTCAACTCGATCAGCCTCAAGGAGGGAAAAGAGAAGTTCCTCGAACAAGCTCGCCTTGTCAAACGCTATGGGGCCGCCGTGGTTGTCATGGCGTTCACCGCCGCTGACCTCATCCCCGGCATTCCGGAAGGCCAGGCCGTTACCGCGGAGGACAAGGTCAAGATCAGCGCGTTTGCGTACAAAGTGCTGACCGAAGAAGTCGGCTTCGATCCGTCCGACATCATATTCGACACCAATATCCTCACCATCGGCACCGGCATGGAGGAGCATAACAACTACGCAGTCGAGTTCTTTGATGCCGTGCGTGAGCTAAAACGCCGCTTTCCGCGCGCCAAGACATCGGGAGGCGTCAGTAACGTTTCCTTCAGTTTTCGCGGTAACGAGGTGGTGCGCGAGGCGATCAATGCCGTCTTTCTTTATCACGCGATCAAGGCCGG
>SXGT01346540.1_pt1 | contig 28887 bp, 27 predicted proteins | sample 3176221 | NCBI WGS metagenome assembly SXGT01 (sample SAMN11356862, study PRJNA531348) | freshwater metagenome | isolation source: freshwater sample F1-120 | place: China: Fuxian Lake, Yuxi | collected 2017-12-25 | reverse complement strand
GCCGCCAACCTCACCGACAAGTCCTGGCGCTGGCGGCGCAGCGACTTCGGCGTGATGTACACCGACGAATGCGTGCGGGTGGAAGTGCGCCTTCGGATCCCAGGTGGCGAGCGCGGAGATGTCCTCCTTGCGGATGGCGACGCCGTCCTCGTTGCGGAGGAGGTTCTCCAGGAGCACGCGGAGCGCGTAGGGCAGGCGCTTCGCCTCGGGGTGCACCCGCTCGACCGCGTCGAGCCCGTAGAGGGTGAACGTCTTACCCAGGACGCTGATCGCGCGCTCGCTCGAGAAGGAGTTCTTCGACATGCGCGCACTATCGTCCACGTCGGCGCGCCGCGCAACGGAGAAGGATCCGGCCTACTTCGCGAGCTTCTTGACCGTGCCGACCCCGGCCGCCCCGGCCTCCGTGAAGTAGATCGCGTCCTTGTCCAGGGCGAGCGCGTTGCCGTTCTCGAGGCTGTCGACCAAGATGGTGGCGCCCGCGGCCGGACAGCCCGCCTTGGGGCAGACGTGGAGCTTGCCGTCCGTCCGGAGCCGCGCTTTGTCGCCCGTGCCGAGGCTGATCCAGTAGACGTTGGCGTCGTCGGCGACGATGGCCAGCGGGTTCTGCGCCTTGTTGGCGTACGTGACGACGGTGCTCGTCGTCTTGTCCTTCGCGAACGCCCGCCCGGCCGCCGTATAGAACGCGTACGTCCAGTAGACGCGCTGATCGTCCACGAAGATGCCCCCGGCGAGGTCGCCCGAGTTGTCGCCGAAGTCCTCGTGGGGGCCACCCGCGAGCGGGATGCGCACGATCTTGAAGAGGTTGGACGTGACGTAGGCGTGCGTCGCGTCCACGGCGATCTTGAACGGCTGCGTGATGGTCGCATCGATCGCGACCTCGCCGGTCCCGTCCGTGTTGACCTTGTAGACGACGCTGTCGCCGAAGCCGGTGAAGTAGGCGACGCCTCCCCGGACCGCGACGTCGCGGGAGCGCTTCGTCGAGATCTGCACGAGCGCCCCCGCGCCCTGGCACGAGCCCGGCGGGCACTTGAACACGCCGGGCGCGGAGAGGTCCTGCGCGGCGAAGTAGATCGACGTGCCGTCGCTCGTGATGCCCCACGGGCGCGCGAACTTCGGGTCGGCGGCGAACGTGGTGGGCGTCCCCGTGCCGTCCTTCCTGGCCACGCCCACGCTGTCGCCGAAGTAGCTCGTCCAGTACACCGAGTCGCCGAGGACGGTGACGCCGAACGGCTCGGGGATGCCCGCGGCGAGGGTGACCGGCTGGCACAGGCCGGTGACGCACTTTCCGCCGAGGCAGTCGTGGCCACACCGGCCGCAGTGCTTCGGGTCGGAGTCGTAGCTCCCGGGGCACGCGCCCGCGTCGACGACCACGTCCGCGCCCGCGTCGAGCGCGGCGCCCGTGTCCGTGCCCGCGGCGTCCGGCTTCGCGCCCGCGTCCGCGGACGACGCGTCGGCCGCGGCCGGGTCGTAGGTGAGATCACGCGTGCCGATGATCGCGTTGCACGCGACCATGGCGCCGCACGCGAACGCGACGACGAGCCCGGCGTTCCTCAAAAGGCGCCTCCCATCACCAGTGAGCCGCCCTCCGCGCCCACGACGGGCGCGACACGGAGGGCGCTGTCCTTCGAGGAACCGCCCGTGAAGATCAGCACGGCGCCCGCGGCGAGGGCGACGCCGCCCGCAACGAAGCCGATCGTCGAGACGGTGCCGAACGAGCGGGCGCTGGCGTTGGCGTCGATGCCCTCCTGGCTCGCGCAGCGCTCGGTCGGGCAGAGACGCCTGGCGTCGCTGTTCTTGCCGATGGCGAGGAGGCCCGTGACGGTCCCGACGCCGAGGCCGACGACGCCGACGCCCGCGACCGCGTAGCCGATCGTCCGCGTGGAGGAGCCCCCGCGCGCGCCCCGATCGAGGGGCCCGGACGCGGCCTTCGGCGCGAGCTCGAGCGCAGGGATGACGATCTCCGCGCGATGGCCGCCCGGCTTGACCACCACGTCGAGCTCCCGCGGCTTCCTGTCCGGGGCCGTCGCGAGCACCCTGTGGGGCCCCGGATCCACGGGCAGCGGCGTCCCGAGCGACGCCTCCGACAGCACGACGTCGTCGCGCTTAACGACGAAGCCGGCGGGCCGGTCGGCGACGCGCACCGCGAGGCGTGAGAGCTTCGGCTCGAGCTCGGCGGCGCGATCGCGCGCGAGCTTCTCCCACTCGCCGCGGTTCTGCTGCCGAGCCGCGGCGGCGGCGTCGAGGAACGTGGCCCAGGCGCTCGCGGTCTTGCCGATCTTCTCGTAACAGTTGCCGAGGTGGAGCAGCGTGCCGGCGGCCGGATCGAGGCGCTGGCTCTCCGCGAACTTCGGGCAGGCGGCGGCGAAGCTCTCCTGCGCGGCGAGCTTCTTCCCCTCCTCGAAGAGCGCCTGCGCAGAGGCGGCGCTCGCGGCGTCGGCGTGCGCGCGGGCGGGCGCGACGATCGCGAGGAGGGGCACGAGGAAGCAGCTCGCGCGGTGGCGCCACATGGGTCGCAGCATACTATTTTCGCTCGTCCGGCATCCCCTGCGGTTCCACCCTCCGCGGCGGCTCCGTCGTCGCCGGCGGCGAGGGAGGGGCGGCGGGGGCGGCCGTCGCGGTCGCGATCGCGGTCTGGGCCGCGCCGCCGGCCCTGCGGACGGGCGGCCCGGCGAGCGGAGCGCGCAGGGAGGGGAGCGCGGTGGCGGCGGGCAGCGCCGTGGCGCTGGACATGGGTGCATTCTGCACGGGGCTGGCCGGCGCCGACGAGGTGGGGAGGACGGGGAGCCGCGTCCTGTCCTCCGGCAGCGGCATCGCCGACGGTCCGGCGTGGACGGCCTCCGTCGCGGCGGCCGTGGACCGCGAAGTGAACCAGCGCCAGCCGGCGTAGGCCCCCAGGGAGGCGGCGCCCACGAGGACGATCCCCGCGACCGCCACCGCGATCCCCGGCACCGCGCTGCGCGGAGCGGGCAGAGGGACGGATCCCTTGCGCGTATCGGCCCAGGCGACCGCCGTCTTCGGATCGACCGGCAAGAGGCCGCTCACCCGCTCGAGCCGCGCGGACACGCTCGTCCAGGGGCCGGCCGTGAGCAGGGGCTCGAGATCCCGGGCCAGCGCGGCGACCGACGGGTAGCGCCGCTCGCGGTCCTTCTGCATGCAGCGCTCGATGATCGCATCGATGACCCTCGGCAGGTCGGGCCGTATCGAGCTCGGCGCCGGGGCCGGCTCGGTCACGACCTTCACGGTGAGCTCCGTGAGCGTCTCGGCGTGGAACGGGAGCCGCCCCGTGAGGAGCTCGTGCAGGACCACGCCCAGGGACCAGATGTCCGAGCGCAGGTCTGCCGAACGCGACGATCGAAGCTGCTCCGGCGACATGTAGCTCGGCGATCCCATCACCGCGCGTGTGAGCGTCAGCGGCACGTTCTGTCCCTGCTGCGCCTCGGCGGAGAGCTTCGAGATCCCGAAGTCGAGGACCTTCACGAGCGGACGCCCGTCGACGCGCTTCGTCAGGAAAAGGTTCGCCGGCTTGAGATCGCGGTGGACGATCCCCTGGCCGTGCGCCTCCGCGATCGCCTCGCACGCCTGCAGCACGTACTGCGCGGCCTCGCCCACCGAGAGCGGCCCGCGATCGCGCACGTAGGACTGGAGATCCTCGCCCTCCAGGTACTCCATCACCATGTACGGCTCGCTGTGCTCCGTCACGCCGACGTCGAGGACGCGCGCGACGTGCTCGCTCTTCAGGGCGGCGGCCAGCCGGCCCTCGCGGTTGAAGCGCTCCAGCGACGATGGATCGGACAGCGCGGCCGCGTGGAGGAGCTTGATGGCGACGCGCTGGTCGAGCGCCTTGTGCACGGCGAGGTGCACCACGCCCATCCCGCCCTCGCCGAGCTGCTGGATCAGCTCGTACTTCCCGGCGAAGAGGCCGGGCGCCATCTTCTGGGTCTGATCGAGGGAGGTCATGCCCGGTCAGCCAACCGTATCAACCTCGGGGCGTTTCCCCAAGCGAGCGCCGGCCACGACCCCGAGCGCGTACCCGGCGATCGACCCCACGAGGTCGAGCCAGTCGAACATGCCGGGGATCCAGCCCAGCCCCTGCCCGACCTCCCACCCCGCCGCGAGCGTGAGCCCGAGCGCGAGCCACACGCGTCGCGCCCCTCGTCGGGGCACCCGGGGCTCCGGCCGGGGATCCCCCGAATCGCGCCACACGACGGCCAGGATCCAGGCGAGCGCGAAGGACCAGAGCACGTCCGGCAGGATCCCCTCCAGCCACGCGGGCAACACCGCGTGGATCCCGCGACGCGCACCGCCAAGGAAGCCGTCCGGCACCCACGCGAGTGCCACGACACGACCGGGCCGCGAGAGGTAGACGACGATCCCGAGGAGGAGGGCGACGACCGGCGCCGCCCACGCCCCGATCCTCGTCACCCGATCACTTCTTGGCGGAGGCCGCCGGCTTGGCCGACGCGGCCGGCTTGGCGGAGCCCGACGCGGCCGGCTTGGCGGAGCCCGACGCGGCCGGCTTGGCGCTCACGGCGGCCGCGAGCTTCGCGTTGCCCGTCGGCGCCGCCGTCCCCGCAGGCTTCGACGTCGTCCCCGCGGCGCTCGCCGTGGGCTCGGCGCTCGCCGACGCGCTCGCCGATGCGGCGGCGCCCAGCTTCTCGGCGCCTGGCATCGCTGTGAAGGTGTGCTTCGTGTCCTTCGAGACCTCGCTGTCGACGCACTCGGCCTTCGCCGCGTCGAGGGTCTTCGTGGGGTGGTAGAAGTACGTCATCTCCTTGTTGTCCTTGCTGGAGGCGAGGCACGTCGCGAGGAGCTTGTCGTTGCGCGGACACCCCGCGCCCTTCTTCCAGCGGTCGGTCTTGTCGTCCGCGAGGGACGCGAGGACGCCGCAGCCGAGGGAGCCCACGAGGGAGCTGTCGTACTCCACGCAGAAGCCGAGCTTCTCGGTCAGATCGCAGCTCCCGGCCAGCTTGGCGAGTGAACCGCCGCTGCCTCCCGCGCTCGCGCTTCCCGCGCCGCTCGGATCCTCCTTCGCCTTGCTGGTTCCCATCGCGAAGAGGGCGAACGTGGCGAGCGTGACGAAGGACAACGCATTCTTGATGTTCATGGCCGGTCGATGCTCCTGTCGGGGTGTACGGGGCCTGACGCTTACTACGGCCCGGCGCAGAGTTTCCCCCTTTCGCACTGCGCGCGGCGAAAGACGGCAGCGGCCGCCTGGTCAATTGAAACGGCGCCGGACGCGCGGGTCCGGCGCGACCGGGCTGGGCCGCGGGGGTGGCGCCATGGGGAAACGGCGCCGGCTCGCGCGCTAGCCTCGCCTTCGCGTCACTTCTCGGGGACGCAGGCCGCTATCGCGAGCGCGGTGTACGCCGTGGCGGCGTCCGTCATGAAGGGCTTGGCGTGCGCCGGGATGTTGTTGACCGAGCGGCCGGGCCACGAGCCATCGGCCTGCTGGCCGGAGGCGAGCCACTTGAGGGCCTTCTTCACGTCGTCGCGCTTCGTCGGCTCCGGCATGCCGCGGCAGAGGGCCAGAGCCGCGAGCGCGGTGGCGTAGCCATCGGAAACGCCCGCGCCCGCCGCCGCCTGCGAGCCCTTGCCCCAGGATCCGAGCGAGAAGCCGCCGTCGGCGAGCTGCTTCGCGTCGAGGGCCGTCGCGATCGACTCCTTCTGCTCAGGCGTGAGGAGCGAGGGCAGGGGGCCGCTCGCCCACAGGATGGTCACCTTGTCGTGGAGCACGAGCGGCTTGGCCGTGTCGGTCATGCGCTTCTGGAGGTAGCTCACGAGCTTGGCGGTGCCGGCCGCCTGCGCGGCGCTCGTGTTCTCGGGGACGCTGCCGGCCACGATGCCCGCGAGCGCGGTGCCCCAGTCGGTCCGCGTCTCGAAGGGCTCGAGGCCGTACTCGAGCCAGTCCCACGCCCCGTCCGCGCGCTGCTGCGACCACATGCGGTCGAGCGCGCTCTTGGTGCCCGCGCCGATCGGCGCCTTCGATCCGACGTCGTCCATGCCGAGGGCGACCGCGTTCAGCACGGCCTCGGTGGCGAAGGACTCGCGGGCCTTGGTGTCGCCGTTGGCGCCGTAGAACGGCGTGGCGGTCCCGGCGATCGACTGGGTCACGCGTGACTCGAAGGCCGTCCGCAGCTTCGGCACCGCGACGCTCTGCCCGAGCGCGCTCCGCGCGACGACGTGGGGGAACGTCGTGTGACACGACATCGCGCACTTCACGTTGCCGACGTTGGGCGGGGTCGCCAGCCACGTGTTCGACCTCCCGTCGAGGTAGCCGGCCGCCTTCGCCTTCCAGTCCGTCGCGAGCCCGGGCAGGAGATCTTCGACCGCGGGGTCGGTGGGCCGCGTCGTCGTGGCCCCGTTGTCCTTCGGAGGCGCAGGCTGCGTCCCCGTGCCCGACGTGGGGGCCGAGCTGGCGCACGCGGCGGTCAGGGCAGCGGCGGTCAGGACAGCGAAGGGGGCGATGTAGGTGATGCTGCGCATGCGGCGGACCCTACCGCAAAGTCCGCGTGCTGCAAGGTCAAACGCGCAGGAAAATCAGCGGCGTTCCCCATGGACGTTTCCGCTGGGACGGGAACGTCGGGCCCGCGCCAGGAGGACGAGGAGCCCGAGGCCGGCGAGCAAACCGCTCCCCCCCACCCGCCCTGCCGGAGCCACCGCGCACCCGCTCTCCTCTGCGGCCCCGCCGCCCTGCGCGCCACCGTCCGTGTCGCCTCCGCCGGGCCCGCCCGCGGCGCCACCGACGGGGAAGCAGGTCGTCGCGCCGGCGGAGGATGTCATCCCCGGATCGCACGGGGCGCAGGCGGTGTCCTTGTCCGCAGCGCACGCGGACACCTGGCGCGTGTTCGCCGGGCAGATCGCGCAGGCCTGGCATCGGCCGCCGCTCAGGAACCTGCCGCCCCCGCACGCCGTGCACTCGCCGGGAGCGGGGCCGCTGCAGGCGCCGCAGCCCGGGTCGCAAGGAGCGCACGTCACGTCCTTCGTGAGCGTGCACGGGGTGGACGCGAACGAGCCCGGCGCGCACGTCGAGCACGCCTGGCACCCTCCCGCCTCGAGGAACGAGCCCGACGCGCAGCTCGAGCACTGCGTCGCCCCGGGACCGGTGCACGTCGCGCACGACGGGTTGCACGCGGCGCACGTCGTGTCGGCCGTGGGCGTGCACGCCGCCGACGGATACGCGCCGGCGGGGCACGCGCCGCACACCGCGCACGCCCCCGCGCTGAACCAGCGGCCCGACGCGCACGTCGCGCACTGCGTCGCCGTCACGCCGAGGCACGTCGCGCACGTCGGATCGCAGGGCGGGAGGAGGGCGGTGATCTGGGGCACCTGATCGGCGCGCACGAACGAGTACCCGGCCGCGACGAGCTTGGGGACGAGGTACTTCACCATGTCCACGGTGTTCCCGCTCGCGTACGCGTAGGGATCGTGCAAGAGCACGATGCCGCGCCCGACGGTGTTGATCTCGTTCAGGTACGCGTCGCCGCACTGCGTGGTCGTCGCGAAGCCGTTGCCGTTCGCGAGCCCGCCACCGACCCTCCTCTGCTGCCCCTGCCAGCAGGCCCAGTCGGCCGCGCTGTTCGGGTACTGATTCGAGGTGCCGCCGATGTCCCAGTAGATCGGGCCGATGTACTTGTTCATCGCCGTGCCCTTGAGGCCGTTGAAGACGCCCGCGCTGTACGAGCCGTACGGCGCGCGGAAGAGCCAGCGGCCCGAGGGCACGTACGCCGCGATGTCCGCATCGGTCTCCGTCAGCTCCTGGAGCAGCTTCGCGTTCCCCGTCGGGAGGACCTCGGTCACCATGTCCCGGTGCGTGGTCGTATGGTTGGCGACGAGGTGACCGTCGGCGACCATCTGCGCGAGCATGCCGGCCGCTCCGGGCGTGACGGCGATCGTGTTCGTGTTGGGGAGGGTCGTCGCGGCGATGCGCGCGCCGTTCACGAAGAACACGGCGCGGATGTTCTGCGCCTTGAGATACATCGACAGCTCCGCGGTGCGTGGACCCGGGCCGTCGTCGAACGTGAGGGCAAGCGTCTTCGCGGGGAGCGTGGTCCCCAGGATGTCGGTCGCCGACAGGTCGAAGGACGCCGTGGCGGCCGGCTCGGCCGGAGGGAGCGGATCGGTCGTGCAACCGCCGAGCAACGGTGCTCCGAGCGCGCCAGCGAGCCCGAGCGAGACCACACGTAGAGCCACGGGCGAAACGCGGGTCGGCATGCTGGGAGGGTAGCAGAGGGAGAGTTACATGGTGGGCGGGGGAGGCTCGCCCTCGCGGGCCTCGCGCCTTCGCCGGGGGAACGTGATGATCGTCTCGACGACGCCGATGGTGACGTAGAACCCGAGCAGCCAGACGAGCACGAACTCGGGCCGCGTCTGCAGCGACACGATCGCGCTCGAGAAGACCGCGAACAGCACCAGCGCGACCGAGCGGGCGTTCAGCTTCAGATCCTTGAAGCTGCGGAACCGGATCGTGGACACCTGCAGGAACGCCAGGAAGACCGTGAGCCCCATCATGGGCCAGAGGTACCGCTGACTGCCGAGGCTGCCGCCGATCGCGTGGTTCGCGACCACGAGCGAGATCAGGATGCCGGCCGCGCCTGGCACGGGCAGGCCGATGATGTACTTGCCCGGCTTGGTCGGGGCCCCGGACTCGCCCATCGACAGCACGTTGAAGCGCGCCAGCCGCACGGCGCCGGCCCCCGCGAACACGAACGCCACCACGAGGCCAGGCGTGCCCGCCTGGTGCAGAGACCAGCGGTACACGAGGAGCGCCGGGGCGACGCCGAACGACACCACGTCCGCGAGCGAGTCGATCTGCAGACCGAACGCGCTCTGGGTCTTCGTGAGCCGGGCGACGCGACCGTCGAGCATGTCGAAGAACAGCGCGTAGATGAGGAGGAGCGAGGCGCGGTAGAACGTGTCGTCGTCGGTCGCGGAGCCGGAGAGGCGGATCGAGTCGAAGCCGCAGAAGATCGACGAGAGCGTGATCATGTTCGGCAGCAGGAACAAAGTCTTCCTGAGATCGATCTTCCTGCGCGGCGGAGACACGGCCCTTCACCTTGCCAAAAAGGGTCCGGTCCGTAAAGGCGTCGGCGCCTTTCCCCCAAAAATTGGCCTGGCCGCGGTCTTGGGCCTACGCTTTCCCACGGGAGCCGTCATGTCTCGCATGTCTCGCATGTCTCGCACGTTTCGCACGTTTCGCACGTCTCGCGGCGCCGGAGCCCCTTCGTTCGTGGGGGTGGCGATGGCGCTCGGCATGCTGGGCACCGGCTGCGCCGACGCGCAGGACAGGCGCGCCGCCGACCTCTCGTCGTCGGTGGCGAAGATACAGGCCGATCAGGATCGCGCCTTCGACGCCGTGAAGGCCGAGGAACCCGGGCCGGTGCCTCCCCCACGTACGGAGAAGCCGGGCGCGAAACGACCGCTCATGCTCACCAACCCCGAGGAGGGGATCGCCGACATCCCCGCGTCGGACGACCCCGACGACACGACGCCCCGCCCCATCATCCGCGTGTCGGGCGTGCCGTTCCGCACGGCGGTGCGCGGCAAGACGGTCACGCGCGGCAACGACCGCGTGGAGTCCTCCGGCGCCGACGAGGCCAGCGCGGACGGTGCGCGCGCCCAGCCGAGCGCCCTCGATCCGGAGGCCCGCAAGGCCTACGAACGCGCCCTTGGCCTCGTGCAAGGGAAGAAGTACGCCGATGGAATCGAGGCGCTCTCCGCCTTCATGGCGAAGTACCCCGACCACCCGTACGTCGAGAACGCGTCCTACTGGAAGGGCGAGGCGTACTTCGCCCAGGGCGACCACACGCGCGCGGCGGCGGAGTTCGAGTCGATCGTGACGCGTCCCGCCCTGGGCCTCAAGACCCCGGACGCGCTCCTCAAGCTCGGCATGTGCCAGGACAAGCTCGGCCAGCCGGACAAGGCGCGCGCGTCGTACGAGCGCCTGCTGCGTGAGTTCCCGAAGAGCGAGGCGGCGCGACGCGTGCCCACCACGCCAGGCAAGGCCGAAGCACCGGCACCGAGAGGGCCCAGATGAGAAAGAGTCCCCGTGTATGCGTTTGCCTTGGCGTGGGCGCCGCCCTCGCGGGGTTCCTCGCGCCTCGCGCGGTCCACGCGCAGACGACGCCCGCGGCGCCCAGCGTTCCGGGGGCCCCGAGCGTCCCCGGCGCGCCCGCCGTGCCCACCCAGACCTCCACGATCTACTCCGGCGGCGTGGCGCCTCCCCCGTCGGGGACCTTCCTCGGCGGAGGCAACGCCACGGGCTCCTCGTCGAGGCCCATCACGGGCCCCAACGATCGAGACGGCTTCGACCTCGGCAAGGCGGGCGGCGGGGGGACCGTGCGCGGCGGCGAGAACAGCTCGTTCCTCATCGGCGGCGGCGGCGGAAACACACGATCGAGCGAAGTCCACACCGTGCGCCGCGGCGACACGCTCTGGGGGATCTGCGACACGACCTTCCGCAACCCCTACCAGTGGCCCCGGATCTGGTCCTACAACCCGCAGATCCAGAACCCGCACTGGATCTACCCCGGCGATCAGGTGCGCCTGAAGCCAGCCACCGGCGAAGACCCCGGTGTGAAGGCCGGCAGCGGCGGTTTCGCGCCGGGCCAGAACCTCGTCGACCGGCGCCGGCAGGTGCCCACCGGCACCGTGTTCCTGCGCAACGAGGGGTTCATCGAGGACGAGACCTCGCAGACGTGGGGCGAGATCACCGGCTCCCGCGAGGACAAGATGATCCTCTCGGACTTCGACGAGGTGTACCTCCGCGTCGCCGACGACCACGACGTGAAGCTCGGACAGGAGCTCACGATCTTCAGGCCGGTGCGCAGCATCGGCTCGGTGCGACTCGTGCAGATCCAGGGCACGATGCGCGTCGACTTCTGGAACGCGAAGGAGCGCCTCGCGCGCGGCCGCATCGTCGAGACGCTCGACACGATCGAGCGCGGCGCCCGTGTCGGCCCCGTCCTCCGGAAGTTCGAGGTGGTGCCGCCCAAGCGGAACGACGTCGACCTCCAGACCGCCATCTACGCCAGCATCGAGCCGCGCCAGCTCTTCGGCGCGCACCAGATCGTCTTCCTGAACCGCGGCGAGGCGGACGGGCTGAAGCCCGGGAACCGGCTGTTCGTCTCGCGGCAGGGCGACGCGTGGCACCAGAGCCTGACGACCAAGACAGCCGCCCAGCGCGTGGCGATCGAGAGCGACGACCCCGGCGAGTCCGAGCGCGTACCGCGACCGAAGGACGAGAGCCGCCTGCCCGACGAGCTGATCGGGGAGATCCGCGTGATCACCACGCGGGCGCACACCGCGATGGCGATCGTGACGACGTCGCGCGGCGAGATCGAGCAGGGCGACGTCGCGGTGGCCCGCAAGGGGTACTGAGACTATCCTCGCTCCAGCGATGGAGCGGCGACGGACCCGATGAGGCTGGATCTCCCGATCGCGTTCCCCGCGATCCTGGTCGGCGCGATCTCCGCGGGCGTCGTCGTCGCGCGGGTCGTCACGGCGCCGACGCCGCCCTCGCGTCCGGCTCCGACCGCCGAGCAGCGCCGGGATCTCGCCGCGATCGTCGCGAGGGACGAGGGGTCGTGGGCGCTCTCCACGAGGCAGAGCTTCCCCGAGGACACGTGGTCCGCGCGCGATGATTTCCACGAGCACGAGATGAAGCGCATCCGGTACGTGGCCGGCCTGCGGGGCGTGTCCGTCCAGCACGTCCTGCGCGCGATCGACGAGGATCTGCACGCGACCCCCGCGCGCGCGGGCTCGCCCGACACGCGCTCCGCGACGGCGGCGCCCTGCAAGCCGCGGCCCTTCTACGACTGACGCCCATGGAAGAGCGCCTCGCCCGGTCCACCGCCTGCCGCCTCGCGCTCTACGCTCTCCTCGCCGCCGCGATGGTGTGGCCGCTCCTCGAGGTCGCCGCCTACACCAACGACTTCCGCGACGCGCAGGTCCTCGGTCTCCACGAGCGCGCGGCGGTGGCGGCCGTGGCGCGGTTCCACGAGCTGCCGCTGTGGAACCCGTACTACTGCGGCGGCCTGTACGCGCTCGGCGCCCCGCAGAGCCGCCACGCCTCGCCCGCGTTCCTCGCGACGCTCCTGTTCGGCGTCGAGCGGGCGCAGCCTGTGATCGTCTTCGCGCTCTCGGTGCTCGGCATGGAGGGGACGTTCCGGTGGCTCCGCCTCAGGATCGCGAGCGACAGCGCCGCCGCGCGGATCGCGCCGGTGTTCGCTCTGTCGGGGCAGTTCGCGGTTGCGGCCTACCGTGGCTGGACGACGTTCTTCGGGTTCGAACTCCTGCCGTGGGTGCTCCTCGGCGTGACGCTCGCGGCGCAGCGCCGCGCTCGCGGGATCGTGATCGCGTCGCTGGCGTTCGCCTTCATCCTCGGGTTCGGCGGGACGTTCGCCGCGCCGCTCGTCGCCATCGCCGCCACCGTGGAGGCGGCGCGAGCGATCGTCGAGCTCCCGGGCCGCGATCGCGCTCGCGCGATCGTGCCGCTCGTCGCGACGGCGATCTTCATGGCGACCGTGTCGGCCGTGAGGCTCTGGCCGATCGCCGAGACGCTGGCGGCCGCGCCGAGGATCATGGCCGGCACACCGGGACATCCCGGGAAGGAGCTCCTCACGTTCCTCTGGGGCACGCTCGAGGTGAAGGACGGTGACGTCGGCGATGTCGGCAGCTTCCACGTGGGCGTCCTCTTCCTCGCCCTCGCGGCCGCGGGCGCCGGCATCGATCGGCGCGCGATCCCCCCGCTCGTGCTGGCCATCGCGTTCGTGTGGGTCGCCGCGGGATACGAGCGCAAGCCGTCCGCGTTCGCGGCGCTGCGCGAGATCCCCGGGCTGTCCGGGCTCCGGTACCCCGAGCGCTTCCTGTGGATCTCGGTCCTGCTCGCCTGCGAGCCCGCGGCGCGCTTCCTCGAGGCCCTCCCGCGCCTGGGGGAGACGCTCCGCTGGCGCCGCTCGAGCTCGGCCCTCCTGACGGTGGTCGTGCTGGTCACGGTGGTCTCGGAGCTCGTGACCTTCCGGCGCGCCGCCCTGGCGCGCGATCTGGGCGCGATCGCGCCCGGGCCGGCGGGCGCGTTCCACCAGGCGCGCGGAAACCGCTGGCTCGCCGCGTACCACGACGGCCTCGACGTGGGATCGCTCTCCTGCTGGGAGACGCACCCCGTCCGCATGTCGCCGAGGCTGCGGGGAGACCTGGAGGCCGAGGAGTACCTCGCCGATCCCGCCGCGGGCACCGTGTCGCGTGTGGCGTGGTCGCCCAACCGCCTCGCCCTGCACGTGGTGCTCGCGCGCCCGACGCGCGCGCTGGTGAACCAGAACTGGCACCCGGGGTGGACCGCATCGTCGGGCGTCGTCGTGTCCGACGAAGGGCGGATCGCGGTGGAGCTCGGCGACGGGACGCACGACGTCGTCCTCCGGTTCCTCCCGCGGTCGGCGTGGGGGGGCGCCATCGTGACGGGGACGGCCCTCGCGGCGCTCGCAGCGATGCTCCTCCGCGCGCGGCGCGTCCCGTTCGCGCGCGAGAAGGACGTCGTGACGGCATCGCTCGCCCTCGCGCCGATCGGGATCTTCGGCCTCGTCCTCGCCACTTCGCGCGAGCCGCCCTTTCCCCCGAGCCCTCCTCGCAACGCGAACGGGACGCCCGCGATCGTGACGACGGTGGAGGACGCGCCGCGGGTGACCGGGCACTTCCCGGTCGCCGTCACGCTCGAGGCGGCGCGTGTCTCGCCGCTCGACGAGGTGATGAACGTGCGGATCGACGTGTACTTCCGCCGCACCGGCCCGCTCGGGCGCGCCGACGCGCTCTTCGCGCACGTCCGGCGTCGAAAGGACGAACCACCGCCGCCCGAGCGCGGGCAGAAGCGGGAGACGTACCACAACCTCGATCACCACGTGATCGCGGGCACATTCTACCTCGGCGACGCCCCGCAGGGGGAGCTCGTCCACGACTCGTTCGGGGTGAACCTCGCGAAGAGCGCGCCCGGCGCGTGGGACGTGACGATTGGTTTCGGGCCTCTCGGGCCGGGGAAGACGAAGCAGGTGGAGATGGTGCAGGTTGGGACGGTGTTCGTGCCGTGAGGTGGTGGCGGCTCGACGATCACCGGCACGGCCCTGCACGGAATTTTCTCGGCCCCGGTGATCGATCTTCCCCGCCCCGGCCCACAGGTCCATGGAGGTTCCCGTGAGACGATCGGCCACCCCCCTGCCCCTGCTCGGCGCCGTCGCGCTGTGGATCACCGCGTTTTCTCCGGCCTGCGGGGAGTCCCCGGGGGCTCCCGTGGGGCAGGCCGCCGAGGTCACGGACGGTGGCGGTGCGCCCGCGGACGGTGGCGCGCTCCCCGATGGCGTCGCACCTGGCGACGCCGCGGTGGCGCGTGACGCGGGCGCGAGCCGCGGCGTCGTGGCGGTCGTCCTGTTCACGCACATCGAGGATCAGACCCCCGCGGGCGCGCTCGGCACGCCGCAGAGCCGCCTGAGCTACACGAACCTCCGGACGCGCCTCGTCGAGATCGCCGGGCGGGCCCGCGCCCGGAAGCTCGCGTGGGTGCTCCAGCCCGACTGGAAGTACCTCGAGGCCGCGCTGCTGTACGAGGACGACACCCTGAAGGCCAGCACGAACGGCAAGAACCTCTTCGTCCACCTGCGCGACGACCTCGGCGCGGTGATCGATCCGCACTCCCACGAGAGCGGCGGGTACAACTACACCGACGTCGCGCACTTGCTCGATCGCCTCGGCGTCGGCGGGAGCACCGTCATCGGCGGGCACATATGGGATCCCGCCTTGCCGCAGTTCCAGCGCTGGGATCGCTACCGCGTGCCGGTCGCGGGCCTGAAGTACCCGACCGCGACGTGGCGGGGTGACGTCCTGATCGGGGCGGGCACGCCGAACCACGTGAACGATCCGCTCGTGAGCGGGGTGTGGAGGCCGAAGGATCGCGATCACTTCTTCGACGACGATCCGGCGGGGAACATCGTCGCGATCGGGAAGTGGCGCGACGAGGTCGCGGGCGTCGAGGAGCTGGTCGCGCTCTACAAGAACGGCACCGTGGCCCCGAGCGTGATGCTCACGACGTCGTGGAACCTCAAGCCCGCGGCGATCCTCGCCGCGAACGGGCCAGCCGACATCGACGCGAAGGTGTTCGCGCCCCTGGCGACGCTGCGCGACGGCGGGTTCATCGAGGTCACGGACTTCACCAACCTGGTGGCGAAGTGGAGGACGAGCCTCGGGGGCAAGGCGGGCGTGTACAAGCCCTGAGCCGGGGCCGTCGCGCTCGAGGCCGGCGGCGGAGGCCGCCGACACCGAGGCCCTCCCCGAGGGTCCGGCGGGCGCGCGTGCGGGTTCGCGTGGCGTTCGACCGCGGCATGGAATAGAAGCCCCCGTGCGGGGCGTTCCCCGCTACCCATGGATGCCTCGTCATGCGCAGCGCAAGCCTGATCGGCCTCGCCACGCTCGCGGTCGCTTGCGGTGGGGCGCGTGAGAGCGCGGCGCCCCCGTGGATCGCGGAGGCCCCGCCCGGGCCCGACGAGCCGCGCGCCGAGCTCGTCGTGCGCGTGGATCTCGAGCCCTCGGCGACGTGCGAGGAGGCGCTCGACGCCATCCTCTACCGGACGCGTGGGGTCGACCTCGCCCGGTGGGACGCGGGCGGCTCGCGCTGCAGGGAGCGCACCCTCCGCCTGAGGTGGCTCCCGCGCCGCACCTCCGAGGACGCGATCCTTGGGGTCCTCCGCAAGAACACCCGCTCCGTCGAGAAAGGGCCCCCGAGATGAGAGGAAGAAGGAAGCTCGCCCTGGCGGTCCTCGCGATCGCGTTCGCGCTGCCCACGGCGGTCGCGATCCGCCCCGCCCTCGCCGACGAGGAGGAGCCCGACGAGAGCGAGCCGGAGCAGAAGGCCACGCGGAAGGGGGGGCCGAAGGGCCCCGCGCTGTCCCCGGAGGAGCTGGCGAAGCGGCGAAGGAAGATCCTCGACACGCTCACGACGGACGAGAACGTCCTCATCAACGTCAGCACGCGCGAGCTCCCCGCGAGCCCGGACATCCTCAACCTCGGGCGGCGCGGCGCGAAGGCGCTCGCCCGGTGCGTCTCCGACAACGTCGACGACGGGATGCGGAGCGCGTGCGCCTCGATGCTGGCGAAGATCGGCGACCGCGCCGCCCTGCCGGCGCTGCAGGGGGCCCTCGAAGCGTGGGACCCGCACGTGCGGGGGGCGGCGATCGAGGCGCTGCGCGCGATGCCCGATCCGTCGTCGTACCCCGGACTCTCGAAGCTGCTCGGGCGCGAGGACGAGGAGACGTCGAACCGCTTCCTCGCGGTCCGGGCGCTGGGCGCCCTCTCGTACGCCCCGGCCGTGAAGGATCTCCGCCGCATGCTCCGGGAGGCCCCGGGTGATCACGGCGACCTCGCGGTCCCCGCGTTCGAGGGGATCTGGCGGAGCCGCGCCCTCCTGTCGCGCGCCGCCCTCGTCGACGACGTCGCGTTTGCCCTCCGCAGCGGCCGGCGCGAGCTCGTGCTCCCGGCCGCGTACGCGTCGAGCGAGCTGCGCGCCGAGGGCCTGGTGCCCGCGCTCATCCCGCTGATGCAGAACCCGGACGTGCGCGTCCGGAACCGCGCCGTCTTCGCCCTGGGCAAGATCGGCAGCCCCTCGGCAACGACCGCGCTCGTGGCGCAGATCCCGAAGGTGCGCGAGTCGCGCATGCTCAACAACATCGCCTTCGCCCTCGAGCGGCTCGATCCGCGCTCGTTCTATGGCACGGCGAAGGGGCTCTCCGAGCACAAGCAGGCCTCGATCCGCATGAACACGGCGTTCGTGCTCGGCGACGTGCGCCGCGCCGACGGGCTCGGCCTCCTCTCCAAGGCGCTCGGCGATCAGAACGACTTCGTGAGGGTCAGCGCGGTCGCCGCCCTCGGCAAGCTCGACACGAAGGAGGCGGCCCCGATCGTCGAGCGATACCTCGACGACCCGAACCCGAGTCTGCGCGAGGAGGCGATCTACTCCGCGCACGCGCTGAGCGGAGGCAAGCGGAGCGACCTCCTGTTCGACAAGCTGTACTCGAGCCCGCGGCAGGACACGAAGCACCGCGCGCTCCTCGCCCTCTCGCAGGCGGCCGATCCGCGCGTGGGGCCTGATCTCCTCGCGTGCTTCGAGAACCGCCAGTGCCCCGTCGACGCGGTGGACGCGTACGTCAAGAAGACCAAGCTCGAGGGCGCAGCGGGCCGTCTCCTCATCCAGTGGGTGCGCGGCCGGACCGAGCTGACGGAGCTCCTCGGGCAGCTCAAGCCTCCGGGCGGGGCGCCGCTCGCCATGAGCGCCGCCGAGGCCAGCCTCGCGCACGGCGACCGGAGGGGCACCGCCTCGGCGCTCGATCTGTTCGCCGATCTCGGCGACACGTCGGGACGCGCGCGCGTGCTCGAGGTGAGCAAGTCGGAGAGCGTGCGCCTGCGGCTCCACGGCCTGGTCGCGGCGTCGCGCCTGGGCGGCGTCGCCGAGGACGCGAAGATCTTCGCGGAGATCGACAACCTCGCGCAGATCTACCTCCCCCACGCGTCGACCACGCTGGGCCACGTCGCCGAGCCGGCGGTGCGGGCGCGGCTCCTGCCGGAGATCGAGCGACGGAAGCGCGCCCCCGACTTCGCGATGCGCGCCGCGATGGCGAACGTACACCTCGCGTGGGACGGGGAGGCGGGACTCCCGCGCGTGCTCGAGCTCGTCGGCTCGAAGGAGGGCGCGGAGCGCGATCTCGCGCTTCGGTACCTCCAGCGCGATCGCCGCGCCCAGACCACGTGGCTCCTCCGCCGCGCGCTCGCCCGCGAGGGGCGGCCCGAGGTGCGCGATCTCCTTCGCCGGCTGGTGGACGCCCGTGGGCCAGGCCAGGAGTAGCGAGGTCGGGATCATCCCGCCCGCGGCGACGATACGCACGATCGGCGTCGGCCTCGCCCTGGTCGCCTGTGCGATGGATCCCCTCGCGCGCGGAGCCGATCCGAAGCGCGTCACGCTCCTCGTCGCGGGGTTCGCCTTCCTCGTGTGGACCGCCTCTCGCGGCCGATCCCTCGCGCGCGAGGGGCCGGACGCGACGCCGGCGCCGATCGTCGCGGGTTCGGTGTTCCTCGCCGCGTCCCTGGTGTCCTGGATGTGGGGTGAACCGCGCGGCTTCGAGACGGCGAGCACGCTCCTGGCCGGCGCTCTCCTGGTCCTCGCGGCGCGCGGCCTCGCGGGCGACGAGCGCGTGCATCTCGCACGCATCGCCGCGACCGCGACGGGCGCTCTCGCGGGCGCCGTCGCGACGGTCGAGCTCGTCGTGCGTGGCCGCGCGATGGTGCACGGCGGGCAGGGAAACCCTGACTGGCTCGGGCTGCTCCTCGCGGTCGTGCTGCCGATCACCGCCGAGCACGCAGCGATCACCCGTTCGCGCGAGAAGGTGCTCCTGATCTCGGCGGCCGCGTTCGAGGCGCTGGTGCTCCTGCTGTCGGAGTCACGGAGCGGGTGGATCGCGGCCGCGGTGGCGCTCGCGGTCGTCGCCTGGGGCCGCCTCGCGCGCGCCGCGACCCTGACCGGCGTCTCGGCGAGCGGGCTCGTGCTCCTCGCCTCGCGCACGGCGGAGGCTGCCGGACCGCCAGGGTTTCACGACAAGGACGCCGCGCTCGCCCTCGCGGGCCGGCTCTACCTCGCACGCCAGAGCGCAGGCATCGTCCTCGGGACATCGCCCTTCGGCGTCGGCCTCGGCGGCTTCCACCGCGCGTTCCTCGCCGAGCAGGGCCGCTCTCTCGCGAAGCTCCCGCCCGAGGCCGCCGAGCGCGCGTTCCTGAACGCGGACCACGCGCACTCGGACTGGCTCGAGGTCGCTGCGGAGTCGGGAATTCTTGCGCTGGCGAGCCTCGCGATCGCCGTCGTCCTGGGTGTTCGCTCGCTCGCCCGTGCGCGCTTCTTCGGAGGCGCGGGTGCGCTGGCGGCGTTCGCGGTCCTCGCCCTCGTGGACAGCCCGCTCAGGCAGCCCGCGGTGGTGGCCATGCTCGCGCTGGTGATCGCGTGCTGTCCGGCCGGGGCGCCGTCGACCATCGGCCCTCCGCGCTGGCTCGTCCTCGTCGTCGCGGCGGGGCTGGGCGCGTGGTGCACGAGCCTCTCCGCGCGCGCGTGGTGGGCCACGCGTCTCGTCACGCAGGCCGAGTCCGCTCCGCTCGACGCGAGGCGCGCGGTGCTGGCGCGGGCCGAGCGGATCGATCCCGGGACCGGAGAGGCCGCCCTCGCGAGGGGGCTCTTCGACCTGGCGGACGGGCGCTGGGACGGCGCGGAGGAGGCCCTCACGCGTTCCGCCGCGCGCCTGCCCGGCGTGGGGACGCTGATCGCGATCGGGAACGCGCGGATGGGCAGCGGACGAATCAGGCCCGCGATCGCCTCCTACGAGGCGGCGCTGGCGCTCCACCCGGGGAGCCTGCGCGCGCACACGAACCTCGGCGAGGCGCTCCTCGCGACAGGCGATCTCGAGCGCGCGGGGGAGCACGAGCGGATCGCGCGCCGCCTGTCGCCGGGCCACCCGAAGGTGGTGGAGCTCTCCGAGCGACTGAAGGCGCGCGCGTACGCGCGCCAGGTGGGCGAGTGAAGCCGCGAGCGCTCCGGTCACTCCGCAGCCGAGCGGGCGATGCCTGCGATCGCCGCCCGGAGCCGGCGATGGGCGTCGTAGGCTCGCACGAAGTCGGACTCGTGGCGGCCACCCTTGGCGCGGATCACGTCGACGAGGGCGCGGCGCTCGTCGCCGGTCCAGCTTTCGAGGTGCGGCAGGAGGGTGACGAGGGGCGCCCAGCGCTCGAAGGCGCCCCGCTCGGCAGGCGCCCAGCGCCGCCACCCGGGCACCGCCAGCGTGCGCGACGCCTCTTCCACGCAGCTGGCCACGCCGTGCTCGCGGTCCGCGCCCGAGCGGCGCGCGAGCGCACGCGTGACGGCGAGCCCCACAGCCCCCAGGGGGAGCACGCCCATGATGTCGGCTCGCGGCCGGCCGCGCTCGAGGAAGTGATCGACGCTCGACAGGCGCTGGAGCGTCGCGACGCTCGACCGGTGGCCAGGGCGGCGGTGCACCCGCGCGCGCTCGCGCTCGGCGAGCTTCCGGATGGCCGGGTCGCGCGGATGGAAGCCGAGCTTGTGGTAGAACCACCACGCCCCCGAGGCGAGTCCCTCCTCGTTGTCGTGGCCGAGCTGATAGGGCGGCACGCTGAAGGCCCTCGCGCCGAACAGGTACGACGCTACCGCCAGCGCGCGTCCGTAGATGTGGGCCGCCTCGTGTCCGCGCCAGGTCTCGAAGACGTTGAAGGCCATCTCCGCCGACTGGTTGAGCGCGGCCGCCAGGACGTAGCCGATCGGGACGCCGTTCTTGAGGGTCAGGAGGCCGTACACCGACTCGAGCAGGAGGCGCCGCTCGGGCCTCATCCCGATGGCCGCGAAGGCGAGGCCGCGGTCGAACTCGACGACGCGGACGTCCTGCGAATCGCCGTAGCAGAAGGCGTCGAGATCGCGGCTCCGGCTGATCATGGCGTCGCGGGCGAGCATCACGAGGCGAGCGCCCTCTGCCCGCGAGACCGCGCGCACCCGCGTCGGCGGCTCCGCGGCCGCCCGCCAGAGATCGGGCCGCGTCCGCTCGAGAGGACCGCGCTGGAAGCCCCGAGAGAGGCCCGCAGCCTTCTCGCGGGTGCGCGCCGGACCGCCGGGCCCCGCGCGAAGCCTGAGGAGGATCTGCATCTCCTCGTAGAGCGCCTCGCGCACGGTCGCGGTCATGGGCAGCCGCCACCAGCGGTGGAGGAGGTACGCGGCGTCGGTCTCGGTCGGCCCCTTGAGTCGCGCGAGCCAGCCGCGGACGCCGAGATCGTACTCCTCGAGGCCAGGGCTCTCGGAGGGCGCCACGAGCAGACCCAGCCTGTCACCGAGCCGGCCACCGTCGCGCAGGTAGTCCCAGGCGATGGTGACTCGATCGGGGAAGCGCTCGACGAGCCACCGGGCCGTGGCGGCGAAGAACGTGTAGTAGATGTCCGTGCCGGCGATGCCGCTGTCGTCGAGCGCGGCGCGGAAGCGCCGTAGATCGGGCCGCCGCTCGAAGCCCGCGAGCGCCCCCTCCACCCGCGCGAGGACCTCCGGGTCGTCGGGATACGCCCGCAGGAAGCAGAGGACGTCGTGGAGTCGACGGACGGCCGTCGCGCTCGGTAGCGTCGCCTCCTCGAGCCCGCGTACGAGCACGAGCTTCTCGGTGGCGCTGCCCGGGCTGAACTCCGCGGCGAGAGCCTCCAGCCGCGCGAGCCAGCGACGAGCGGCGCCGGGGGTCGTCGGCCTCGTGGCCGTTCGGGGTCGTGTACGCAAGGCGCCTCCTCCACCGAGGGTACCTCCGTCCCGTCGTCCGTGGGGCCCGCGTGGGTGTCGGCCCCGGGCCCTCGTCCACTTTTTCCGCAACGGGCGCCCTCCCCTGCCGAACGGCCCCCCAGCGGAGGTCGTCATGTCGCCCATCAAGCTCGTCCAGCTCGCCGTGCTCCTCGCCCTCACCGGGCTCGCGCTCACCCTCGCCGCGGGCGCGGCGGCGCGCGACTTCGGGGCCGACGGCAGCCTCGAGAGCGCGTGGTGATGAGGACGCTCCTCCACGACGAGCGCGGCGCGGCGCTCGCCGAGTTCGTGGCGGTGGCGACGCCGCTCTTCGTGACGTTCTTCTCCCTCGTGCAGCTCGGGCTCGCCTACACGGCGAAGCTCGTCGTCGACCACTCCGCGCGCGTCTCGGCGCGGGCCGCTGCGGTCCTCGCGCCCCCGAACCCCGACGCCCCGCCGGACGCGGGCGAGCAGGTCCGCCGGGCCGCGGAGCTCGCCATGGGGCCGTGGGCCGCGGGCCACGCGCTCGGTGACGTCCGCGTCCGCGTGAAGCCGCCGGCCGCGCCCTTCGCCGAGCTCGTGACCGAGGTGCGTGCAACCTACACGTGCTCGGTTCCGGTTGGCGGCCGCGTCGTGTGCGGCCTCGACGGCCGGTGGGAGATGGTCGGCCACGCCGCCTTCCCCAGCCAGGGGGCGCGCTACCGTCGATTCGAACGGAGGCGGCCGTGAGCGCACGTCCCAGCCTCGCGCGCGACGAGCGCGGCGCGGTGATGGTGATGGGCGTCTTCATGGCCTGCTTCCTGTGCGGCTGCCTCTGGTACCTCATCGGGATCGGCGACGCGATCGCCCAGCGCGAGCGCATGCAGAACGCGGCCGACGCCGTCGCGTTCAGCGCGGCCGCGGTGCAGGCGCGCGGCATGAACTTCATCTGCGCCCTCAACCTCGTCCTCGTGGCGATCGTCGCCGTCTACATCACGCTCCGGTACGTCCTCGTCCTCTTCCGGGCGGCCATGAAGATCACGGGCATCCCGTTCGCCGCCCTCGGCTCGCCCGAGCTGGCCGGCGAGAAGTGGAACCAGTGCTGGATGCGCCTCCCCTTCCCCGGCGAGTTCTGCCGCGTCGCGGGCGCCCTCTGGAGGGGCCACGAGGCCGTGCGCACCGTGACCATCCCCAGCTACCACCGCTCCGTCATGAAGGACGGCGTCAAGGGGATCCACATCGCCGAGGAGGTCGTCGCCGTGGGCACGCCGCTCCTCGCCGAGATCGCCGCGGTCTCCATCGGCGACGAGAAGGGGGCCGTCGGGCTCTCGTTCTCGCCGGGCCTCCTCCCGGACACGCGCGCCACACGGATGCTCGTCGAGGACGCGGACGCACCCCACGACGAGCTCGCGAAGGGCGAGAAGAAGGCGATCGGCCTCCCGCTCTCGCCGGAGAAGATCGGCGTCCTGTGCGAGCGCGAGGCGGACTGGGCCTTCGACAGATCGCGGGACTGGTTCGGCTGGGGGTGGGACATCCTCGGGCCGGACGAGGCGCACGCCAGGGCGCGGTGGTGCGGGCCGCACGATCTCGGCGGCTTCTTCACGAGGGAGGACGGCCCGATGCGCGTCTTCTCGCGCGCCCACAACGGGAGCGAGTGGACGCAGACGTACGGGGTCGTCCTCGTCCGCAAGCCGGAGGACCGCGCGAGGCACCTCGTCGAGATCGCGACGGGCGACGTGCTGCGCGGCAAGCCCCCGAGCCGGCAGGCGATCGACGCCGCGGGGTTCACGCCCTACCTGGCGCAGGCCGAGCTGTACTTCGACTGCGACGACGCGTGGCACGGGGCGTCGTGCAACGGCGGCCGCTTCGGCGCCATGTACTCCATGCGCTGGCGCGCGCGCCTGGTTCGCGTGCGATCCGTCGGCCTCCTCAAGCGCCTCGCGTCCGCGGGCGAGAGCCGGGACACGCTGGCCGAGGTGCGCGACAACCTGCGCGACGTGCTGTCGGGCAAGGAGGATCTCCTCACGGCCGCGACGAGCGTCGCCTTCTCGGCGCTGCTCGACGCGTTCCAGGAGGAGATCCGCGACCTCGAGCGGCGGACCCTGGGCTTCGATCCGGGAGGTGCCACGTGGTATCATTGATGCGGCGGGCAGGAGCGCGAGGGGCGGCGATGGTGGAGGCGGCCGCCGTGCTGCCGGTGCTGGCGGCGTTCTTCGTCGTGTTCCTCTTCGTGGCCAGGGCCCAGCAGAACCGCCACCACGTGCAGGCCGACGCGTTCCGGGAGGCGATGACCTACGCCTCCAGCGCCTGCGAGGGTGACGGCCCGAGGGTCCGCGATCCACGGCTCGTGATGGGGGGCGACACGCCGCGCCGCGCCACCGACATGTCCCGCGGCGCGGGGACGGACGGCTCGCTCGACCGCCAGCTCAACGCGGCGCACGCGCAGCGCACCCGGTCGATCACGGTGGGTCGGCTCACGAGCACGACGTCGAGCGACGCGCGCGTGCTGTGCAACGAGAAGCCCCTCGACGGGAGTCCGCTCGGGTTCTTCGAGTACGGGATTCGCACGTTCAAGTCGTATTTCCCGGACAAGGTGGGGAGGCCCGCGGAGTGATGGCGCCGATCGCCTTCCTCGTCATGGCATGGAGGCGACGACGCCAGGGCGCGGCGGCGCGGCGCCGACGCGCGGGCGTGAGCCGGGTGCTCGCCTACCTGCTGGCGCTGGCGCTGGCGTCGACGTTCTTCTCGGGGCGGCGTGCCGCGGCGGGCGTCACCGAGACGGGGCTCGCGCTCGGGCGGAGCCTCGCGCGCATGGAGCCACCGGGGGCGACCGCGATCACGCTGAACGGCGAGCGCGTCGACGTCGAGACCCGCTTCGTCACGGACGACCTCACGCGCGTGCTCACGACGATCGCCGAGGGGTGCACGACGGAAGACGGCGGTCGCGGGGTCGTGGTGCGGCGGGAGCTGGCAGACGCGCGGGGCGAGGGAGAGGGGCTCGTCGTGTGCGTGCGCGCGGCGCTCGGCGACGGGGAGCGCTGGGCGGCGTTCGCCCGGTCGATGGACGCCGCGGGGCTCGGCGGCGTGCGGTACGCGTACCTGAAGCGAGAGGCCGGCGGGGTGACGGTGATCTCGGTCGCGACCCGCGACACGTTCCGTCTCGACCGCATCGCGTGGACGGGCGAGGGCGACGCTCCCGGATCCGATGCCGCGTGGATCCCACGCCCGGACGGCGGACGACGCGTCCTGAGCGCCGTGATGGAGGGCCGCGCGCAGGGCGTCTTCGTGTACCGCACGGACACGCCGGGCGGCGACGTGATCGCGAGCCTCGATCGCGCCATGCGGGGCCGCGGCTTCACCCCGATGCTCACCCGGGATCCGGCGCGACGCGCGTGGACGAGGGCCGCGACCGGGACGATGCTCTTCGCGGCGGTGGCGGAGTCGGAGGGCGCGCGGATCGTGAGCCTCGCGGAGATCCCGTGAGCTGGCCGTGGCCCTCGCCCGCGGCTCTGGTAGCGTCGAGGTCGATGCTCGATCCGCGCGCGCTCCGGCCGCACTACACGGCGTTCCTGAGGGACGACCGCGTGCTCTTGACGGGCCACTCGCACCAGGCCTGGCCGGACGTGGCGCGCGCGGGGATGGTCGAGGCGTTCGACGACGCGGCGCGCCTGGTCGACGACAAGTGGGGCCGCGCCTTCGAGGCCGCGGACGACGTGCGCGAGGCCGTGGCGCGCATCCTCGGCGCCGACAAGGACGAGATCGCGCTGGGGCAGAACACGCACGAGCTCGTGGTGCGCTTCCTGTCCGCCCTCGATCTCGCGGGGCGCCCGCGGCTCGTGACGACGCGCGGCGAGTTCCACTCGATCACGCGGCAGCTCCTCCGCCTGGAGGAGGACGGACGCGTGCAGGTTACATGGATCGACCCCGCGCCCGTGGAGACGCTCGCGACCAGGCTCGCGGCGGCGGTGGACGGGCGCACCTCGGCGGTCCTCGCGTCCACCGTGCTGTTCGAGACCGCCCAGATCGTGCCCGGCACGGCCGCCCTCGTGCGCGCCGCCAGGGAGGAAGGCGCGCACGTCCTCCTCGACGCGTATCACGGCTTCAACGTGGTGCCAGCGACGCTCGCCTCCCTCGGCGCGGCGGACGCGTTCGTCGTGGGGGGCGGGTACAAGTACGCGGAGTGGGGCGAGGGCGTGTGCTTCCTGCGGGTGCCGGCCGCGGGCCTCGCGCTCAGACCGGTGCTCACCGGGTGGTTCGCCGGTTTCGCCGGCCTGGGGGCGCGCCAGGATTCCGTGGCGTGGGGCGAGCTCGGCAAGGATCTCTTCGCGGGCGCGACGTACGATCCCACCGGCCACTACCGCGCGCGCCGGGTCGCGCGGTTCATGCAGGCGCAAGGGATGACGCCCGCGGCGCTGCGCGAGCTCTCGCTCCGACAGACGGGCCGCATCCTCGCGGGGCTCGACGGCCTCGGCCTCGGCCCTGACGTCTGCACGCCTCGCGATCCCGATGCGCGCGGCGGGTTCGTCGCCGTTCGCGTGCAGGGCGGTGACGTCGCCGAGGTCGTGCGTTCCCTCCGCGCGCGAGGGATCCTGGTCGACGCGCGCGGCGACCTCGTGCGCCTCGGCCCCGCGCCGTACGTCACCGACGAGGAGATCGACCGGGGCATCACGGCGCTCCGCGAGATCCTCCGCCGCTGACCCGACGCAGAAAGTGCGGGCGCGCGGAGACGAGGCGGGGTAACCTTCGGGGGCTTGCCTGCCGCGCGCAGGTGATGGAGGACGCATGAGAGCAGGGTTATTCGCTTCGGTTCTGAGCGTGGCGATCCTGGGCACCGGCTCCGCGACCGCGCACTTCAAGCTGAACGAGCCGGTCGACATCCTTGTGACCAACGCGCTGGGAGATCCCGCGAAGGGTGGCGTCGCCGGCGCCGGCAGCCAGAAGACGCGGCCCTGCGGCAGCGGCGACGCGTCCGGGATGGTCACCAAGGTGGCGGCCGGCTCGACGCTGCACGTGAAGGTGACGGAGACGGTCGGCCACGGCGGCCACTACCGTGTCTCGATCGTGAACAAGTTCCCGGCCGCGGCCGCGGACTTCACCGATCCGGCCGTCACGGGCGTCTGCCAGTCGGCAACGATCATGGCCACGCCCGTCCTGCCCGTCCTCGCCGACGGCATCTTCGCCCACACGCAGGCGCAGGCGACCGTCCCGAAGGTGTACGAGACGGACGTGAAGCTCCCCGCCGGCATGACGGGTCCGGCGACGCTGCAGATCCTCGAGTTCATGACGCCGCACGCGGCGCCCTGCTTCTACTACCACTGCGCGCAGCTCGAGCTCCTCGGTCCCGACGCCGGCGCTCCCGACGGCGGCGTCGTCGTCGTCGGCCCCGACGGCGGCGAGGTCGCCGACTCGGGCGCGAGCTCGAGCGGATCGAGCGGCACCGGAGGCTCGTCCGGCTCGAGCGGGTCGAGCGGCGTGGGCCCGGAGACGGGCTCGGGCAAGCTGCCCCAGAACAACGACAGCGGCTGCAGCACCGCCACGAGCAGCGCGACCCCGAGCCTGGCGCTGATGGGCGTGGTGGGCGTCGCGGTCGCGTCGATGCTCCGCCGCCGCCGGCGCTGACGGCGAGCGGCGGACCGCGGACGGCCAACATCGGACACGGGACCCATGAACAAGCACTTCATCCTTCCCCTCCCCTTCCTCGCCTCGCTCGCGCTGGCGGCCGCCTGCTCGACCACCAGCCCGACCACCGGCAGCGACGCCGGCTCCACGACCACCACCGACTCGAGCGTCACGCCGGGCGCGGACTCCGCGGCCAGCGACTCCGCGGCGGCGGAGACCGGCCCCGGCCCCGACTCCGCGGTCGCGGACGCGGGCACCGGCACCTGCACCTACGGCGGAAACACATACGCCGTGGGCGAGACGTTCCCCGCCACGGACGGCTGCAACAGCTGCCAGTGCGTCGCGCACGACAGCGTCGCGTGCACCAAGCTGCTCTGCGTCGACGCCGCCGCGGACGGCGGGTACACCTGCCCCAAGGACGGCACGATCAACTGCATGCCGATCGTCCCGCCCGCCAACGTTCCCTTGTGCACGGGCCCGTACCACGCCTGGATCGTGGCGAACTGCCCGGGTGTCATGTTCGTGTTCTGACGCTCGATGACACGTGCGATCGCTCCGCGGCCGGTGTAAGGGGCTCGGCGGAGGTCACGATGCAACCCATGGGATACGGCGGCCCGCCGGCGCCGATGAGCCCGCCAGGCGGCGGGTACGAGTTCGGTCCGTTCGAGAACGCGACCATCGAAGGCGTGGCCAAGTTCGCCCGCTGGTGGGGCATCCTCTCGCTGGTGGGCGGCGCGCTGCTCGTCCTCTTCGCGCTCGGGATGGCCGGCCTCGGCGCGATGCACGCGGTGCTTCCGGAGTCGACCGCGGCGCAGGCGGGCTCGCTCGGGGCGGTCTCGGCGGTCGTCGGGATGCAGGCGCTGGTGTTCCTCAGCGTGGGCGTCTTCTACCTCAAGAGCGGCGGCGCGCTGCGCTCCGTGATCGACACGCAGGGCAACGACGTCGAGCTCCTCATGAACGCGATGCAGACGATGAAGCGTGCGTTCCAGATCGAGGCGATCGCGACGGTCGTTGGTTTCTTCATGGGCTTCATCCTCAACATCATCATTCGCATCGCGAACTCGGGGTGAGCGCCATGTACACGAACCAACCAGGTGGATATGGACCTCCCGGACAGATGCCTCCGGGCGCGCCTCCCCCGGGCGACCCCTACGGCGGAGGCCAGCCACCCGGCGGAGGCTACCCGCCCGGCGGAGGCTACCCCCCCGGCGGAGGCTACCCCCCCGGCGGAGGCTACCCCCCCGGCGGAGGCCAGCCACCCGGCGGAGGCTACCCGCCCGGCGGAGGCTACGGCGGCGGCTACCCGCCCGGCGGAGGCTACCCTCCGGGTGCGGGCGGCTACCCTCCGGGCGCGGGCGGCTACCCGCCCGGCGGAGGCTACGGCGGCGGCTACGAGTTCGGCCACATGGAGAACCAGGTCATCGACGGCACCGCGGGGTGGGCGCGGACGCTCGCGATCATCCTGATCATCATCGGGGCGATCAACTGCCTCCAGTGCAACCTCATCGGCGGCATCCTCAGCATCGTCATGGGCGTCACCCTCAACGGGGCCGCGACCTCCCTCAAGGCCGTGGTCAACACGCAGGGCAATGACATCGGCAACATGATGACCGCGCTCCAGAAGATCGGGGGCTTCTTCAAGATCCGGGTGATCTCGACGCTCATCGGGCTCGGGCTCGCGCTGCTCATCGCCCTTGGCGTGGGCGCGGTCCTGATCCTCGCCCTCGTCAGCAGGTGATCACGCGCGGACGACGCCGTCCGCCATCGACACGACGCGCGCCGCCCTCTCGGCGACGCCGCGATCGTGGGTGACGATCACCACCGCGGCGCCGGCCGTCCGCGCGCGGAGGAGGAGGTCGAGCACGCCTGCCGCGGTCGCCGAGTCGAGGCTTCCGGTGGGCTCGTCCGCGAGCACGAGGCCCGGGTCGTTCACGAGGGCGCGCGCGATCGCCACGCGCTGC
>SXGT01115836.1_pt1 | contig 28904 bp, 26 predicted proteins | sample 3176221 | NCBI WGS metagenome assembly SXGT01 (sample SAMN11356862, study PRJNA531348) | freshwater metagenome | isolation source: freshwater sample F1-120 | place: China: Fuxian Lake, Yuxi | collected 2017-12-25 | reverse complement strand
CGGGCTTGGAGTTCCCTAAACTGTTGTTCCAGCGTGGCGCATCCTGCGCACGGTTGCGTCCCTGCGGTGGTCATAACGCGATAGGATACTCACTGACCGAAAACAGGACAAGACGAAGCCAGCTGCCCGTGAAGGGCTACTGGGTGGGAGATCTCCATCTGTCGGAAAAGTCTTCGTAAAACACGGGCGAGTAATAAACAAATCCGTTCTTGTGGTCGTGCGATCTCTTCCGCTTCAGATACTCGTCAACGGTATCCGTATGGTCCTTCGACGTCTTTGCCCTTCTCGGTTTGATGACTGTACCTGTTGCGTAGAATGTGTTTTGTGGTAGGTAGGCCGCGACTTGATCGCCCACATTAATTTCTTTTAGTCTTCGCCAGTTCTTGGTGATTTGGGCTGGTCTATCTGCCTCAAACTCGTTGTCTTGTTCGTCAGCGTATTGATATTGCATCAACCACAGGTTTTTGTCGATCCCATGCGTCAAGACAGGTTCATGTCCAAAGTTCACACACCAATACCGAGTCATGATCATTGTCCTTTCGCGGAAGAGGCTACCAGTTACAAAGGCCACCACGTTTGCGCGCACGAAACACCATCGGCATGCGGGGGTCAGCAGATTGCGCCCGCCGAGTTGCGTCCGTTGATCGATTACGGACGAATGGCCCCAACCGCCGCATCGGTTGATCCTACGCGCCGATTCCTCCGCCCGCTCCCGTGGCTAGCCCGCCCCGACGCGTTCTGACGGAAGGACACTGAAATACTCTCGGACTTCGAGCTGCATGCGATCAATCTCGGCCAGGAACCCGGAAAAGGCGGCTCGGTAATTCATCGGATTGGTTTCCGTCGTGCGTAGATGAGCTACTTGCTTTTGGAACCAGGCGATGCGTTCCAAGGTCGTTTGCAATTGCTGGTCGTTCGCGACCATCAAGCCTCCCTCGAACGGGTTGCGCGGAACAGTCGTCCTCCAGCGCTTGCAAGAGTGCGGCCGCTGCGGTGACCTCCCGATCCGGCGACCAAACGGGGTACGACCGGCCCGGTTCAATCAGTCCATCCTGGTCGCGATCCTGATTAGTGCGCGGGTCGCCGCCCGACGTCGGCAAAGCCGCGATGCCAGGCAGAATACTTGCCGCTGTGCGGACAGGCTCTTTGCCGTCCTTCTCATCGCTGATGATGATGAGTTCCACGCGCGTTCCTTCCGTCAACGCTAGCGGTGTCGTGGGCCGCAACATGCCGGCTTCAACAACGGCGGTGATCGACGTAGTCATGCTGGTTTCTCTCGCTTCTTGAGTTCTTTGATCCGTTCCATTCTATCACGAACGCGGACAGATCAAACCCGAATCACCCATCACTCCAGCTAAACGGATACCCTGCATCATCCATCTCCAACGCCTGCTTCGTCAGCAAGAGCGGCTGGAAGGTGTCGAGCATCACGGCCAATTCGTCGGTGAACTTGACGTCCTTGCTGGCGACGATGGTGCCGGGGTGTGGGCCGTGCGGGATGCCGCGCGGGTGGAGGGTGAATGACGCCTCCTCGACACCGCGGCGGCTGCCGAATCGGCCTCTCACGTAGTAGAGCACCTCGTCGGCTTGCACGTTGGAATGGGCGTAGGGGACCTTGATCGCGTCGGGGTGCGTGTCGAGCATTCGTGGGGCGAAGGTGCAGATCACGAAGCCGGGCGCTTCAAAGGTCTGATGCACCGGCGGCGGCTGGTGGATCTTGCCGGTGATCGGTTCGAAATCGTCGGCGTTGAACGTGAAGGGATACACCATGCCATCCCAGCCGACGACGTCGAACGGGTGCTGCGACATGATGTAACGCGTCAGGCGTGCCCCCCTCGCACCTGGCCCCTCTCCCGCGGAGGGGAGAGGTGAGAAATCCTTGATGACGACCGGCGTCGGTTCGTCCTTATCGACGAATGCGATTTGCGTCGGACCATGGAAGTCGCGCTCGCTGTACGGGGCGCCCATGCGGATTTGGCCATCGGGGTTCACATATTGCGGCGGCACCGTAAGGCTGCCCATCGATTCGATGACAAGCAGGTCCGCGTTGCCTTCGAAAACGAGGCGGTAGGTCGTGGTACGCGGGATAACCACATAGTCCCCGTCGCGGAAGGGCAACGGCCCGAACATCGTGTGCAGCGTCCCTTTGCCGTGATGGACGAAGAGGACCTCGTCGGCGCCGGCATTGCGAAAGAGCTCTTCCTGCGGCTTGGCAGGCCGGCAGCGAGAGAGGATGACGTCAGCATTGACCATGATCGGGACGCGGCCGGAGATCGGATCGCCCGCCTTGGGCATGGCGCCGCTCTTGACGTGGTGGTGGCGCAATGCTGTTTGATGGATAAACTCGCACGGCACACAGCCGGCCGGTTCGACCTTGGTGACGCGCGTGGGCGGGCGAAGGTGGTAGACGATACTGTAGGCGCGCCCGAAGCCGCCGACGGTGACGACTTCCTCGTAGTAAATGCCCTCCCCCTTGTGCCCGCCGCCGGGGCGATGGGCGATGTGGCGTTTGGCGGGGATGGATCCGAGTTGACGGTAGTGTGGCATGGTGGTCTCCAGCGCCGCTTGCGGTTTAGCGCTCGCGTGGCGCCTTGCGAGCACTAAGCCGCAAACGGCTGGAATGCAAGTTCATCCTCATTTTACCGGTAACTTACTCCGCCGTCAGCAAATACACAGCGAATGACGCCAGCCAGTGCTCACCCGCGTAGTCGCCGCTGGCGACGTGCTTCAGCGCAGCTTCCGCGTGAAGCGCCGCCGACGCCCGCAACCGAGCGGCTGCGGGATCGTCCCTAGGAAGCGCCGACGCGATGCCGACCATGCACCACGCCCGGCTCAAATTCAAGCCGTCGAGATGGACGATCTGCGGATCGGTGCGATCAGTCACGGTCGCCGGCAGGAACAGCGTCTTCGGCTCCCCCTTTGCAATGCCGGGTAGATACCGCGTGAGCCAGGTGCGATAGGCCTCTGCCGGAAGCACGCGGCGCATCAGATCGGCCTCCATCAAGCTCGGCGAGAAAAAGTCGTTCCCGTCCGGCTCCCATCGCGCGGGGGCATCCGCGTCCTTACCGAAGTAAGTCCCGGAGCGCTCCTCGATTAGCACACGCAGCGCCTTGTGATCGACCGCCTTTGCATAGTCGTGCGCGAATGCCAAACCGAACGCGGTGTTCGGATGCACGCCGGTACGGATCGGATACGTCTGCTTAGGCAAGAACGCTAGATAGCGCTCGACCAAAGTCTCGGCGAGCGGCTTCATGTTTTTCGACCACGCCCTGCCCTCCACATCGTCCCAACCGTGCAGCTCCTCCGCCAGTTTCAACGCCCACGCCCAGCCGTAGGTACGCTCGAACGATTTGCGGTTCGGGTGTTTGAAGTAGTCGGCCTCAACTTGCAGATTCTTTGCCGTCAAATGCTCGCCTAACACCGCGCAGATTTGCTTGCGTTCTGGCAAGTCCGGGAAACGGCGTAGCAGGCGTACGAGCATCCAGTGTCCATGCACCGATGAATGCCAATCAAAGCAGCCGTAAAAGGCGGGATGGAGCGCCTTGGGGGTCTTGTTGTCGGCATCTTCGTTGAGGACGTGTCCGGGCTTGTTGGGATACTCCTTTTGGAGCCCCTTGAGCGCGAGCTTGGCGAACGTTGAGGCTTGCTCCTTGGTGAGTTTCATCGGCGTGCCTCCAGCTTGAGCAGCAACGGGGGTTGCCAGGGTAACAGATAGGCAGAACGCGAGACAGTGTTTCATGGCAGTGATCTCCGGCGGCAAGACGGCCTCTGATTCAGTGTAGGCCTTACGCCGCACCTGAGGATGGATTGTGTAGGACGGGAATTCCATCCTGTCCGATGAGGTAAGGCGATTTTTTTGAAAAATACCCTCGACGCGCCCCCCCTGTATCGGACATGATAAGGGGAGTCCCCCAGTACTCACCAACGCGGTTCCTATGTCCGAAAGGTACGCACTCGTCATGATTGCCAAGAGCCGATTGCTCATTCTCGCCTCCATCCTTGTCTCATACTGGTTCCTCGCCAGCCTGGCAGTTTCAGCTCAGGAGAAAAAAGAGCCTGAGCCGAAGGTCGAAGAGAAAAAGCAGTCCGTATTCAAGGCTCCGCCACTGAAGCCGATCACGGAAAAGCTCCCCGCTGTCTTCGCGAAGCAAGGGCCGGAAAACGTGGAGGATCTAAAGGCGATTCAGGATCACGTCGCAAACGTCGTCGAGAAAGTATCTCCCGCGGTCGTGTCGGTGCGCGTCGGCGCCAGCTCCGGCAGCGGCGTCATCGTCTCCAAGGACGGTTACATCCTGACCGCGGGCCACGTCTCCGGCGCTCCCGGGCGCGACGTCACAATCTATTTCCACAACCGTAAAGAAACCGCCAAGGGTAAAACGCTCGGCGGCAATCATGGCATCGACAGCGGCATGATCAAGATCACCACCCCCGGCGATTGGCCCTTCCTCGAAATGGGAGACTCCGCTCAGCTCAAGACCGGGCACTGGTGCCTGGTCGTCGCCCATCACGGCGGCTTCAAGCCTGGACGTACGCCTCCCGTTCGCCTCGGACGCGTCCTCAACAACGGCAGCACCACCCTCACCACCGACGCGATACTCGTCGGCGGCGATTCCGGTGGACCGCTCTTCGACATGCATGGCCGAGTCGTCGGCATCAATAGCCGAATTGGCAATCCGCTCACCGCCAACATGCACGTCCCGGTGAACCCCTTCCGCGAGAACTGGGACAAGATCGCCAAAAGCGAAGTGTGGGGCGGCAAACTCGGCGGTGGCGGGTTCGGCAAAGGGGGGCCCTACCTCGGCCTGCAAACCGATCCCAAGGCCGACGGTTGCGTCGTCCTCTCTGTCACCCCAGGCTCTCCCGCAGACAAGGCCGGGTTGAAGGCCATGGACGTCATACGTAAATTTGACGACAAGGAAATCACCAGCGGCCCAATGCTCCCCAAGCTCGTGCAGTCGAAAAAAGATGGCGACAAGGTCACGCTCGAAGTCCGCCGCGGTGATGAAACACTGACCATCAAGGTCGAGATCGGCAAACGCCCGGGAGCCAACTAGCACCCTGGCAGCTCTCGATGTGTCCGTCCGATCCTGAGCGCCAAGCGAGGGAGACCATTCCCCCTCGCTTGGCGCTCAGGATCGGACAAACCCGCGCACGCCATCGGCGTGCCGGCTCAACGCTAAAAGGTTTCCCACCATGAAACGCATTCTCCTACCGTTCGCCGTTCTCGGCCTGTGGCTGATCGCTCTCGATGCCGCCTTGGCTCAGCAAACCAAGAGCCCGCAGATCGTGCAGCTCTTTCGCGAGGTCGTCGCCAAACCGATCCAGAGCACCGTGCGCGTCCAAGTTGAAGGTAAAGACGCTGCGCTCGGCACAATCGTCTCCGCCGACGGCTGGATCCTCACCAAGCACAGCGAACTCAAGGGAGGTAAGATCACCTGCACTATGCCGGACGGGACCGAACTGGACGCCGAGCTTTATGGGTTCGACGTTCCGCACGACCTCGCCATGCTCAAGGTCGAAGCCGAGGACCTGACACCCGTTGTCTTCACCGATAGCAAGGCATCGAAGATCGGGCATTGGGTTGCCTCGCCGGGCATCACCAAGGACCCGGTCGCGATCGGTGTCGTCAGTGTCGCCTCCCGCCAGATCAAGGGAGCCAAGTTTGTCGCTCCGTCTGGCACGCCCGGCGGGTACCTTGGCATCGCGCTTGACTTGAGCTTCGCGGGCGTCAAGATCGAGGAAGTCTTCCCCAATAACCCAGGCACGAAGGCAGGGTTGAAAGCGGGCGATCAGATCATCAAGCTCAACGGCCAAGGAGTCGAGAACGCGGACGATTTCCGCTCGCTCCTCTCCAAGAGCAAGCCGGGCGATGAGGTCAAGCTCAAAATCCTCCGCGGCGACACCGAACAGGAACTCAAGGCCACGCTGGGCCAAAACCCAGGCGCCAAGGGGGGTAAGTCGCGCAGCGAACAGCAGAACAGCATGGGCTCCAAGCTGAGCGATCGCCGTGCCGGCTTCCCTGTGATCCTTCAGCACGATTCGGTACTCAAGCCCCAGGATTGCGGCGGACCTCTCGTCAACCTCGAAGGCAAAGTGCTCGGCATCAACATCGCCCGGGCAGGTCGCGTCGAGAGCTATGCCATTCCCAGCGAGGCCGTGCGTCCGCTCCTTGAGAAACTCAAGACCAAGAAGCTGGAAAAGAAAATGCCGTGATACCGGCACCCAAGTGGGGTCCACGATGCGAATCCTCTTGTTACTGACAGCATTGGCGTTGGTTTCCGGCTGCACCCGCGGTCAAGTCGACACGCCGCCGGCTGATGGGTCCAAAGACAACGTCAAAAACACGGACGGCCTGAACGCGAAGGATGACTTCGAGGATCAGCTGGCGGCACTGAAACCGGTCGACCCCGTGCCAGCCGCCAAGCTGGCGGCCCTGCTGCCCAAGGGACCCGACGGCTACACCGAGGAAGAACCCCGGACGCAGGATATCGAAATCGACACCTTCAAATACAGCCTCGCAGAGCGCACCTACCGCAAGGGGGACAAGACCTTGGAGGTGAAGATCCAGGACGCTGCCCACGTCCGCCAGCTCTACGAATCAGTCGTCGCTGGCGCCAAGATCAAACTCAAGACCAACGAAATGCACCATCAGCCAGTCAACGTGGATGCCAACCCGGGGTTCGAACAATACACCATGGCCAACCAGCGCGGCGAGCTGATGGTTATCGTTGCCAAACGTCACATCGTCCACATCGTCGCGGAGGGGGCGCCGGCTGATTTCGTCCTGACCGTTTACAAAAGCATCGATCGAAAAGCGCTGGCGACGTTGAAATGAAACGATACCAAGGGGTCGCGGAGTTCATCATGCGTACGTTTCTTACCCTGGCGGCTTTGGTGTTTCTTACAGGTTGCGCCCGCGATTCGGCGGCACAAGTGGTAGAGCAGACCCAGGACGCCAAAAAGCCCGTCGACGATGTCAAGGCGCCGGTGGACGAAAAGCCGATCGACTGGGCGAAGGAAATTGCCGCCATGAAGCCGATCGAACCAATCGATCATGAGAAGCTGCTGCCGTTCCTGCCCAAGGCGCCGGCGGGCTATCAGGTGCGAGAGCCGTACTCCGACTCGGCCGAGTTTGAAGCCCAGCCTTACCACACCGACATCACTTACACCATCAAGTACACTTTTGCCGAGGCCCTTTACCGCAACGGCGACAAGAGCGTGAGCGTGAAGATCCTCGATGCCGCCAAGATCGACGCCTTCTACAAGTGGATCCCGGAGACGGCCGCGCTGAAGAAACAAACCGAAGCTGGCCACGAGCTGGGGCTGACCATCGGCGCCGACCCGGCCCTGGAAAAATACCGCAAGGACGAGCAGCGCACCGACCTGACGGTGATGATGGGCAAACGCTTCCACATCGAGATCATCACCAAGGGTGCGCCGCCGGAATTCGCGCAGGTGGTGCTCAAGAGCATCGATCGGGCTAAGCTGACGGCGCTAAAATAAGTCGGAACGAATTAGCCGCCTGCCTTGGCTCTGCCGCGCAGCGTCATGTGGATATGATTCTTGCCCGCCGTCTGCCAATCGCAGACGATGGTGCCGGAGCCGATGCGCCAGTGGTAGCTGCCGCCTTCGAGGTGCGATTTGGTAATGGCGCCCCAGACCGCCAAGCGCAGGTTGTCGACGCCGCCGTCGCGTTTAATGAGGCTTTCCATGACCTGGCGGCGATCAGTGGAGAAGACGTCGAGCCGTTTCTTCATGAGATCGCCGGCCAACTTGCGTGCCTTCTCGTTGAGATCGCCGATGCGTACACCCGACTTACCGAGCGCGGCTCCGGAACCGGAGGACGCCCCCTTGGTTTTCGCGGCAAGGTTCGTTGCCTCTTCGGGCGTCAAGGCGGCGTAGAGGGCGAGAGCGATTTTCTCTTCGCCTTCCCACATCGTCTTGGCCGGGTTGCCGCCGAGCAAGATCGGGCCGAATTCATTCGCCTTCTCTTGGCCGAACTCCGCATAGACCAGCGTCAGGTGGTGCATGCCGACGCGCCAGGCAAATGGCGTCTTGGCCGATGGCTCTCCGAAAAACGTCAGGTAGCGCTCGCCCCCCTCTTTGGCGATCTCCAGACAGCGCTGGGCGCCGTACTCGGAACACATCGCCTTGATGACGTCGTTGATCATGGTACGCTGCTCAGCCTTGAGCGTGCTGAACGCGATCCCCGGTCGCTTGACCGCGGGGAACGCCTCGGTGTAACGGTCCTTGTCCTTCGCCTCACGCAGGGCGGTCTTCTTTTGCTCGTCGCTGAGGCTCTGGAAAAGCTTGATGGCCGCAGCGCGGGCGTCATCGTCCGGAGCGGCAGGCCGATTCGCCCGGCTCACATAAACAGCTGCGCCGATCAGCAACACACTGACGCCGAGCAGAATGAAATGTTTCATGGTGAGATTTCCTTCACGAACAGGCGGGATGGATTCTCGGTAACTGACGTTACCAACGCAGGCGCATGAATGCAACAAGTTTCTTGATCCGCATGGCACGTCTGCAAACGGCGCGAACTTCAAGTTGGCATGGCATACCGTCAAAAGGAGTGTTAACATCATTCCTGGCAGAGGTTTGATCTGCCCCACACTCGATTGCCGATGGAGTTGCTCCCATGCTCCCTTCGCTGACCCTCTTCTGTTCGCTGGCATTCGGCGGCGCTCCTCCGGTGGAGTCAGTCTGCCATCAGGTCGCGCCGGCGCCGACCAAGGAAAAATGGACGCGCACTCGCGAGCAGACCCGGGCCGTCGTGCTCATCCATGGCTTCCATTACCATGTCCTGAGCAAGAACGTCCCCAAGGCGGAGTTCCGCCCCTGGCAGAAGGTGGATGCCGCCCTCGTCAAGGAAGTTGCGAAACACGCGGATGTCTACGTGTTCGCGTACGGGCAGAATGTCCCGCTCGATACGATTGTCAGCCAGAGCAAGCTCGGCGCAAGCGTCGCACAGTTGCGCAACCTCGGCTACGGCGAAGTGGTCCTGGTCGGCCACAGCGCCGGCGGGTTGATTGCCCGCCATTTCGTGGAAGATTTCCCCAATGCCGGCGTCACCAAGGTCATCCAGGTCTGCGCTCCGAATGGCGGCTCGCCCCTGGCGACGGTGACGGCGCCGAAGGCGCAGAAAGTGTTCCTCGAATGCCTGACCGAGAAGTGCCGACAGCAGTGCATGAAGGATCGTGCCGCCAAGCTCATTCCCGACAAGGTTCAATTCCTCTGCGTGGTCGCTCGAGGGGATGGCACCAAGGGGACCGACGGCGTGGTCCCGTGCGTCTGCCAGTGGACCGCCGATCTACAAAAGCAGGGCATCCCCGTTGTGGGGATCATGGGCAGCCATCGTGAAGCGGTGCGCGACGCCAAGACTGCCGAGACCCTCGCTGAACTGATCCGCGCCAACCAGCCGCGCTGGCCGCCGGAACGCATTGAGAAGGCGAAGAGGGAGCTACTGGGCAAATAGCTCCTCACGCCCCGTGATAATCGATCTCCTTCACTTCCAACGCGTGTTTCTGGATAAAGTCGCGGCGTGGCTCCACCTTTTCGCCCATCAGCGTGCGGAACATGTCGTCTGCCTTGACGACGTCTTCCAGCTTGACTTGCAGCAGCGTGCGGCGGGCAGGATCGAGCGTCGTGTCCCAGAGTTCCTCGCCGTCCATTTCGCCCAGCCCCTTGAAACGGACGATCTTGATGCCCCGCTCGCCCAGCTTGCGGATCTCAGCAACGAGGACGCGAAGGTGCGAGAGAACCTGCTCCTTGCCTTCGTATTCGAGGAAAAAGCGCGGGATCGGCTCACGACCGGCAATGCGCGGGGAGGGGAGTAGATCGCCCGGCTGTAGATTGAATGCACGCATCTTCTCCAGGCCGCGGTTGACCGACTTCACCTCGTGCAGCTCAAGGACGGAAAAGACCTCGTCCGTAGGCACGCCGGGTCCGGCCTTCTTCGCCTCGTCGTCGGCAACCACCAACTGACCCCCTTTCTGCAGATGCTCCGTCCGGAACGCGTCTACCTCCTCAGCAGTGAAGAACCAGTGCTCGTGATTACCCAGGGTTACCTTGAAGATGGGGAGCTTACCATCTTTGAGTCGGCCCAGGAGCGTGGCAACGTTCAGACCGCGCCGCTCAAGGATGCGGAGAGCTTCTTCCAGCTCATCTAGCGCTTTCATCAACGTCTTGAGCCGATCGCCTTCAAAGACGGCCCGCGTGGCTCCAGCGATCGGTGAGGCACCGTGCTCGCTGACGGGCGGGACAATGAAGAGCTTGGCGCCGTCGATGCCTCGCTGCAAGAGTTCATCCCCCATCTCTTCGAGGGTCTGAACATAGCGGGCACCTTTCTTCTGGGAAACCTTGAAGAGTGGCGGCCGGGCGACCCAGACGCAGCCTTTCTCGATGAGCGGCCGCATCTGTCGATAGAAGAACGTCAACAGCAATGTGCGGATATGCTGGCCATCGACGTCGGCGTCGGTGAGGAGGATGACTTTGCCGTAGCGGAGCCCCGAGATGTCCTCGGTGTTGCCGATATCGATGCCGATGGCGCTGATGAGCGCGCACAGTTCTTCATTGGCGAGGACTTTCTCCATACGTGCTTTCTCGACATTGAGCACTTTGCCGCGCAAGGGGAGGATGGCCTGCGTGTGGCGATTGCGACCGTTGTCCGCCGACCCGCCTGCGGAGTTGCCCTCGACGAGGAAGATTTCGTTCTCGTCGCAATCACCGGAGGTGCAGTCCATGAGTTTGCCGGGGAGGCCGCCGGAGTTGAGAATGTTCTTGCGATCCTTGAGGGCCTTCTTGGCCTTGGTGGCGGCTTCGCGCGCCTCGGCAGCGACGATCACCTTCTTCATGATCTTGGAGGCGTCCTTGGGGTTCTCCTCCAGGTATTTCATCAAGAATTCGTAGACCACGCTGGAGACGATGCCGTCCACTTCCGGGTTGTTGAGGCGAATCTTTGTCTGCGACTCGAACTGCGGCTCCGGGACGGCGACGCTGACGATGGCGGTGAGGCCTTCGCGATAGTCCTCGCTTTGCGGCGTGATGTTCTTGAACATCTCCTCCTTGTTGCCATAGGCGGTGAGGGCGCGGGTGATCGCCGTGCGGAAGCCGGAGAGATGGGTGCCGCCGCCGGGATTGTAGGCGTTGTTGGCGTAACAGAGAACGCGTTCGGATTCGCCGGTGGTGTACTGGAAGCCCACTTCGACGCGGACATCGTCTACCGTTCTCTCGATATGGAGCACTTTGTGGATCGACTCCTCGGTGCGATTATGGTATTCGACGAACTGGGCCACACCACCCTCGGCGAGATAAGTTTCTTCCTTGCTGGTAATCTCGTCGGTAAGCTTGATTGCCAGTCCCTTGTTGAGAAAAGCCAGTTCGCGCAGGCGGTCTTCAAGGGTGTCGTAGCTGAAGGAGCGATCACGGAAAATTTCCGAGTCCGGGTAAAAAGTGATCTTCGTGCCGGTGCGATCGTTGGGGGCAGCGCCGATCTCCTTGACGGGCGTTGTGGCGAAGCCGCGGGCGTATTCTTGCTTGTAGACCTTACCGTTGCGGCGCACCTCGGCCTCGGTCCATTCGGAGAGCGCGGTCACCGCCTTCGCGCCGATGCCGTGCAAACCCGCCGACGTTTTGTAGGTGTTCTTGTCGAACTTGGCGCCGGCGCCGACCGTTGTCAACACCACCTCCAGAGTCGGCTTACCTTCTTTCGGATGGATATCCACGGGAATCCCGCGGCCATCGTCGGCGACGCTGAGGCTGCCATCCACATGAATGGAGACGTGGATGTTCTTGCAAAAGCCGGCCAGGGCTTCATCGACGCTGTTATAAACCAGCTCGTAGACGAGGTGGTGGAGCCCCTTGTTGCTCGTATCGCCGATGTACATGCCGGGGCGCTCGCGGATGTGGGCCGCATCGCGCAGCACGTTGACGTTCTTGCCTTCATAGTTGGTATCGTTTTCGGTGGCGGGGGTCACTGGTTCGCTCATAGGTATATCCTCTACCTAGCGCTCATGGGTCAGAATGATCCGACCTTGAAGCGTAGTTCCTTGATTGTCTGTCCTGCTAACTTTACACGCAGCGCTTGCAAGATGCGGCGCTTGTGGTAGTGCATCAATTCCTGCACCATGACGGCGCTCGCAACTTCAATTTCAAAGATGCCTCGTTTGAGTCCGAGCACGCGCGTCTTGGCGTCATACTCGGGGCCCACGGCTTCACTCCAGGCCCGCTCAAGGTGCAGGCGCCCTTGCCGACGGCCCCAGCCGCGCGCGGTAAACAAGCGAGACAGGACCTCTTTGATCGGCTCCGGACCTGGTTCGGGTTTGTGGATACGCGGGGCCATAGCGTTAGTTCTTCGTTTAGCGCCCGCATGGCGCCACGCGGGCGCCAAACGAAGAGCAAAGTTATTTGGTTTCAACGAGCGGCACGATTACATACAAATAGCTCGGCTCATGCCGAAAAATGGCGGGTGAGCTACCGTCGCTCATGTCGAGCGTCAACGGCGTGTCAGGCTCCCATACGCGCAGCATATCAATGACGAATTTCGGATCGAAGCTAATCTCCAGGCCCTTTCCGTCATAGTCGATCGGCAACTCGACGCGCGATTGGCCGGACTCCGCGCCCTGGGCACGCAGCGTCAACTTCTTCTTGGCAAACTGGAAGCGGACTCGTTTGCTCTCATCATCCGTCATGATTGCCGCTTGCTTGACGGCTGCCATAAACGGTGCGACCGTCAACGGCACCCGATGGGTATGCTTGCTCGGTATCACGTTCTTGTAGTTTGGAAAACGGCCTTCCACCAGTCGGCTGTAGATCATCGCTCTTTCCGTTTTCATCAGCACCTCGTTCGGGCGAATGCTGACGCGAATTGTTTCGTCCGGCTCGGTGAGGTTTCGTTCGAGCATGTTCATGGCCTTGGTCGGCACGACGGGAAGCTGCCCCTTGGTCGTATGTCCACCACGCGGTTTGACCTGACCGGTCATCATCGCCAGACGTCGTCCGTCAGTCGCGATCAACGCCCCCTTGTCGTCCTCGAGTTCCCAGAGGATCCCTGTCGTGGCCCCGAAGCGAACCTGCCCCTCCGTTGCTGCCGCAAAGTTGGTCCGTTTGATCATGTCTCGCAAGGCACCGGCAGAGATCTCATGATATTTCTCCTCGGCAAAGGCGGGTACATCCGGAAACGATGACGGATCTTCGCCAGGCATTTCAAATTCGTTCGTGTTCCCTTTCACAACGCACTTGTCCGGACCCGCCTCGATTGTCATTTCCTCGTCTGTTGCTTCGCGCAAGATAGCGATCAACCGGGTCGTTGGCAGCAACGCTTCGCCTGGCTCTTCGACATTGATGCCGCGCACCTCAAGGCGGATGCCCAGCTCCAGGTCCGTCGCCATCAAAGTGCAGCGATCTTCATCGACGATCGCCTTGATATTCCGCAGCACGGGCTTGACATCGCGGGCCGCGACAGCTGCGCTGGCGACTTGGCATGCTTGCAACAATCCTTCTCGGTGACAAACAATCTTCATGTGGTCCATCCTTCTCTTATTAATATCTTTCTGAATTCAGTAGCAGTAGTAAAGCATCCTCGAAGCGTGTTCATGATGATACGCCGCCGCTCCTACTTCCGTACAAATCAAGACTTGGCACCATCTGGATCATGGGCAAAACCTGGTGTTCCCCTGTTGGCTTGGCGTTGTTATCGGACGAGCACCGTTGTCATCGCAATGTGTTGGTACCAGGCTCCGAACCGCTGTCATCGCCTACCCACTTTCCGTGAACGTTGCACGAACAGCTTTTACCCTGTCATGTCAACTCCGCGCGAAGCTGGTGGACGATCCCCGACAGGCAGGCGTCCGACCGTAAAGCCTGCTCCACCTTCTTGCATGCGTGCTGGACCGTCTTGTGATCGCGACCGCCAAAGTATGAACCAATCTTCTCCAGCGACAGGCCCGTCAGCTGGCGGGCCAGAAACATACTTACCTGCCGTGGCAATAGAATTTTCCTCGACCGACTCGCTGAGATCACCAGCTTGGGCTTCACGCGAAAGTATCCGCTCACACGCTCGGCGATATGCTGGACGGTCGACGCCGTGGCTTCGACCTGACCACGAAAATGTGCGCAGATATCGGCGAGCGCCAGCGGTTTCTCTTGCAAAGCCTGCAAAGTCTTCAGCTGCCGGACCGCCCCCGCCATCTGCCGTGCGCCGCCAATCAGGTGCTTTGCGAGCCACGCAAGAGCCTCCGGCGTCAGCTGGAGCTTGGCCTCCTCGGAGAGTATGTCCAGCAACCGCCGCCGGCTCGGTGTTTGCAGTGGCGCCAGACCGACCACTAATCCCCCGGCAAGCCGACTCGTAAGTCGATGTGGCAACACGGCGCCGCGTGGACGCAAGCCGCTCGGACCCTGTGCCGCGGTAACGATCGTGGGCGCGCCTTGTCGGCAGCGCTCGTCAAGCAATTGGATCATCGTGGCCACGAAACGCGCCGGCAGGTGCTGCAAGTCCTCAACCACCCACAGATCGGCATCGCGGGCGTCGGTGAAGTCAGTCTTCTCTGCAAAATCGTTGGCGGTCCACATGCAAACGTCGATATCGAGTCCGTTGAGCTCCGCAGCCAAGGCTTGAATCAAATGGGTTTTCCCCGTGCTTGCCAAGCCGTGTAGATAAAGCGGATTGGGTAAGCGGTTGCCTCGACTCTCGGCCAAGGCAGCGAGGATGTCCTGCAGGGCCGCAAGTGCGAAGCGATTCTCAGGCAAGACAAGGAGCCGGGCCAGGGGAGATCGCGTCGGATTGGTGGGGGACGTGGGGAGCATCACAACTCTGTGGGTGGTCACCTGGCCGTTGCCATTTGCCGCGCGGCGCGGGGTAATCGGCGTGAAAACATTCCCCGCTATTATACCGAAAACGAGTCGTTGGGGACAGATTCGCAGGCCGCTCTAAATGCTTGTGAAGCCAAGATTTGCGATAGTTCTGCGCTCGGTGCCTTTCTTTCTGCCGGTCTGGCTCGCCGTTTGACGTGGCGAGGAAATTCCGGCCGCGAAGGGGTACAAAAAGGGAAATGCGCATCAGCAAGGAAAAGAAACCCAAGGGACACCGGGCTACTGCGTCCGCTGGCAGCGCTTTACCTTGCCGTCATGATCATACATCACACGCACGTGGCGCTGTGAGGTAACGATGAGACCTTGATACCATCCCGTGTACATCGCGATGGTCCCGTTGCTGTCAGCCATTTGGGTGCAACGAATAACTCCGGCGTGCGGCAGGGGCGGAAAAAGGGAAGGGCGACCGGGATCAGGCGCCTTGCGATCTTCGGGCTTGAGCCCGAAGAGATACTCGACCGCTTACTCCGGTATGCCGACCTCGAGTCGCTTCACGCACGTATCAAGGTGCCATTGCTCGGCGAACCTGTACGTGTCCAGCCACCCGAGGCGGCGGCGACGACAAGGAGCACCCCAAACCCCAACAGAAATAATCGCACTCAGGGTCGATTCGATCCCGCTACTCGAAGAACAGAAGTGCTATTTTGGGGCGTGTGCAAGATAAATAAAAGCAAATTGTAAGTTACGGGCGCGCGATTAACGAAGACGTGACGTCCGTTTCGGCTCTCTTGTGTTCGCAGCGGCGTTGTCGGCGCTTGAAGCGTACGCTGCTGACCTATTTTTTCTTGTACCCATACTGCTCCACCAGCGGGTCGATCCAGCGCATGGCGGCGGCGATGAGGCGCAGACCGCTCTCCGGGTCGTGGCGGCCTTGCGGGTCGAAGTCCACCCCTACCTGGATGCCACGCTCCTTGGCACGGTGCACGAAGCTCTCGACCTGGGCGCCGATGTTGAATTCATCCAGTCCGCCGTAAGCTGCATAGAGGTCGAGTTCGCCCGGCTTGAGATTGTACCGCTCCATGACCTCGACGGGATTGAATCGGCTTAGCTTCTCCATGGCGTCTGGGCCATGGCCAACCAAGGGTCCGTAGAGATTCCAGAATCGAATCTTGACCAGCCCGGTCGGTCGGCCAATGATCTCGAACGGACGCGCCCGGTCGCGCCAGCCCCAGCAGTTCGGGTCGAACGGGCCGGCATAGCGCTGGTGGCAATCAACCCAGCGCAGATTCAGCGCGGGCATGATGCCGAGGGCGACCTTCACCTTATCCTTGTGTTTGATGGCATGCGTGAACGCAGCCGCGCCTCCCATCGATGCCCCTAGCAGGACGTGGGATTCACGCTCAGGAAGAATGGAAAACTCCCTGGTGAGGAAGTTCCACACGTCCTCCATCAGATAATCTTCGTAACGGCCGACGTCGGTGTTGGCCCAGAAGGTTGCAAGCTTGAAGTAGGACGGGCGCCCCAGCATGCTGCCATCGGGCGCCGCCATGACGAACGGCGGCAGCTTGCCGGCGGCGATCGCCTGGTCGAATTCCTTGACGAGGCTTTTGAGAAAGAAACGCTCGTCCTGTCCGGCGCCGTGCAGGAAGATGCCGAGGGGGTATTTCTTCGCCGGATCGTAGCCCGGCGGCACGTACACATAGAGATCGCGGCGGGCGCCCAGCGCTGGGGACCAGATGCGGCGATCGGCGCCATGGTTATTGGTGAAATCGATTACCCGGCCTGAAAGACCTCGGTTGGCCCGCGCCAGTTCGCCGCGCAGGCCAAAAAAGTGGGTGGCATGGGCCGACTGGCACGCCAGAGTCAACGCCACACCCAAGGCGACGGCGAAATGCTTGGTCATGAATGTCCGCTTCGGTTGGCGCGCAGTAGGTCCCACTCTCTCTTTCGGCGTGGATCGGCGGCAAAAAAATAGAAAACCTCCGCTTGTGCGAGTCCAGGTACGGCCGCCAAACCAAGGAGACAAGTTGTGCGGGCTGTAACCCGTGATGAGAATTCGATTAGGCAATCTGCGCAGTCTGTCGGGGCCTTGTTTTCATTGCGAGTGTCTGAAGAAATCGCCCTAATCCCACGCGTCCTTCTCGCCTCCGTTGGGAGTCGCAAACGCCTTCAGCACCGCGGGGTTGGCGTCGTTGCGCATTTTGCGAACCGACGCATCGGCCATCAGAAACTGCGTCACGTTCGGCGTCGGCCCGCCGAAGCCATCGGGCGATTTGTGCAGACCCAGCGCCGGATCGCGCCAGGTGGCAGGATGGCCCCACGGTTTGAAGTTGCTCGACACCTCGCCGGCCAGGATGGTTTGCGAGGTCCCATCGGCAATGTCGCCGAACTTCATCAACGCCGGCCCAAGGACGTGGACGTTGCCCGCATAATGGCTGAGGCCGAAACCATCGGCGTGGCGCAGATCGATGGACGGATGCTGATAGGCCATCACTTCCACGCTCATCGCCCTGGCGTTGGCTGGTGCATTCCACGGCTGCTTGAGATCGATGCTGTTGTAGAGCGGCTGCTGCTCCATGTACGGCAGCAATATCGTCTGCCAGCCATGCATGCCGCGGCCCTGCGCGTCGTAGGTGCCGCCGAGCGGCAGATGGGTGTGAACCCCGTGGTAGTTGTGAACGGCGGTGCCGATTTGCCGCATGTTGTTGCTGGAGTGGGATCGGTCGCTGTGTATAGCAAAGCCGCTTCGTACAAGTGGTTCCTTATTTGTTGCCAGCCAGGTCGCCTGATGGGTGATGCCAATTGCCGCGATGCCGGCGAGAAACGCGAGCAGGACGATTCCAACGAGCCCGAACGTCCAGCGCCAGGCCCACGGCTGCTGCGAATTGCGCGTCGCGTAGAACCAGCGGCAAAACGCGTGCAGGCCGAGCGTAAAAGAAGTCAGAGAGACAACGGTGACGCCAACGGCGGGCCAATCCGGTGAGGTTTCGCCGACAACGCGAAATGGATAGATTGCCCACCCAAGCAGGAGATGCGCAGGCACTTCGACCACGAACGAACCACCGAGACAGAAGCAGCAAACCACAAGGCTCACACCCGTTCCCAGCACGATCCAGAAGGTGGTTTTGGTCATAGTTTCGTCACGGACTTGTTGGTACTACAGCGCTGGTTCTAGCTTCTGAGGGCTCCCAAGTGGAAATCACCGTATCAACCTAACTGATTTAAAATTAATCGGTTATGACACGAATTTTGGTGATTTCTCAACAGATTGGGGGGTAGAGGCACCGCTCGTATAACAAAGTATGACGAGTTTTCCAGCCGCATGAAATCCTTGGAGCGGGAGACATACCCAAGCGACCGCGGGCACGGTTCTCGGGCAATCCAGCGCGGTAGTGTAACCCCGAAGCGCCAGCGAGGGATGGCGTGTCACTCGCTTGGCGCACGGGGTCTGACTGTTCAAAACGCTTCCCGAAACCAGCTCGTCGTACGACACAGGGCGACGCAACAAACCAGCCAGCAGGCGACGCCGACCAGCCCAATCGTTGTCGTCTTGCTCATGAAAACTTACTTCGCGAGTTCTGCCGGGTCCATCCGCTCTAGGCCGTTGGGCGTTGCGTAGGCCTTGAGCACATCGAGGCTGACCGTGGGAGTAAAGCCGCGAACCGAGGCGTCTGCCAAGAGGAACAACGTCACCTTCTTTGACGGCCCGCCGAAGCCATCGGGCGATTTGTGCAGCCCCAGCGCCGGATCGCGCCAGTTGGCGGGATGGCCCCACGGCTTGAAGTTCGTCGAGGCCTCGCCGGCAAGAATCGTCGCGCCAAGGCCATCGGGGATGTCCTTGAACGTCATCCTGCCTGGCCCGAGGATGTGGACATTGCCCGCGAAATGGCTGAGACCGAACCCATCGGCCTGGCGCTGCGTGATCGAAGGATGAAGGTAGACTTCAATCACGGCTTTCATCGCGTCAGCGTTGGCCGGCGCATTCCACGGCTGCTTGAAATCGATGCTGCTGTAGAGCGGCTGCTGCTCCATGTATGGCAGCAACATTGTCTGCCAGCCATGCATGCCGCGGCCCTGCGCGTCGTAATTGCCGCCGAGGGGCAGATGGGTGTGAATACCGTGGTAGGTATGGACACCGGTGCCGATTTGCCGCAGGTTGTTCCCGGAAACCGTTCTGTCCGCTGCTCTTTCACGTAGCGGCTGTTCGCTGGTCGCCAGCCAGTAGACTTCGTGCGTGACGCCGATCGCCATGATCCCCGCGACGAACATCAGCATCTGGAAGCCGACCAGCTTCAGCGTGCGCGACCACGGCCAATCGGTCGGCGCGGACCGCTGCGCTGCGAACCAGCGGCCGAAGAGGTGGACGCCGACTGTCAGCCCCGCGAGACACGCCAGGCAGAGAAAAGTGTTCGGCCAATCGATGACGCGAGTATCGCCGAGGCGAAGGGGGTACTTGGTCCACCCAAAGAGGATCGCGTAAAACTCTTCGCCAGCATCTGGCAGGCAGCACACGCACAGCAGCAACACAATAGTGATGACGACGAGCAACTCGATTCGCGTGAAGGCATGGCGCATGATTCACTCGGGCTCAGACATCGGAAAGCGACCCCAGAAACCAGTTCGTCGTGCGAAACAGGCCGACGCCGACCAGGCCCGCGACGAACATCAGGATCACCGCCGCTACCAGGCCGACGGTCCACGACCAGCGCCACGCGTTCAACTCGACGGTGCAGCCTTGCTTCAAGCGAATCTCGCGATAGATTCCCCCGGCGATCCAGTGCATCGTCAACGCGGTCGCTCCGAGGCAAAGGACGCCTGTGGTAACGCCGGCGAGGCTGACTTCGATCCGCGGCGCCGAGCGCGCGAGTACATGCCACCAGCCCAGTATGAGCGGCTCGAGCGCGTTGGTAAACGCCCAGATGGCCGTGAACGCGGCGGCGCAAAGCCCCGCCGTGAGCAGCGACAGCGGTTCCTTGAGTGTCTTCATTTCTTGACCGCCGCCAGGGCCTGGGAGATCTCGTCCGACGTCATCGTGCGGATCACGCCATCGACGCACAGCGCGAGGCGATCCGTGCCGAACAGCTCCGGCTCGAACGCGAGCGGCGTCGTCCCCGCACTCCGGCGGTTGTCGGCGGGGAGATAGATGTACTGCATGCCGGTCGGATCGGGGACGGTCCAGAGCGCCGTCGCGATCGCCGGCTCGGAGCGGGCAAGAGGGAACTTGCCGTCGTGTTCGTCGGCATATTTCCACAAGGCCGCCTTGAGGTCTTCGAGGGCCTGCTTGCGCTCTTGCAGTTTTTGCGCTTTCGCTTCATCGACGAGCTGATAGGTGCTCCCCTTCTTCTCCCACGCGCCGGGCGTCATCAGCTCGCGGGCGCCGGAGATCATGGTCAAGACGAGCACGAACAGCAAGCCCCACAGCGCGACCAGGCCGAGCGCTTTGCCATAGCCGAGGCGAGGCAGAAACGTCCAGTCCCGGGCGAGCCAGTTCCAAAGCAGCATGATGAGGAGTGCGCTCAAGAGAAACGCAGCCAGGAAGAACGAGATGTTCTCGAGCCGCATCTTGGCGATGTCGGTGAGGTGAACTGACGGCATGCCGGCGAAGAGGTGCATGGTAAGTCCTCCGTACCAGCCCGGAGCGCAAGCGACGGGTTCGCGATCCCACTCGCTTGCGCTAGGGGCTGGTTCACCTATCTTAACGCATCGCAACCCAGCGCTCAATCAATCTCTGCAAACCGCGCACGCGGTCCGGGTCCTTCTGCGACAAGCTGGTGCGCTCGTGCGGATCGTTTGCCAGGTTGAACAGCTCGACCTGCTTCTTCTCGGTCAGGTGCATGATCAGCTTCCAGTCTCCTTGCCGGACCCAGCGATGGGTGACGTCGAGCTGGGGCATCTTCAGGTTCGTCGCGGTGTGCGTGTAGATTTCACCGAAGATCGCGTCGCGTTTGAGTCGGCCTCGTCCCGCGGCGGGCTCGAGCAGGTTGACGCCCTGCATTTGCTCCGGGACCTTCACGTTGCACGCGCGCAGGATCGTGGGTGCGAAGTCGATCGTCAGCACCAGGTCGTTGTAACGCCCGGCCCGCGTATGGTTCGGCCAGCGCAAAAGGAACGGCGTGCGGATGCCGCCGTCATACGGGCTGCGTTTGCCGCGGGCGGCGCCGAACGGGGACTTCTGATCTTCTTGCGCCGTTGGCGTGATCCAGCCGTTGTCGATGCAGAATACCACCAGCGTGTTCTCTGCAAGCTTGCGTTTGTCGAGATGATCCAGCAGTTGGCCGCAGGTCTCGTCGAACCATTCGCACATCCCCATGTAGCGTGCGATGTTAAGGTCCCGGCCGGCGACGTTGTAACGCTTCAGGAAGCGCTCCGGCGGATTGTGCGGCCGATGCGGCATCATCGGCGCGTACCAGATGAAGAACGGCGAACGCTGATGGTTGTCAATGAATTCGTAGATCGGCTGCATGGTCGCCCGGCCGATCTGCGGCGTCTTGATCGCGATGTGGCGATCGGTGTTCGTCGTCTGGCCATGCGTGAAGCCGGCGTTGGCGAAGCTTCCTTCCCAGAACTTGCCGGTCTGCAGGCTATCGTACTTGGCCTCGCGCAACAGTCGCGGGATCGTCGGCGAATTGCGGATGAACGGATGCATCTGCGTGCGATCCACACCCTGCGGCGGATCATTACAGCAGATGCGATGCTGATGGGGCTGAAGCCCGGTCAAGAGCGTTGCCAGTGAGGCCCGACAGAGCGAGGTCGGCACATAGCCATGCGGAAAAACCGCACTTTCGCGCGCCAGCCGATCGAGCCGCGGGGTTTGGATGACCTTGTGCCCCATGAACCCGAAGTCCGGCCAGCCCATGTCGTCTCCTACGATCATGATGACATTAGGCGAGGTGCGTTCCTGCGCCGCGAGGATTGGCAGCGATGTCGCAAGCAAGCCTGTGGAGACGAGGAAGTTGCGGCGTGTGATGGGGTGGTGCATGGTGACGCTCCGGGCCCTGGGATGTTGATCAGGACAGTATACCCGGCCCTAATTGCATTAACTTCCGAATACGCGTTTGGCCGATATTCTCCTTGACACGACTGCATGCAGGTTGTAACCTTGCTGAAGATACCGTACCAGGCATCGGCAGCGCTATCGTTCCGTTCAGAGGCGAAGGATTGGGGGGTATCGCCTTCCGCCTGGGAACTACCGCTGCCGCCGACATCCCACCGCAATTGCCGAAAGGGCCTCGTCATGTTGAACATTCACGGTCCGGCATCGCGCTACTGTGACGGCATCTCCCGTCGCGGCATGCTCAAGATCGGCGCCTTTGCTTTCGGCGCCTCGTACTTCTCACAAGCCGACCTCTATCGCGCGGAGGCAGCCAATGCCGCGCCGACTTCGCATAAAGCCGTCATCAACATCTACCTCGGCGGCGGACCTCCGCACCAGGATATGTGGGACATCAAGACTGAAGCGCCGACCGAGATTCGCGGCGAGTTTCAGCCGATTCAGACTAACGTCAACGGCATCCAGATCGGCGAAACCTTTCAGCGCATGGCCCAGCACATGGACAAGTGCGTGGTAATCCGGTCGATCACCGGTTGTGCTGATCGGCACGACGCGGTGCAGTGCTTGACCGGTTGGCCGCACGGCTCGATGGCCACGATGGGCGGCCGGCCGAGCGTCGGCTCCGCGGTCGCGAAAGTGATGGGCCCGGCTGATCCGTCGGTGCCGCCGTTCGTCGGCTTGTGCGCGCCGACACAGCATCGTCCCTGGTCGGACTCCGGCCAGGCCGGTTTCGTCGGCCCGGCGTATGCTCCCTTTCGACCCGACAGCCAGGGGATGGCGGACATGCGGCTCAACGGCATCAGTGTTGATCGGCTCGATGAACGCCGTCGGCTCATCGCAAGTTTCGACAACCTGCGCCGTGACATCGACATCAATGGTTCGATCCAGGGCCTCGACGCCGCTCAACAGCGCGCCCTCGGCGTGCTGACATCGAGCCGACTGCTCGACGCGCTGGACGTGTCACGCGAGCCGCAATCGGTGCGCGATCGCTACGGCGACGGCAAGCCCTATCAGTTTCAGTACGACGGCGCCCCGACAGTAAACGACCAATTGCTTATCGCACGCCGGCTTGTGGAAGCGGGCGTTCGCTGCGTGACCTTGACCTTTGGCCGTTGGGACAGCCACGGCCAGAACTTCCAGCTCGTACGCGATCACGGCGGCAAGCTCGATCAATGCTTGAGCGCCTTGGTCGAGGATCTCGACACGCGCGGCATGTTGAATGATGTGACGATTGTGGTTTGGGGTGAGTTCGGCCGTACGCCGCGGATCAACAACGGGGCGGGCCGCGATCACTGGGCCCCGGTGTCGAGCTGCCTGATGGTGGGCGGCGGCATGCGGACAGGCCAGATCATCGGCGCAACCGATCGGCTCGGCGGTTACGCGACGCAGCGCCCCGTCTACTCCGGCGAGGTCATCGCGACGATCTACCGCAACCTCGGCATCAACCCCGACCTCGTCAACATCAACGATCCGACCGGCCGGCCGCAGCACCTGATCGACCGCCCGGCGTTGCGGGAAGTCGTGTAAGCCAGGATTCCAATCCTGCCTTTACCATACAGATCCCACTTCCTCACGATGAGTCGGTGGGATTTTTCTTAGCGCCCGCGCGGGCATTCCTTGTCACATAGAATAACTCGGTGCTCTCGATGGATGTTGACCGCACACGCCGCAGGCGTGACGGCTAAACATGGAGGGATCCCATGCCCGCCCGCCTCGCCATTCTCGGCGCCGGCCCGATTGGCCTCGAAGCCGGACTCTACGCCAAACAGCTCAAGCTGCCGTTTACCATCTACGAGCAAGGCCGCGTCGGCGAGCACGTCTGGCGCTGGGGGCACGTGCGGCTCTTCAGTCCCTTCGGCATGAATGCGACCGCACTGGGTCGACTGGCAATTCGCACAGCCACGCCCGGTCATGAGTTTCCCGCTGACGACGCCTGCATCAGTGGCCGCGAACACGTCGAACGCTATTTGAAGCCTCTCGCCGACGGGATGCGTGATTCGATCAGGCCGGAGACACGTGTGGTCAACGTCGGGCGCGTCGGCCTTTTCAAGCAGGATTCGCCGGGCGATGCCGGGCGCGGCAAGCAGCCGTTTCTGCTGTTGATTCGCGAACGCAATCAAGATCGCTTCGAGGAGGCCGATATCATCCTTGACTGTACGGGGACGTACACGCACCATCGCTGGCTTGGGCCCGGCGGGCTGCCCGCCCTGGGCGAAACACAAGCGGAGCCGCACATCGCCTATGGCCTCGTCGACGCCCTCGGTGATGCCAAGCGTGACTACATCAACAAATCCATCCTGGTGGTCGGCTCGGGATACTCGGCAGCCACAACGGTGTGCAATCTTGCGAAGCTTGGAGCGGAGCACAATACCACCTGGGTTACCTGGATCGCGCGCACATCGGGCACCGCGCCGTTGCGGCGCATTCCGAATGACCCGCTGCGAGAACGCGATCGACTCGCCGTCACCGCCAACACGCTGGCAACGCGATCGGACGACAATGTCGAATTCCGTGCCAACACTTACGTCGAATCGATCGAAACAAACAACAACTTCCAGACCCTTCGCGTCGCGCTCCGCACCGGCCTGGATCGCAAGACGCTCGAGGTGGACAAGATCATCGCCAATGTCGGCTACACGCCCGACCGTGCCATCTACCGCGAACTGCAAATTCACGAGTGCTACGCATCGTTCGGTCCCATGAAGCTTGCCGTCGCGCTCGCCAGTTCAGCAGGGCAGGACTGTCTCAAGCAAGTCTGCCGCGGGCCCGAGTCGCTGCGCAACCCTGAGCCGAATTTCTATATCCTTGGCGCCAAGAGCTATGGTCGCAACTCGCACTTCCTGATGCGCCTCGGTTTCGAGCAGGTGCGCGACGTGTTCACGTTGATCACCGGAAATGCGAAGCTGGATCTGTACAAGAATTGAGCGGGGTAGCGTGAGCGCCGCGTGGCCGACCTGCAAGAAGCCACCGTTTTGTTCGTAGCCACGGGACGCTCACGCGACCACGGTCCGTGGCCATACTGGATTGGAGCACCGCATGGCGGAAAGCGAGCCCGTCGCGACGAAACCGTCAAGGATTCGCTGGCTGGTTTTGCTGATCGTCCTGAGCGCCCTCGGCGGGTTTTACGCATTCGGATTGCAGGATTACTTTTCACTGGCGTACCTTCGTGGCAATCTCGACGCCTTCAAGGAATGGGTCGACGATCGATTCGCTCTCGCGCTCGCCGGATTTTTCATAGTCTACGTGGTGTTGACGGCCTTCTCGTTTCCTGGCGCGTGGGTCCTCACGCTTTTGGCCGGGGCGCTTTTCGATATTTGGCTTGGGAGTGCCGTGGCGCTTTTGGGAGCGACAGTTGGCGCGACGCTGGCATTCTGGAGCAGCCGTTTTGTGCTGCGGGAATGGGTACAAGGCCGATTCGGCACACGCCTGGCCGCGATCAACAGCGGCGTCGAGAGAGATGGAGCATTCTACCTTTTCTCGCTGCGACTGGTGCCACTTTTTCCGTTCTTTTTGATCAATCTTGCCATGGGGCTCACGCCGATGCGGACGTGGACCTATTTCTGGGTCAGCTTGATCGGCATGTTGCCCGGCTGCCTGCTGTACATCAACGTGGGACGCAAGCTGGCGGAGCTGGAATCGACGCGCGATCTGGTGTCACCCGGGTTCATCATCTCGCTGGCGCTCCTGGGAATTGCGCCGCTGGTATTTCGCAAGGCACTGCATTGGATGAAGCGAACACGCTCCGAGGAATAAACCCCCGGGAATTCGGCAACATCACAAACGCGTATCAAGAGCGTGCGGGATGGTAACGTTACGGACAAGCATTTCCCGATACGCCCGATATGAAGCAATCGGAATACTCTTCATGCGAACCATATTCAGTCTGTTGATATTGCTTGCCTTCCATTCGTCCCTCCTTGCCGGCGAGCCCAAGTCACCCAATACCGACTGGCCGCGCTGGCGTGGGCCCAACGCCAGCGGCGTCGCCGATGAACGCACGCTGCCACTGCGCTGGAGCAAGACCGATAACGTCCACTGGACTGCCAAGCTGCCGGGATGGGGCACCAGTTCGCCAGTCGTATTCGGCAACCGTGTGTTCATCACCTCCGAGACTAACGAGAGCGGCAAGAAAACCCTATGGACCCTTTGCTTCCGTCGCGATACCGGCAAGGAACTCTGGCGACACGACTTCGGCATCACCGTACAGCAAGGGACGCACAAGAAATCCAACCTCGCTGTCAACACGCCCGCGGTCACGTCCGATGCTGTCTATGTCGCCTTCGGCAATGCCGATATCGCCCGCTATTCGCATGACGGCAAGCTGATCTGGGTCACGCGTTATCTCGAACGGTTCGGCAACCCCAAGACGGCGTGGGGCTATTGCCTCAGCCCGCTCGTGCTCGACGACAGCCTCCTCTTCTCGTGGAACCACCACAACGGGCCCTGTTATCTCGTCGGCCTCGACAAGAAGACTGGCGCCAACGCCTGGAAAAAGGATCGCCCCATCGGCACCGCGCATGCCACGCCCTTGTTAGTTGAGCATCAAGGCCAAAAGGACATCCTGGTGCCGGGCCACAACCGCCTGACCGCATTCGATGCCAAGACGCACAAGGAACTGTGGTGCTACGGCGAAGGCGAAGGTCCCTACAACGGCGAGGTCATCGTCAGCCCGGTCTACGCCGACGGTATCGTATTCCTGCAAACCTGGCGGCAAAGCCCGATCCACGCTATTCGCCTCACCGGCAATGGAAAACCGCCCGAGCCAATGTGGGTCAGCAAGAAGCCAGGTCCCCTGGAGCCGTCGCTCCTCTATTATCGCGGCTTACTCTTTTCCTGGATGGACAACGGCACCTTGGTTTGCATGGATGGCAAGACCGGCGCAGAGCACTATCGCGAACGGCTCGGCGGCGACTGCAACTCCTCGCCGATTGCCTGCGATGGCCGAATCTATGTCAGCGACAACGATGGCAAGACCTACGTCGTTCAGGCCGGCAAGGAGTTCAAGCTTCTCGCGACCAATGCGCTCGGTGAACGCATCACCGCGTCCCCCGCGATCTCGGGCCATGAGCTTATTTATCGCACCGATTCGCATCTGTACTGCATCGGGCAAACGCGGTGATTCGGATTGCGGCGGGTCTTGTTGGCATTCGGTTCTGAGGATCAGGGAGCGTGCCATGCCGATCGTGGACGTGAAGGTCTATTACCTGGAGATGCTGGCTCCCTCCCAGCAGGTCGTGTCGCCGCCGCGCGAGGGGCTCGCGGTTATTCATGCCAAGAAGCCGAACGTCGCCTACTACCGCTTCCTCTATCAGAGCGTCGGCAAGGACTATCACTGGTTCACGCGCGGCAACCTTCCCGATGCCGAGCTGGCAGCGAGTTTGGAAAACCCGCTCAACGAGGTCCATGTCCTACACGTCGATGGCGTTCCCGCGGGGTTTGCCGAGCTGGATCGCCGGGATCCCAGGGACATCGAGTTGCTGCAATTCGGCTTGATGCCGGGCTACCTGGGCCAGGGGCTCGGCAAGTACTTTCTCCAGTGGACCATCGCCCATGCCTGGAGCACCGGCCCGCGGCGCCTCTGGCTGCACACCTGCACGCTGGACCACCCGCGCGCTCTTCCCAATTATCAGAAGGCCGGCTTTGTGCTCTACAAGGACGTGACGATCCAGCGCGAGATTGCCATCTGCTAGCATCTGAGGAACGGCTTTGCAACGCAATTGTTTCAAGCGATTGGCATTGGAAGAAAAAGAGTGTCGTAACGTAGTGTCAAAACTAATCTTGCGGTTATTCTTCCAATCCCATGCTGACACCGACACCTCCATGGACGAATCCAGCTTCACAACGGACCTCGCAATGCGGGTAGGGGGCGGTTAGAGTTGAAAGTGTATTCATTTATTCATTCATCGAGCCACCCCGGGGCGCTGGATGAATCTGGATGAATCTGGACGAGTCTGGACGAATCTGGACGAATAGCGAAAAGGGAGGCCCCCGATGCGCGCGTTGGGTCCGAGCGTGGAAAATCTGTACGTTGGTGCCGGCGCGGGAACGAAGCGCGCCGCACGGTCGCCGCCGCCGCGGTTTGCCGATTGCGAACGCCAACGCCAACGCCAACGGTGATCCGTGATCGGCATTCACCAACGGCCACGGCAATCGGCAATCGGTAATCCGTGATCGGCATTCACCAACGGCCACGGCAATCGGCAATCGGTAATCCGTGATCGGCATTCACCAACGGCCACGGTAACCAGGACTGCGCCGAGGGGATCGATTCGCTGGCTTGATTCCTCGCCGCGGGAAGAAGGAATGCCCCGGTTACGGGGTGCGCGCCGAGTCAAAGATTGGCCTTGCAATACTCCCTTTCAACCATCCGTCAACCACTGAAAAACCTCAACCACGTCCGAAATTCGTTGACAGGATGGCCCAGCGCCGGGTAAATTCAATCGGTCGCGGCATTCAAGCTCCATAGCAACCGGCTGTGGCGCCCGCGCTTCAGTTCAACTAGATTTTATCCTGCGTGCTCCGCCACGACGCGAACTCACGCGAGCAAGCTATTGCAGGCGGAGCACGCAGGATAAAATCCTTAACGTTATGCGGCAGAGGTTCGCTATGGGTTTCTGGGGCCGCTTGTTTGGTTCGCCCGCCAAGACTATTGACCATCCCGTTCTTGGCCGGATGACCTGGGCGCCCCGTTCCGGTTGGCATGTTGATGAAGTTGCCCCGATTGGTTGTCGCGGTAAACCATCGTTGTCAGTCGCCGGTTACGAGCAGGGTCCGATCCCCGAATGTGTCGCGACCTATCAGCGACTTCGAGAGGATTGGAGCAGCATCGGAACCAAGGTGGCCGCGGAAATCTTCGAGTTGAACCAGAACTATTTCAGCGACGAACCAGCGCACGGTATGAAGTCAGGGCCTACGCATTAAAACTTGCCAGGGTTCCGAAATAATTCCGAATCGGCGGGCGCTGTTCAGTTGAAAACCAAGAAGACTGGGACGTAAAATAGCAACCCTTGAAAAATCACCGTAAAACGCCGCTCCATTCCTG
>SXGT01850431.1_pt1 | contig 28907 bp, 27 predicted proteins | sample 3176221 | NCBI WGS metagenome assembly SXGT01 (sample SAMN11356862, study PRJNA531348) | freshwater metagenome | isolation source: freshwater sample F1-120 | place: China: Fuxian Lake, Yuxi | collected 2017-12-25 | reverse complement strand
CAATAAAATTTGGCCGCGCATGGGTTTGATATTGAGCTTGGCGCTGGTTTCTTTGAGCAATTCGAAGCTCCAAGCACCGGAGGTCACGACAAATTGATCGGCCGTTAAGCTGTCGCCATTGACCGTTTGCCAAGTGTTTAACACGTCGCTTTGTTTAAGTGCTTGCAGCTCGGTGTGCTCTAATAAAGTCACCTTATTTTGCACCAGCCACTGGCGCAATGCCTGCATGAAATACGGTGGGCGGATTTGGCAAACGCTGGGCAGCCAGAGCGCATCTTCGCCACTCAAAGATTGCACGGCAAAAGCCGAGGCCTTAACTGACTGTGCTGGCAGTTGATTTTTCTCGCACCAGGCACTGGCCGCCGCCACATCAAACTTAGGCAACAACAAAAATCCGGATTGTTCAAAATGCGCATCGATGCCAGTCTCTGCCAGCAAACGCTGACTTAATGCGTGGTAGGTTGGCGCGCTGTTTTGCGTGAGCGCATTGACCGCATCGGCATATTGCCAGGGCAATAAGGGGAAAATAATGCCGCCGCCGGCCCAAGAAGATTCGCCCGAGGTTTGGCTGGCAATTTGGTTGCGCTCGACAATGGTCACCTGGCAACCGCGCTTGACCAAAGCCATGGCGGTCATGCAGCCTACGATACCACCGCCCACTATGACTATTTTCTGGCTCATCTGACCCGTTTATTTATTGGCAACGCGGCCTATTAACAAGGCATTCTGTGCATTGCTTAGCCCCGTGGGCTGACCGAGCAAGACGATGACATCGCCTTCTGCCAATTCACTTTCATTGGTCGGCACCGTGCCATTGGAATTGGGCCTGCGTATGGATTTAATGTCCACCTCAAAACTTTCTAAGTGCATGTCTATTAGGCGCCGGCCTATGGCATAGGATCCTGGGGAAACAATCACCGAATGCAAACGCACTTGCTGCTTTTCTAACACTTCGTCCTCGGCATCGGACACGCCATGGAAATAGCCTTTAAATAATTGGTAGCGCGCTTCACGGAATAGCCGTATGCGTTTAACCACCCTATGCAATGGCACGCCCAATAGCATCAAGGCGTGCGAGGCCAGCATCAAACTGCCTTCGAGAATTTCTGGCACCACTTCGGTGGCCCCCGCTTCACGCAAGGCTTCCATATTGCTGTCATCCACGGTGCGCACGATGACCGGCAATTGTGGGTATTTTTCTTGTACGATGTGCAAAATTTTCATGGCTGCACGGTTATCTGCGTAACTGATGATTAAAGCCTTGGCGCGGGCACCGCCCGCCGCCTCTAATACTACCCGTCTGGCGGCATCGCCAAACATGACGTTCTCGCCGGCCGCGGCCGCTTCCAATACCCGAGTGGGGTCAATGTCCAAAGCCACAAACGGAATGTTTTCTTCTTGCAGAAAACGGCCCAGGTATTGGCCACTGCGGCCGTAGCCACAAATAATGACGTGGTTATGTAAGTGCTTACTAGCATCGTCTATGTCCTGCACGATTTGACCACTGTTGCGGCTGTAACTGCGCACCAATCGACGGGTAATGCGGCCGTTGTATTGAATCATAAAAGGCGCCAGCACCATGGACAACAAGGCGGCCGCAAGCACCAGTTGCAAGCCTGGGCCACCGATTAACTGCTGCTCCACGCCTAAGGCTAAAATCACAAAACTGAACTCGCCGGCTTGGGCCAAGATTAAACCGGTACGTATGGCGACCCCAGCTTCGTATTTCATCAAGCGTATGACCAAACTCACGATGGTGGCTTTTAACAAAATAAAAGCCAATAAAATGAGTAAGACCCAGCCTAGGTGATCGGCTATTTGCCGCAGGTCTAATAGCATGCCCACGCTGATAAAAAACAGGCCTAGCAAAATATCTCGGAAAGGCGCGATATCCGCTTCCACCTGATAACGAAATTTAGTTTCGGATATCAACATGCCTGCAATAAACGCACCCAAGGCATAGGACAAGCCAGCGGATTTGGTGGCAAAAGCCAACAGCAAAGTCACCATCAACACGTTCATCACAAACAACTCGCGTGAACGTTGCCCAGCGACGATATTAAACCAAGGGTTAATCAACCATTTGCCGACGGTAAACAAGAACAACAACATGGCGGCGGCTTTTAGCAAAGCCATGCCCAGCACGTCGGTTAAATTAGCCCCGGCCACCCCCAATGCCGGAATCAGCACCAAAACCGGCACTACGGCAATGTCTTGAAATAACAAAACACCTATGCTTAAGCGACCGTGGCGTGAGTTGAGATCCAGCCGTTCGGCCAGTATTTTAGAAACGATGGCGGTAGAAGACATGGCCAAAGCTGCGCCCAAGATAAAGGCCGCGGACCAATCCAAGCCGGCTAATTTGGCCACGCCCATCACCACCGCCAAGGTAATAAGGACTTGCGCACCGCCTAAGCCCAGCACTTTTTTACGCATCGCATACAGTTGTGGCAGGCTAAATTCCAAGCCTATGCTAAACATTAAAAAGACAATGCCAAACTCAGCGAATTCTCGACTGGCCTCGGTATCGGGCAGCAAACCAAAGGTGTACGGACCCAATGCCATGCCCACCAAGAAATACGCCAACATGGCTGGCAGGCGTAGCCGACGGAATAGCGCCACCGCCAATACCGAACTAATCAGTAGCACTAAAATTAAAGGCAAGGTTTCAAACATGAAATCGTACTTAATCTGTTTTTAAGTTTTTATAGCCCTTATTGTTTCACATCTGCCCGCAAGATACGAAATAAATTGTTCAAAAGCAGGGCAATAGCAAAATTTGTGCCTAAAACAAAAATATTTAAGCCTTTTTATTGGAATTGCCCAGCTTAGGCACGTTTTAGGCTTTATAAGTCGTGTTTTCCCTTTTATACTGGGCATTCCTGCTACCGGGTTCAAGAACTGTCATGAGAAAAAATGCCCTCGTCTGAGAATAAAAATCAGCCAGCCGCCTGCTTGCAATTGGCGCGTGCCACCTTGTTGCTGGCAGCCGATGAAATCAATGCGCTGGCCAGTCGCTTGGATCAGCCATTTAGCCAGGCCGTCAGCCTTATTTTGCACTGCCGCGGCCGCGTGGTGGTGACGGGCATGGGCAAGGCCGGCCATGTCGGCGGCAAAATCGCCTCCACCCTAGCCAGCACCGGCACGCCGGCATTTTTTGTGCACCCGCATGACCTCAGTCACGGCGACCTAGGCATGGTGACCGACGGCGACATCGTGCTGGCCTTATCCAACTCCGGCGAAAGCGATGAAGTGCTGGCCATGTTGCCGCCGTTAAAACGCTTAGGGGCTAGCATCATCGCCATCACTGGCAAAGATGAATCCAGCTTAGCGCTGGCAGCCGACCTGCACTTAAGCGTGCAGGTTGCCCAAGAGGCCTGCCCGCTTGGTTTAGCGCCTACCTCCAGCACCACGGCAGCCTTAGCCTTAGGCGACGCGTTGGCTGTGTGCGTGTTAGATCAACGTGATTTTACTGCGGAAGAATTTGCCCGCTTGCACCCAGGCGGCAGCTTAGGGAGACAACGGCCTCGTCCTAAGCAGCCGCCGCCAGCGCTATTGCCTCCCGAACTCCAGGCACGCTTAAAACGCATCAAGCTGCTGATCTTGGATGTGGATGGCGTCATGACCGATGGCGGACTCACCCTAGGCGACGACGGTCAAGAATACAAAACCTTTCATGCCCAAGACGGTTTAGGCATGAAGCTACTTAAAGCCAGCGGCGTAGAATTGGCCATCATTACTGGCCGCAGCTCAGAGGTGGTTAAAAAACGCGCGGAAAGTACCGGGGTGGCGCATTTTTATCAAGGGGCGGAAGATAAATTGGCCGCCTTCCATGCCCTCATCCAAGCCAGCGGTTTAACGCCACAGCAATGCGCCTTCATGGGTGACGATGTGGTGGACCTACCGCCCATGTTGCAATGCGGCTTAGCCTTAGCCGTACCCGATGCACCGGCTTTGGTCTTGGCGCACGCGCACTACGTCACCCAGAAAAAAGGCGGCGCAGGCGCGGTGCGTGAAGTGTGCGAATTGCTTATGCAAGCACAGGCTAGCTGGGATGGGCAAATGCAGCCATTTTTAACGCAAGCCAACATGGCTAATTGATTGGGTCAGCATGGCCATCACTAACCGTTCTGCCATTCTAGCCCCGCTGATACTGCTGGCCTTATTAGCTTTGATGACCGCTTGGATTAATCACGTGGTGCAAACGCCAGCGGCAAAATTGGATGGCAGCCAGCGCCACGACCCCGACTACATCGTGCGCAATTTTGTCACCACGCAAACCGATAATCTGGGCCAGTTACACTATAAACTTGCCGCCCTGGAAATGAAGCATTTTGCAGACGACGACAGCACCCATTTACAGCGACCACGTTACACCCAATTCGCGGCCAAGCAATTTTATACCGAAGTGCAAGCACAGCGTGGTTACGTATCCAGCGATGGCGAGCGTGTGCAATTGCTGGATAATGTAAAAATTACCCGCCGCCGCCTTGCCGATAAAGCTGAAATGTCCATAGCCACCCAAGACTTGGTCATCTTACCCAAGCAAGATTTGCTGCACACCGCCAGCCCGGTGGTGATTCGGCAAGCGCCAAAAACGGTTATCTACGCCACCGGCATGGTGTTTGATAAAAAGAAGCACATCCTCACTTTATTACACCAAGTACGCGCGCATTATGAAAAAGCAGGTGCAACACCAGCCGCGCCATTAAAACCCAAGACTGCAAAAATGCCCGGTAATCATGCCTAGATTCGGAGACGCCATGAGTCATAAACAAGCCACTTTCATCCTGCCCTCATCGGCGGTTTTAGCCTTGCTCACTACGCTGTGCTTAGCCTGGGCCAACTACGCTGGCGCTGAAGTCGCAGACCGCGACAAACCGATAGACTTGGAAGCCGACAGCGTTAAAGTCGATGACGCCAAACAAATCAGCACCTACACCGGCAACGTCGTATTGAGCCAAGGCAGCCTAGTCATTCATGCCGACAGCTTGATTGTGCGTGAAGACAGCGGCGGCTTTCAGCACAGCACCGCCTTGGGCAACCCCACCACCTTCAAACAAAAACTGGAAGGCAAAAACGAATACATACAAGGTAGCGCACAGCGCATTGAGTACGATGGTCGCATGGACAAAGTGCAGTTGTACCGCAAAGCCAGCGTCAAGCGTGGTGAAGACACAGTGCAAGGGGATTACATCAGCTATGACGCCAACGCAGAATATGCCGAAGTGATAGGCGGCAAGAAATCCCTTGAGGGCGGGCCGAGCAGCGGCCGCGTGCGCGCCATCATTCAACCTAAAAACAAAACGCCGAGCAAGCCGGCCAGCGATGCCGCGAAAGCGCTGACGGCGCCGGCCAACGGCAAGGCGCCGGTTAAAGACTCACGATTTAGTCGCAGCCTACAAGTCAGTCCGGAGCCAAAACAATGAGCGAACTGATAGTCGAAAATTTACGTAAATCCTACCAAGCGCGTCAGGTGGTGCAAGGCATTTCTTTGTGCGTAAAAAGTGGTGAGGTGGTCGGATTGTTGGGCCCCAATGGGGCCGGGAAAACCACCAGCTTTTACATGATAGTGGGTTTGCTGGCCGCAGACGGTGGCCGCATTTTGCTCGATGGTAAAGATTTAAGCCGCCTGCCTATCCACCTACGCGCCAGAATGGGGCTGTCTTATCTGCCACAAGAGGCGTCCATCTTTCGCAAACTGTCCGTGTCTGAAAATATTTTAGCCGTATTGCAGTTGCAAGCGCTCACGCAAGCCGAAATGGAAGAAAAACTAGAGGCTTTACTGGCAGAACTGCACATCGCCCACCTTAGAGACAACCCAGCGATTAGCTTATCGGGCGGAGAACGCCGCCGCGTTGAAATTGCCCGCTGCCTAGCCACCAACCCCAGTTTCATTTTGCTGGATGAGCCCTTTGCCGGCATAGACCCGATAGCCGTGATGGACATCCAAAAAATTATTCGCCACTTAACCGACCGCAACATAGGCGTGCTCATTACCGACCATAATGTACGCGAAACCTTAGGCATTTGTGACCACGCTTACATCGTCAATCAAGGCCAAGTTTTTGCCGCCGGCATCCCCAGCGACATTGTTAAAAATCAAAGCGTACGCGACATCTATTTGGGCAAAAATTTTAGCCTATGAAACAAGGTATGCAACTCCGGTTTTCACAAAACCTTAGCCTCACCCCGCAATTGCAACAAGCCATTAGGTTATTACAGCTGTCCACCTTAGAACTCAATCAAGAAATTGATGCGCTCATGCAGACTAACCCGCTGCTAGAAAGAGGCGAGGACGAGGAGGACGAGTATGACCAGAACAACAGTGACGCCGAAGTCGCGCAGGACAGCAGTCAGCACACCGGTGAGACCAACGAGGCTTATGCGAACGAATTGAACGCCAGCGCGACGGTGGAATTTGAGCAAAATGCCCATGACTTTGCCAGTGAATTTAACGGTGATTACGACGCCTTGCCAAACGGCAGTTTATGGGACGAGGCTCATGGCCCAGCCGACGATGACAGCGATTTTAGGTCGCAAGATAGTTTATCCATCAGCCTAAGAGCACACCTGTTATCCCAACTCAAACTCCTGCCCCTCTCGGAACGTGATCAAACACTGGCATGGCTGTTGGTGGACAGCATCAATGAGGACGGTTATTTGGAAGCCTCGCTAGACAGCCTCATGGAGCAACTGCCGGCCGAATTGGAAATGGATGCGCTGGAATTGCAAACCGCGTTACACCACATTCAAAATTTGGATCCGATAGGGGTGGGTGCACGTCATTTAAGTGAATGCCTGTTATTGCAACTGGCAGCAAAACCTGACGACACCCCACACCTAAACTTAGCCAAACGCACCGCACAAAGTCATTTGCCCCTGCTGGGCGCCCGAGATTTTGGCAAATTACGTAAAGCCTTAGCCTGCGATGAAGCCACGCTTAAAAGCGTGCAACAGCTGATAGCCAGCCTTAATCCTAGACCAGGCAATGCGTTTGGCGTGGTAGGTTCCGAGCAATACATACAGCACGAAGTCATCGTCAAAAAGGTAAAAGGCATTTGGCTGGCCAGCCTCAATGAAACCGTCATCCCTAAACTTAAAATCAACCAACTTTACGCGAGCATTTTGAAGCGCAACCGAGACAGCGCCAGCTTATCCCTGCAAAATCAATTGCAAGAAGCCAAATGGATGATTAAAAACATTCAGCAGCGCTTTGCCACCATCTTACGCGTCGCCCAGGCCATTACCGATAGGCAACGGAATTTTTTAGAATACGGTGAAGTCGCCATGCGGCCCATGGTGTTGCGTGAAATTGCCGAAGAACTGGATTTGCATGAATCGACCATCTCACGGGTCACCAACAATAAATACATGTTGACCCCACGCGGGGTGTTTGAACTTAAATATTTCTTTGGTGGCGCGCTGGCCACAGACAGTGGCGGGGCTTGCTCGGCAACCGCCATACGGGCTTTGATTAAACAATTGGTCGAGCAAGAAAATGTCAAGAAACCCTATTCGGACAATCAAATAACCGACTTATTGGCCAAACAAGGCATAGTCGTGGCCCGCCGCACCATAGCCAAATACCGCGAGTCGCTCAACATTGCGCCGGCCAGCTGTAGAAAATCCTTATAAAACCCGTTTATTAAGCGCCATTTTTCGCGCCATCCATACCCACTATGGCGAGCAAAACAGCGCTTAAAAATATTCTTAAGGGCGCTAGCACAGAAGCCGGCTAACGGTGTAAACTAAAACTGTTCGGTAAGTTTTTAACTGGCTAGAAATTCAGCGATTGCCGGTTTCTAACAGTCACACTTGCGGAATATTTTAATAAGGAGCAAGTCATGAATTTACAATTAACCGGTCTGCATTTAGAAGTAACCCCTGCATTGCGTGAGTATGTCACCAGCAAATTATCCAGAATTAGCAACCACTTTGATCATGTGATCGATGTCAAAGTAACCATGAGTGTAGAAAAGCTTGCCCAAAAAGTAGAAGCGACCCTGCACGTGCCTGGTAATGATTTACATGCGGCCTGCGAAGATGACAATATGTACAGCGCCATAGACATGTTGACCGACAAACTCGATCGCCAAGTAGTCAAACACAAAGAAAAACATGCTGACCATCACAAATCACATGGTGCGGTAAAACACCAAAGCCTAGATGCAGAAAATTTGAATTAATCTTTCTTTTAATTGACGTTCACTTAAACGCTATTCAACGTAAATTTTTACTATCCCATGGCTCAAATAAACGTAGCTGAGCTATACAAACAAACCCGCCGTAAGCTAAAAATGCATTTGGTCGCAGGGCTTAACGGCGGGTCTAACTCCCTTAGCAGTGAAACCGTCGCCAAACCGTCTTTGGCGCTGATAGGCCACTTAAATTTTGTCCATCCCAATCGCGTACAAGTATTGGGTTGCGCGGAGATGGATTATTTACGCAGCCTAACCGCCAGTGCAGCCGATGGCGCCATCAAAAATTTATTCTCCACCGATTTGGCGGTGGTCATCGTGGCCAACGGCGAAACGGTACCGAATTCTTTATTGGATGCCGCCAATAGCCACAACACCCCGCTCTTTACCTCCACCTTAGCCAGCCCCGTGCTGATGGACATACTCAACCATTTTCTAGCCCATGCCGTGGCCGAATCCATCAGTTTGCATGGCGTTTTTATGGAAGTACAAGGTTTTGGCGCCTTGATTAAAGGGGAAGCGGCGATAGGCAAAAGCGAGCTGGCCTTAGAGCTTATTTCACGTGGTCACCGCATCATCGCCGATGATGTGGTGGATTTTTATCGAATTTCACCCGAGCGGGTTGAAGGTCGCTGCCCCAGCTTGCTGCAAGATTTTTTAGAAGTGCGCGGTTTAGGCGTATTAAACATACGCGCTCTGTTTGGTGACAATGCCGTCAAGCCGACCAAACCCTTGGACGTCATCATACAGCTGGAAATGGCCGACAAACAAACCCTGCCCGCGCTCGATAGACTCAACACTTCGGCGCAACACGAAGAAGTGTTGGGCGTTAAAATAGCCAAAATAAAAATTCCCATTGCCGCCGGCCGCAACATCGCGGTACTGGTGGAAGTGGCTATACGCAACCATGTGCTATTATTGCGTGGCATCAACGCCACCAAACAATTAATGCAGCGCCAACAGCGCGAGATGAAGAAAAGCATACCCACTTAACTATCGGCTGTCATGAAACAACTCATCATCATTACCGGCCTGTCTGGATCGGGTAAAAGCATAGCCTTACACGCGCTGGAAGACAGCGGTTACTATTGCATCGATAATTTACCCGCCACCATGTTGCCGCAAATTGCCGAGCACTTGCGTGCGGAAAACAAACGCCCCGGCAGTGTCAATAGGCCCAATTTTGATCGGGTCGCCATCAGCATCGATAGCCGTAGCGCGGCCATTGAGACCTTGCCCAGCCACATTGAACAATTAAAATTGCAAAATGTGAAAACCCAAGTGCTGTTCTTGGAATCCAATGTTGAAACCTTGGTTAAACGCTTTAGCGAAACACGGCGCAAACACCCCTTAAGCCGAGACACCACCACTTTGGCTGAAAGCATTGCGTTTGAACGTGAACTGCTCAGCAACTTAGGCAATTTAGGCCATGTCATCGACACCAGCCACATCAGCGCCAACAAACTTCGGTCTTGGGTTAAAGACGCCGTAGCCTTAGAGCACACCGGCCTCACCGTATTGTTCACCTCGTTTGGCTTTAAACATGGTGTGCCACTCGATGCGGATTTTGTGTTTGATATACGCTGCCTGCCGAATCCGCATTACGATGCCAAATTGCGTGATTTAACCGGTCGCGATGCGGCCGTGCAAGCTTTTCTACAGAGTCAAAACAACGTGCAAGACATGTTGCATGACATCCAACACTATATAGAAAAATGGCTGCCCTGCTTTATTGCCGACAACCGTAGCTACCTCACCGTGGCCATAGGTTGCACCGGTGGCCAGCACCGTTCGGTGTATTTTGTTGAGGCCTTAAGTCAGCACTTTATGACGCAACATAAAGTGTTGACCAGGCACCGAGAACTAAAACAGTAGGCTGAAATCCAGCCCGTATTATTAATCCATACGCAGTCATTTAGGAAAGACCATGATAGGCATTTTAATCATCGCCCACGGCAGTTTGGGCAAAAGTTTGATGGAGTGCGCACAGCATGTTATTGGCAATGAACCTAGGCAAGTCGCCTACCTAGCCGTCACCGACCAAGACGATCCAGATGAGTTGCTGCCTGTGGCACAAAACTTAGTGGCCAAACTCAATGAAGGCGATGGCGTGTTAGTGCTGTCCGATATGTACGGTGCCACACCTTGCAACATTGTCAGCAAATTACTCATGCCCGGGGTAGTGGAAGGCGTGGCGGGCGTGAACATGCCCATGATAGTACGCACCATGACCTATAGGCACGAATCCCTGCTGGCCCTAGTCGAAAAAGCCGTGACCGGTGGCCGTGAAGGCGTGGTGCATTTTAGCCGCGAATGTTGTGAACGTTATGAAGCGTAACCCGGCCTTGTCAGCTACGCCTTCTCACTCCGTATGATAAAACTGGATTAAATAAGCATGATTAGCCTAGAAGTAAAAATCATCAACAAGCTCGGACTGCACGCCCGCGCCTCCACCAAACTCACGCAAACGGCCAGCCAATTTGCCAGTGAAGTTTGGATTACTCGCAATGACAGGCGCGTCAATGCAAAAAGCATCATGGGCGTCATGATGCTGGCCGCGGCACAAGGCTCCATGGTCACCCTGGAAGCCAATGGCGCGGATGAACAAGAGGCGGTGACTGCACTTAGTGCACTGATAGCCAACTACTTCGGTGAAGGTGAGTAATGATGAAAGCGCTGCCGCATGACTAGTTTTTGCCTACACGGGGTCGGTGTTTCCAGCGGCATCGCCATAGGCCATGCGCACTTGGTATCCAATGCCCTGTTGGAAGTGGTGCATTACCCCTTGCCGGCGCATTTAATCGATGCCGAGATAAAACGTTTTAGCGACGCGATAGCCACAGTTAAGCAAGATTTAATGAAAATTAACAGCAGTTTTCGTAAAAATGCGCCTGCTGAATTAGCCGCCTTTATCGGCACCCACCTGATGATGCTGGAAGATAAATCGCTGGCAGAAATCCCTAAAGACATCATACGCAATGAATTGTGCAACGCCGAGTGGGCCATTAAATTGCAAATGGACGACATCGTTGAACAATTTGAACAAATTGAAGACGACTACTTACGTGAGCGTAAACAAGACGTCATACAGGTGGTTGAGCGTGTCATTAAAGTGTTGTTGGGCCACTCCAATCAACTCACGACCGAACAACAAACCAGCGCCTTAAAAGAAGAGCGCAAACTAATCTTGGTCGCACACGACATTTCGCCGGCCGATGCCATCCAATTTAAACACCATGAATTCGCCGCCTTCATTACCGACGTCGGCGGCATCACTTCGCATACTGCCATACTGGCCCGCAGCTTAAACATTCCATCCATCGTGGCCTTACAAAGGGCGCGCGATTTAATTCGGGACGGCGAGCTCATTATCGTGGATGGCAGCCAAGGGGTGGTCATTGTTAACCCCGACACCAGCATCTTAACCGAATACAAATTGCGTCAAGAGCAATGGGAACTTGAGCAACAAAAACTGCAACGCATTAAATCCACCAAAGCGGTGACCTTAGACGGCGTAGCCATTGATTTATTGGCCAACATTGAAGTGCCGGAAGACGTGGTGGCGGTGAACGCATCCGGCGCCGCCGGCATAGGTTTGTACAGGACCGAATTCTTATTCATGAACAGGCGTGACATGCCGGACGAAGAAGAGCAATTCCAAGCTTACAAGACCGTGGCCATGGCCATGAAAGGTGCACCTGTCATCATCCGCACCTTGGATTTAGGCGCCGATAAGCAAATGAATCCGGATAGCGTGGTCACCTGCGCCAACCCAGCCTTAGGCTTACGCGCGATACGCTATTGCTTGAGCGAGCCACAAATTTTCCATACGCAATTGCGCGCCTTATTACGCGCCTCCCAGTTTGGTCAGATCAAAATTCTCATCCCCATGCTGTCTAACTTATCCGAACTGCGCCAAAGCAAATTATTATTAGAGCGTGCCAAGCTAAGCTTGCGTAAACAAAACATCGCTTTCAATGAAAACATTGCCCTAGGCGGCATGATAGAAATTCCCGCCGCCGCCATCAATGCTGAAGCGTTTGCCAAGGAGCTGGATTTTTTATCGATAGGCACCAATGATTTAATTCAATACACCTTGGCCATAGACCGCACCGATGACGCGGTGGCACACCTGTACAATCCCTTGCACCCATCGGTGCTGAAATTGATCGCCATGACCATCAAAGCCGGCGAAAAGTTAGGTAAATCGGTGTCGGTCTGCGGCGAAATGGCCGGCGATATAAAATTGACCAAGTTGCTGGTAGGCATGGGCTTACGTCAATTTTCCATGCACCCATCGCACATACTCAGCGTCAAGCAACAAATCTTACGCAGCCAAATCGTGCAACTGCGCGAGCATGCTAGAAAAATTTTAGCGCAAACGGACATAGAAAAAATAGAGCCGCTGGTCGCTAAAGTGAATAGCCCCGCGCATTTAAAATTAAATTAAGCCCCATAAGGATTACGCAGTGTCTGAAGAATTATTAGCCCACAACCCCCTGTTACATTTTTCTGGTTTACCCAAGTTTGAACAAGTGCAGGCAGAGCACGTGACGCCGGCCATGGACCATCTATTAAACCAAGCCAGAGCCAGCATAGCCGCATTGGCCGAAAATAAGGACCCAGTCAGCTGGGATAACTTTGCCGTAAAACTGGAGGACATGGAAGAAAAACTGGCCCGCGCTTGGTCGCAAGTGGGCCACATGAATGCGGTAGTCAATAACCCAGCCTTACGGACAGCCTACAATGACAACTTATCCAAACTCACGGATTTTTATGCCGACCTCGGCCAAGACGAGCGCTTGTACGCCAAATTCCGTAGCCTACGCGCCGATAAAGCCTTTGCCAACCTGACCCCGGCCCAGCAGAAAATCATAGAAAACGAATTGCGCGACTTCCGACTAGGCGGCGCCGAATTGGCCCCGGCGCAAAAAATTCGCTTCAAAGCCATACAAGAAGAACTGTCTAAGCTGTCGTCCAAGTTTGAAGAAAATGTCTTGGATAACACCAACGATTACACTTTGTTGGTGGATGATGTCAGTCGTTTGAGTGGCATCCCTGCAGACGTATTGGCCACCGCCCAAGCCGCGGCCACGGACGCCGGCAAGAACGGCCACCAATTTAGCTTGCACTTTCCCTCCTACTTGCCAGTACTGCAATACGCGGACAACCGTGAATTGCGTGAAACGCTATACCGCGCGTATGCCACCCGCGCGTCTGAATTTGGCAAAGCAGAATGGGATAACACCCCCATCATTGCGCAAATTTTAAAGCTCAGACTGGAGGCGGCGAAATTACTCGGCTTTGCCAATTATGCCGAGCTGTCGGTCGCCACCAAAATGGCCGAATCGCCGCAACAGGTTGAGGAGTTTTTACAAGCCTTGAGTCAAAAAGCTAAACCGTATGCCTTAAAAGACAAACAAGAGCTTGAAGCCTACGCAAAAAAACTCGGCATAGCCGACATGCAAGCCTGGGATATTGCCTACGCCTCAGAAAAATTACGCGAAGAGAAATACGCTTTCTCAGACCTAGAAGTCAAACAGTATTTTCCTGAAGATAAGGTGTTAAGCGGTTTGTTCAAGGTGGTTGAAAGCCTGTTTGCGGTCAAAGTGGTCAAATCGCAAGCCTCGGTTTGGCATGACACTGCCAGCTTTTACGACATCAACGATGGGCAGGGGCAATTGATAGGCCAGTTTTATCTGGACTTGTATGCGCGCAATAACAAACGTGGCGGGGCCTGGATGGACGAAGCCATCACCCGACGTAAAGCACTCGGCCAAGTCACCACGCCGGTGGCCTTTTTAACCTGCAACTTCTCCGCGCCAGTGGGCGACAAACCGGCTTTATTTACCCACGATGAAGTCTTGACCATGTTCCATGAATTTGGCCATGGCTTACACCACATGCTAACCAAAGTGGACGATTACAGCGTGTCTGGTATCAAGGGCGTGGAATGGGATGCGGTTGAATTGCCCAGCCAGTTCATGGAAAACTTCTGCTGGGAATGGGAGGTACTTCGCCACATGACCGCTCACGTCGACAGTGGCGCACAATTACCACGCGCCTTATTCGACAAAATGGTGGCCGCCAAAAACTTTCAAGCCGGCATGCAAACCATGCGCCAAATCGAGTTTTCCTTATTTGACATCCGCCTGCACGGGGCTTTTGATCCACACGGCAATCAAAGCGCCTTGGATCTCATCGCCCAAGTGCGTGATGAAGTCGCGGTGGTGCGGCCTCCCGAGTGGAATCGCTTTCCTAATAATTTTACCCACATCTTTTCTGGCGGCTATGCGGCCGGCTATTACAGCTACAAATGGGCAGAAGTGTTATCGGCCGATGCCTACAGTATGTTTGAAGAAAATGGCGTGCTTTGCCCAGAAACCGGCCAACGCTATTGGCAAGAAATTTTGGCGCAAGGCGGCGCAAGGCCAGCCTTGGATTCTTTCACAGCGTTTCGCGGTCGTGCGCCGAATATCGACGCCTTGCTGCGCCATAATGGCATGAACTAACGGCGTCATGAAATTCGCTACCTGGAATGTCAACTCTTTAAACGTCAGACTGCCGCATGTCTTGGATTGGCTAGCCGCCAATCAACCGGATGTATTGTGCTTGCAAGAAACCAAACAAGAAGACCAAAAATTTCCTTATGCCCAATTGCAGGCGATCGGTTATCAAGCCGCCCACATAGGCCAAAAAACCTATAATGGCGTGGCCATATTGAGCCGTCATCCGCTGTCCAATATACAACACAACATACCGCAATTTGAGGATGATCAGCAACGGGTGATTGCGGCCGACATTCACGGCATGCGAGTGGTGTGTGCCTATATACCGAATGGCCAAGCGGTCGATTCGGATAAATACCAATACAAACTGCGCTGGCTGGGGGCACTCAACAACTGGCTTAAAAGCGAATTAGTCCGTTACCCAGAATTGCTATTACTGGGCGACTACAACATTGCCCCGGAAGACAGAGATTGCCATGACCCAGCCGCTTGGCTAGGCCAGATTTTAGTCAGCCCAGCCGAACGGGCGGCCTTTCAAGAGCTGCTGCAATTGGGTTTGCACGATAGTTTTAGGTTGTTTGAACAAGCCGATAAAAGCTACAGTTGGTGGGATTACCGCATGCTGGGGTTTAGGCGCAACTTAGGCATGCGCATAGACCATATTTTAGTCAGCGATGCCCTAAAAGAAAAATGCTTGGCGGCGCATATAGATAAAGCCCCGCGCAAATTAGAAAGGCCGTCTGATCACACGCCGGTGCTAGTGGAAATCGCCCACCGCGCCTAAGCCTTAATCTTAATCCCCAGTTGCTTCAGCTTGCGGTATAAATGGGTGCGCTCCAAACCAGCAATATCGGCCAATTTGCTCATATTGTGCGCCACCAGTTTGATATGGTGCTCAAAGTAACGGCGTTCAAAAGCATCGCGCGCCTCACGCAGGGGTTGGTCAAGCAAATCACTGTCCAAGCTTAAGCTAACCGATTGCTCACTGCTCATCTGCACCGCCACGGTTAATTCTGCCGTGGCCGTGGCTTGCCTATCATCAAATTGATGCAAGACCCGCGTCACGTCTTCTAGGCCCACTTTTTCGCCCAAACTGGTTTGCAATAAATTGCGGATGACCGCATCCAATTGCGCTAAATCCCCAGGCCAATCGGCATTACGTAAGGCATTTAAAGCCGCCACATCGAACTCTCGGTATTCCAAACCGGCCAATTCCAATTGCAAATGGGTAATGGCCCCCACCAAATCGGGAATGTCTTCTTTGTGCTCATCCAAAGCCGGCATGCTGAGCGACACCGCCGCCAAAGTTTGGTACAAATTATAATCAAACAAGCCCTCGGCCTGTAACCTGGGCAGGTTTTCGCTGGTGGCGCAGACCACACGCACACGGTATTTGTCCGACTTGGCAATCAGCAATAACAAGCCCTTTTGTTCGGCTTTATTAAGCTCACCAAGCTCGGCCAGGAATAACACGCCGCCACGCAAGCCCTCTAAAATTTTCAAGGGCTCACTGGCCAAACGACCGTATTCGCTTAAGGCCAACCAAGGGCTGCCTACTTCTTGCAAATAACGCGCGCACAGTTCGGCACCGCTGCCTTTGGCGCCAATTAATAAAATCGGCGCAGGATTGGGGCTTAACGCAATTTTATCCAACCTATCTTTAAGGGCGGTGACTATCGGGCTTTTACCTAGGCTGGCTAGATTCATGGCCGATTTAGGCAGTTGCTCGCCGTGCTTCAAGGCGGTCGTGACCGTTTTTAATAATTTTTGCAGGGCAATGGGTTTTTCTAAGAAATCAAACGCCCCTATGCGCGTCGCTTCAACCGCCGTATCTATCGTGCCGTGACCTGACATCATCACCACCGGCATGGTCAGCAAACTACTGTTCACCCACTCTTTAAGTAAGGTAATGCCATCGCAATCGGGCATCCAAATATCCAACAACACCAAATCCGGCCGTTCGTGTAACCTCGCCGCCCGAGCCGCTGCGGCATTTTCTGCCAACTGCACGTGATAACCTTCGTCTTGCAAGATATCCCGCAACAATTCGCGTATGCCTATTTCGTCGTCAACCACTAATATATGTTTTGTTGCCATGCTTGTTGTCTTTTACATTCTCAATTGTAGGATAGCCATTCTCTGTATCGTTCTCGCGACCAATCGCATCACGCCAATAGCGGGATGCTGATGGTCACCAGCGCCCCGTGTGCCTTGGCCGATGACTTATGGGCGGCCGTTGCGTCGTGTAGGTTTTCAATTTTAATGCTGCCTTTGTGCTCTTCTATGATCTTCTTAACGATGGCCAAGCCCAAACCGGTACCGTGTGATTTGGTCGTCATGTAAGGCTCAAAAGCATGCGCCAACATTTCTGCCGGGAAGCCAGCCCCGTTATCCGCCACCGTTAACACCAACATGGCACCCATGGATTTTGTCTGCACCTCTATCAGCGCATCGGCCTGATCGACCAGTGCATCCTGGGCATTTTGCAATAAATTATGCATCACTTGGCGCAACATGGTGCTGTCACCCTTAATCATCGTCGCCTGTTTTTCTAAAGAAAAAATCAGTTTATTCGCCGGCAAATCGTAAAATGACAGCACTTCTTGTATGAGCTTATTCAGATCCAAAGCCTGCAACTGCGGCGCAGGCGAACGGGCATACTCACTGAATTCATTCACCATTCTTTTGAGCGCGTCGACTTGATTGACTATGGTGGCGGTGGAGCGTTTTAACATTTGCCCATCGCTGGCATCCAATTTATCCATCAATTTATGTGCCATGCGTTCGGCCGACAGTTGTATAGGCGTCAATGGATTTTTAATTTCATGCGCTAAGCGTCTAGCCACCTCGCCCCAAGCGGCATCACGCTGCGCCTGTATCATGCTGGTGGCGTCGTCAAACACCGCCACATAGCCGCCGTCAGGCAAGCGCGTACCGCGTAAGGTTAAAATTTGCTTGCCTTGCCCAGTCACCAGTTCGATTTGCGTGACCAGCTCGTGTGCGGGCGTTTCGATGGCAGGCGCCTTGCCCTCCGCATGCTGATTGTGCATGGAGATTGCCAGAAAGAAACTTTCTAAGCGCGGTTGCTGGGCTATTATCTGCTCCACGGTCAAGCCCACGCAATGCTCTAATTGGGTGGCCAATATATTGATGGCGGCTTCATTAAACGTACGTAATTCGCCACGTTTATTTAAGGCGATGACCCCAGAGGACAAGTGCGCCAAGATGGTTTCTAAGTACCCGCGCGCCGCCTCCAGCCGCGCACGATTTCTTTCCGCCGCCTTAGTCGCATCATCCAACTGCTGCGTCATGCTATTAAACGATTGCACCAATACCCCCAGCTCATCTTTACCATGGGACGGCAGTACGCTGCTGTAATCGCCACTGGCAATGGCTTTTGTGCCTTCTGCCAAGACCGTCAGCGGCGCCGACAACTTACGACTCAAGACGAAAGCCACCGCCACCGCACCCAGCATAGCCAACATCATGACCAGCGTTAAGGTCAGGGCAAACACCTCTCTTAAGGAGGTTCTGCTATACGACAATTGTTGGTAATCCTGATAGACGTCTTGCACTGCCTCAGCGGTTTTGGCCAAGGCCTTGGGCACCGGTTGCAACAATTGCAATATGCGCGTTTCACCGGCTAAGTCCTGACCATTGACCGGCACCAACACCCGCAAGTACAAGCCTTTGTTAGCAATCGGCTCTATGCTGCCTATGACGCGTAAGCGTGCCTGTCTGAGCTGCGCGACGCTGGGCAATTCGGGCAAAATAGTGGTCGCGTCGCTATTAGACACCTCCAGAATTCGGCCTTGCACGGTCAATAAAGTCACGTCTTTAACACCACTTTTTTCGCGCAAATCGTTCAAGATGGAGCGACTATTAGCCGGCTGAAAAGCCAATGTGCTGGCCATGTTTTCGCCTTTTTCTTTGACATCCAGCAACATGATATCCAAAGCGGTGCGGCCTAAATTAAGCCCCCCTTCTAGGGCGGCTTCCACTTTCAGGTTAAACCAAGATTCAATGGACCGTGTTAAGAAATTAACCGACACCAAATAAACGATTAAGCCTGGAATAAGGGCCATCATGGCAAAGCTGACTAACAATCGACGGGTGAAGCGACTGCCAACCACGCCGCTACGAATTTGCCTGTATAAACGCCAAATTTGATAAACGATCACGCCGATAAGAAAGGTAGCCAACAAGACGTTCAGCGCAACCAACAAAGAATAGTACTCGCCAGAGGCAGCGGTATTGGCACTTGCATTGGACAGCAAGTAAAGTAAGAAGGCACCTAAACTGGCGCTAAGTAAAACAATGAACTTCATCTCAACAGGCGCTTCATTTGAATAAAGTGGGTAGCCATTCAAAACGCTGCGAGCTTAAGGCCCACTCGTCTGAGACTAAGCCCTCGCCCCGCAGGCTTTTGGGTAACTTTTTAGCGTCTAAGCGCATCAAAAAAGCCGCCTTATACGGCTCGCCTTTTTCCACTTGCGATTTGGCTAACACTTTTAAATCACTGATGCTGGATAAATCATCGATGGCTTCGTCCAAGCGGACAAAGGTTTTTTGTTGCTCGCCGCGCATCAGCAAAAATTGCCGGGAAAGCGCGTGGTAACTTAAGGTGACCGGCTGGATAACGGTGACGATTTCATCATCAAACCAATATTTCCTGGGCTGGGCCAATTGAAATTCAATAATGAAATTAAGCTCAAAGCCTTTGCTGATGGCATCTTCTATGGCGGGGCTAAATTTGATGTCGACATCCGCGTTGAGCACGTAGCCATCATCTTGTGCTTTTAATTCCGCACTTTTAACCAGCATGCTGCTGTTCGCCGCCAGCACCAAGGTGGAAAACCAAGTCAAAAAAATAATGAGCAGTAGTGGCTTAGTTTTTCTGTAACAAAGCATAGAAAAATCCATCGTGCGCGACAGAAGGAATAAGCTGGCCATTAAGCTGTGTCAGCTTATCTGCGCCCGCTATGCTGTCCACAGCCAACTGCGTTGCATCCGCATTATTTTGTAAAAATGTATCCACTTGCCCTTGATTTTCTTCATTAAAAACAGAACAGCTTACATAAAGCAATTTACCACCCTTTGCCAACATCCGCCATAAATTAGGCAGAATTCTAGCTTGTTGCGCCACAAAAGATGCCACATCAGCTTCGCGCCGCAGCCATTTAATATCCACATGGCGCCGCACTATGCCCGAAGCGGTGCAAGGCACATCGGCTAAAATCCTATCAAAAGGCACACCGTCCCACCAATCGCTTGATGCGGCATCGCCCGCTATCACCTGCGCTGGCAATTGCAACCTAGCCAGATTGCTTTGCACTCTTAATAAACGACTAGGATCAGCATCCAAGGCGGTCAAATCCGTACAACCCAGCTCTAAAATATGGCCGGTTTTACCGCCGGGGGCGCAACAGGCATCCAACACCCGCAAGCCGGGTTTGAGGTCGAGCAAGGGGGCGGCCAGTTGCGCCCCATAATCTTGCACAGACACCACGCCATCGCTAAAACCAGGAATTTTTTCAACTGCCACCGGCTTACTTAACACCAGTGCCTGCCCAGCCAAACAGGTCGCTGCTATGTCCTGCCGCGCCAATAACTGCTGATAATCCGCCAGGCTGATTTTTTTGCGATTGACGCGCAAAGTCATGGGTGGGTGCGTATTGCCGGTGAGCAACATGCCCTGCCAGTGCAATGGGTATTGCCGCTTCAATTTATTAATCCACCATTGTGGGTAGGAGTAAGTGGCCATCTCATTATTCGCCAAGCTGCTCGCCAGCGTCTCTTTTTGCCGCAAGAAATTGCGCAATATGGCATTCACCAGCCCCTTAGCCCAGGCTTTAGCAGCTGGCCTTTTGAGCAAACTCACCGCTTGCACCGCTTGATTCACCACGGTAAACGCATCGGCTTTATCGTGCAGCAATTGGTAGAGGGCCACCAATAAAATCGAATGAATGCGGTCATCGCTTAGGGGCTTGGCTAACAACTGCACTAGGTAAGCATCAACTTCCCCGTAAAAACGCAAAGTGCCATAACTTAAATCCTGAGCGGCACCGCGCTGCTGTGGGGTCGCCTGAGGAAAGGCGGCTAGGGCCGTCGGCAAGGCCAAGGTTAAATTGCGACCTAACAGCACTTGATTCACCGCATGGGCGGCAATTTGTTGGGATAGGTACATGCGGTCTCGTTTAGTGTGGTGAGGATGTTATGTTCGGCATAAGCGCAGTAAAGCAATCGCCAGCCTGTAAATTATGGCCTTGCACAAACGCTTGTGCAGGCAAGCGTTTTCCCCCCGGCGCTTGCAACTCGGTAATGCGCAATAAACCCTCACCACAGCCAACGGTAATGCCATCTTGCACAGCCACGATCTCACCCGGCGCGGCTTGACCGGCTTCGGCCAGCGCCATCCAAATCCGACAGACTTGTCCTTTTAATTGGCTTTGCGCGACCGGAAATGGATTAAACGCCCGCACTTGGCGTGAAATCGCCAGCGCGGATTGATGCCAATCGATGGCGGCTTCGGCTTTATCCAATTTATGCGCGTAGGTCACCAAGGCTTCGTCTTGCGGGCTGGCAGCTAAGATGCCATTTTTTTCTAAACTGGCCATGGCCTCCACCATCAAGCGTGCGCCTAAATGGCTTAAGGCGTCGTGTAAGCTTTGCGTGGTATCCGTGGCCGTAATAGGCAGCACGCCACGACTGACCATGGCCCCGGCATCTAAGGCCGCCACCACTTCCATGATGGTCACGCCTGTTGTCTGGTCGCCGGCCAGCAGCGAACGGTGTATGGGCGCAGCCCCTCGCCAACGTGGCAACAAAGAAGCATGGATGTTATAGCAGCCAAAACGCGTGGCATGCAAGGTGGCGTCTGGGATAATCAAGCCATAGGCCGCCACTATCATGGCATCGGCTTGCGTGTCAGCAATGCGTGCTTGCGCCAGCGGGTCTTTGAGGCTAGCGGGCTGAAACACCGTCAAGCCATGTTGTTCGGCCAGCAGCTTGACCGGACTGGCTTTGAGTTTCATGCCACGCCCTGCTGGTCTATCCGGCTGGGTTAAGACCATAACAATCTCATGGCCGGCAGCGATTAAAGCGGCCAAAGCAGGTACGGCAAACTCAGGGGTGCCAGCAAAAATGATTTTCATAGAAGGGGATTTGAGGCCAGTAAAAATTAGCGATCACGCCGTTGTTTGAGCATTTTATTTTTAATGCGATTGCGTTTTAAAGGGGATAAATACTCCACAAACACCTTGCCTAAAAGATGGTCCATTTCATGTTGTATGCAAACACTGAGCAAGCCTTCTGCCTTTAAGCTAAACGGCTTACCATCTCGCCCCAGGGCCTCTACCGTCACCTTGTCCGCGCGCCTGACCGTGTCGTACACCCCGGGCACCGATAAACAACCTTCTTCGTAATCTTGCTCACCGCTTTTTTCAACTATTTTAGGGTTAATCAATACTTGCAAATGATCTTTACTTTCACTGATGTCGATTAAAATCAGTTGCACATGCTGATTCACCTGGGTCGCGGCCAAGCCTATACCGGGGGCGTCGTACATGGTTTCAGCCATGTCATCGATCAAACGCTGTATGGCCGCATTCACCTCTTTGACAGGTTGCGCCACCGTATGCAGTCGCGGATCGGGGTAATTAAGTATGTCTAAAATTGCCATAAAAACTCTTTGTTGAATAAAAAAACGCTACCGTGTGTGCCTAAAGTTGATTCGTGCAAAGGCCACTAAATGATAAATTTAAGCGCGCCATGCAGTTTATCGCGGCCATTTAATCGTATACTGCATTACACGATTTTCACGCAAGGATCGGTATGTTCCGCCACATTATAACGCTGCTGCTGTTTTGTTGCATAAGCTTAACCGCCCTGGCCGATGAAATTGTCCTCAATAGCCAGCACCCGGAGCGCCATGTCGTGGTGAAAGGCGACACCTTATGGGGCATTGCCAGTCAATTCCTAAAAGACCCTTGGCAGTGGCCCAAGCTTTGGCAACTGAATCGCCAAGAAATAAAAAATCCGCATTTAATTTACCCAGGCAATGTGGTCTGGCTGGACCAGTCTAGCGGCAGCCCACAATTAAAATTACTGCAGCAAGAACTCACCTTGCAAGCCGGCGTGATAGAAGAAAGTTTAGAAAATACTGCCATCCCCAGCATCGCGTTACATGCCATTGCGCCATTTTTAAACCTGGCCTTGATCCTGGAAAAAGACCCATTAAGCCAGGCCGCCAGCATACTGGCCGCGCAAGATGATAGGGTGATATTGAGCACAGGCACACGCATCTACCTAGACAAAATGGGCGCAGAGCATGGCCCCAATTGGCACATCTACCGTGCTACTGGCAGCTTAATTGACCCAGACAGCAAAGAAATATTAGGCCAAGAAGCACGCTATCTGGGGGATGCCATCGTCAGCCTATACGGCGCACCGGCCAGCGCTGAAATCAGCATGGCCAAGGAGGAAATTTTTGTCGGGGATAAATTACTGGCACATAAACCCGAACCCATCCCTAGCCACTTCGTCCCGCACGCCCCTGACTCGGCCGTCACTGGGCGCATTATCAGCATGTATAGCGGTGTGGCGGAAGCCGGCCCGCTCAGCGTCGTCGCCATCAACCGTGGCGCCCATGCGGGGCTGGAGCCAGGCCATGTGCTGGCCATCCATAGGGCTGGTCGCTCAATAAAAAACCCGGCCGCCGACAAAACCGCCCCAGCCATCCAACTGCCTGACGAACGCATAGGCTTATTAATGGTATTCCGTGTGTTTGAGCGCGTATCTTATGCGCTTATCATGCAGGCCAGTGAACCCGTCAACAAACTGGACCGCGTCCTTAGCCCGCAATAGAGGAATAGGCTATGCCCGTAAACGACCATGCCGACTTGCTGGAAAAATCGCAGTGGCTTAGCTTGGCCAACATTCCAGGATTGGGTTGCCAAACATTTTACCAACTGCTTAAAGCCTTTGGCAGTCCAGACGAAATCTACCGCAGAAAATTCAAAGAATTACGGGCCGTGGTGTCTGAAAAAATCGCCCACGAAATCATCAAGGGGGTGGGTCAGGAAAGCTTACAAGACACGCTGGACTGGCTGTCACAAGCCAACAACCATGTAGTCACACTGGCCGACCGCGACTACCCGCAAGCGTTGTTGCAAATTACCGATCCACCGCCGCTACTTTATGCAAAAGGCCGCTTGGCTTTACTGAACACGCCTAGCTTTGCCATCGTTGGTAGCCGCAACGCCTCGGTACAGGGCGAAAAAAATGCCGAGGCTTTTGCTCAAGGCCTAGCCGAGTACGGTTTATGCATAGTCAGCGGCTTAGCCTTAGGCATAGACGGTGCGGCCCATCGCGGTGCACTCAAAGCCCAGAGCGCTACCCTAGCCGTAGTCGGCACCGGCTTAGACAAGGTCTACCCGGCCCAACACCGTGATTTAGCCCATCAAATTGCCCAACAAGGCTTGATTGTTTCTGAATTTTCCTTGGGCACCGTATCCAAACCGCAAAATTTTCCTAGGCGCAATCGCATTATTAGCGGCTTAAGCTTGGGCTGCTTGGTGGTCGAAGCCAACCTGCAAAGTGGCTCACAAATCACCGCACGCTTATGCGCAGAACAAGGCCGCGAGGTGTTTGCCATCCCAGGTTCCATCCATTCCCCACTGGCTAAAGGTTGCCATCAGTTGATTAAACAAGGGGCTAAATTGGTCGACAACTTGCAAGACATCGTCGAAGAATTAAATTTAAAAAAAGCCCTACCCGAGCAACTCGCCAGTGCAGATGCGCAAGCGGGCAGCCAACACCAGAGCCTGTTAGAACTCATGGGCTTTGATGCCATCTCACTGGAAAATTTAGTGCAGCTAAGTGGGCTGTCGGTCAGCGAACTGACCGCCACGCTCATGCTATTGGAATTGGAAGGACGCATCAGCAGCTTGGCTGGCGGACAATACCAACGGCTTGTGTAATCAAATAATGGCCGCCTTTGACCATATCACTTTAGGACACTGCTGATTTAATGATATACTAAAATTTAATGTATATCCTTTAAAGGTTTGGAGAAATATTATGCAAGTCGCAAAATGGGGTAATTCACTAGCCGTAAGGCTTCCTGCCAGTGTGGTTCATGCGCTTAATTTAAAAGAAGGTGAAGAAATTAACCTGCACGTGGTAGGCGAAAGGCACTTGGAAGTCGCTAAACAACCCAAGATAAAAGAGTTGTTGATGCGTTTACATAGCCTGCGAGGTCGATTGCCCGCCGACTTTTATTTTGACCGCCTAGAAGTCAATGCGAGAGAGGGCGAAAGTTGAGCAAACCATTTATTGATAGCAATGTAATTTTATATTTGCTGTCTAGCGACCACACCAAAGCGGATAAAGCAGAAGCCATACTCGAAGCTGGCGGAACGATCAGTGTACAGGTGCTAAACGAAGTGGTTTCTGTTTGCCGACGTAAGTTGAAAATGGAGTGGGATGAGATTGACGCAGTTCTAATGGCAATAAAAGCCTGTGTTGCTGTTGTGCCACTTACCGAAGCCACTCACGAACTTGCCGTGCAAATTTGCAAGCAATACCAATTATCATTTTACGATGCACACATTTGCGCAGCCGCATTGCTTGCTGGCGCTCAGCATTTACTTTCGGAGGATATGCAAGATGGCATGGAAATTGATGGCTTGTTGATACATAACCCATTTAGATAAATGCCCTGCTTAAAGATAGCGCCTGAACGCTGTTTTAGTCGGGCAAATTGCCTATGATGTTGGCAATCACGCCGGCACGATTCAAGGTATAAAAATGCAAACCCGGTGCGCCAAACACACGCAAGGTTTCGCACAAATCCGTCACGACATCGATACCAAACGCGCGTAAAGAAGCCATGTCATCGCCGTATTCTTCCAACCTCAGTTTTAACCATCTGGGAATCTCCGCGCCACACACGGTTGAAAAGCGCGCCAGTTGGGTGATGTTGTATATCGGCATGATGCCAGGCACGATAGGCACGTTAATGCCCGCCGCCGCACACTGATCGATAAAGCGGAAATAGGCATCGGCATTATAAAAATATTGGGTAATGGCCGAATTGGCCCCGGCATCCACCTTACGCCGCAAATTCAATAAATCCGCCTCTGGGGTTTTAGCTTCCGGGTGAAACTCTGGGTAAGCCGCCACTTCTATGTGAAAATGCTGCCCTGTTTCAGCGCGTATAAACGCCACCAATTCCGCCGCGTAGCGAAAATCACCTGAACTCACTTCGCCTGAAGGCACGTCGCCCCGCAAGGCCACCAAACGGTTAATGCCCTGCGCTTGGTAAGCGTGCAATAAAGCGCGTATTTCTTCTTTGCTCGAAGAAATACAGGAAATATGCGGCGCCGCTTGAAACCCTTCCTGCTGAATTTCCAATACGGTTTCCATGGTTCTGTCACGGGTAGATCCACCCGCACCAAAGGTCACCGAAAAGAACTCCGGCTTGAATTTAGCCAATTCTGCGCGCGTTTCGCGCAGCGTCGCCACGCCTTCTGCTGTTTTAGGCGGGAAAAACTCAAAGCTGTATGCGGTGCTGTTCATTCTAATTGCCTTTTTTATCTTCAACAATAAGGGCGGCCAATAACCAAGCGAGCACGCTGTAAAGCAAGGCGCCCAGTATGCCCGCGCTGAAAGTTTGCACTTCAAAACCCGGCAAGACATAGCCTACCGCATAAAATAACAAACCGTTAATGACCAACAAAAACAGGCCAAATGTCAGCAGGGTAATCGGTAAGGTTAATAGCAACAAAATAGGCCTAATCATCATATTGACCAAGCCTATGACCAGAGCGGCCAGCAAAGCCGTAGAAAAATCGGCCACATGAATGTTAGGTACATAGTAGGCCACGGTTAACAGCGCCAAGGCATTCAATAGCCATCCTAATAATAATCTCATGCGACCCTCCTCCCACGGACTCATCAGAACAAACTGATAACAAGCCTCTAGCCGGTGAGCCGACTGAGGTTTCTAATCATAAGCACTGATAACAAGCCACTGGCCGGTAAACCGGCCGTGGCTTCTAATAGCGATACGTATCCGGTTTGTACGGGCCTTGCTTTTGCACGCCTATGTAGGCCGCTTGTTGATCAGTTAAGGTCGACAGTTGCGCATTGAGTTTACGTAATTGCAAAATCGCCACCTTTTCGTCCAAGTGCTTAGGCAAGGTATACACACCCACCGGGTAGTTAGCAGTTTGCGTAAATAATTCAATTTGTGCAATGGTTTGGTTAGCAAAGCTAGAACTCATGACGTAGCTCGGATGACCGGTACCACAACCTAAATTGACCAGACGGCCTTTTGCCAACAGAATAATTTTTTTACCGTCCGGGAAAATCACGTGGTCCACTTGCGGTTTAATTTCATCCCATTGGTATTTTTCCAATGAGGCCACGTCGATCTCGTTATCAAAATGGCCAATGTTACAAACGATGGCCTGATCTTTCATTTTAGCCATGTGCTCATGGGTAATCACGTGGTAATTGCCGGTCGCCGTAACAAAAATATCGGCGTGTTCCGCCGCGTAATCCATGGTCACCACACGGTAGCCTTCCATGGCCGCTTGCAAGGCACAAATGGGGTCTATCTCGGTTACCCAAACTTGCGCAGACAAGGCACGTAACGCTTGTGCGGAACCTTTACCCACGTCGCCGTAACCGGCCACTACCGCCACCTTACCCGCCACCATGACATCGGTGGCGCGCTTAATGGCATCCACCAAAGATTCACGGCAACCGTACAAATTATCGAATTTCGATTTGGTCACCGAGTCATTGACGTTAATCGCCGGGAAAGTCAGTTTGCCTTCTTTGTGCATTTGATACAAACGGTGCACACCGGTGGTGGTTTCTTCGGTCACGCCTATGATTTTAGCCAAACGCACAGAATACCAAGTTGGATCGACTTTTAATTTGGCTTTAATGGCATCAAACAAGCACACTTCTTCTTCTGAAGTGGGGTGGGCTACCAAGCTTAAATCTTTTTCAGCGCGCGTGCCTAAATGCAAGAGCAAGGTCGCGTCGCCACCGTCGTCCAATATCATGTTGCTGTAGCCGCCGTCAGCCCACTCGAAAATACGGTGGGTGTAATCCCAATACTCGACCAAGGTTTCGCCTTTAATGGCAAATACCGGTGTACCGCCAGCCGCAATCGCCGCCGCCGCATGGTCTTGGGTAGAATAAATATTGCACGACGCCCAGCGCACGTCTGCGCCTAAGTCTTTTAGCGTTTCTATGAGCACGGCGGTTTGTATGGTCATGTGCAAGCTACCGGTAATGCGCGCGCCTTTGAGCGGTTGGATGAGGGCAAACTCTTCGCGGATAGCCATCAAGCCTGGCATTTCGGTTTCGGCAATGGCAATTTCTTTACGGCCAAAAGCGGCCAAGCCGATATCGGCAATCACGTAGTCTTTTACTGTATTTTCATTATCAGCAGTCACAGCATTCATGTTCAATTTCCTTGAATATGTGACCGGAGGGATGGGGGATGTTACTTGAGAGGCGGTTCGCTTGTCTCACCCGTATCCCGTGCCCGGCACGGTTAATAAGGTGAGCGTCGTTTAAGCTATTCCGAGCCTGGGAGAAGAACTCTCGCAACGCTCCTCGGAATGGTGGCGATTATACTTGATTTCTTTAAGCAATCCAAGCCGCGGCATTTTAGCCTGCTGTCTTAGCCATAAAAAACGGCCGTGAGCAGTAATACACTGCGTCACGGCCGATTGTTTAAACCAGCAAAACGACCCATCTAAATCGAGGCTTTTAATGCCGCCGCTTTGTCGATGGCTTCCCAAGTGAACTCGGGTTCGTCACGGCCAAAGTGTCCGTAAGCGGCAGTCTTAGTATAGATAGGACGCAGTAAATCCAGCATCTTCACTATGCCTTTAGGGCGCAAATCAAAGTGTTCGCGCACCAATGCCGTCAGCACCTCGTTGGATACCTTGCCGGTGCCGTAAGTCTCAACCATGATGGAGGTCGGTTGCGCCACGCCTATCGCGTAAGAAATTTGCACCAAGCAACGTGAAGCCAGGCCGGCCGCGACTATGTTCTTAGCCACATAACGGCCAGCGTAGGCCGCTGAACGGTCTACTTTGGATGGGTCTTTGCCGGAGAAAGCCCCGCCGCCATGAGGCGCGGCGCCACCGTAGGTATCGACGATGATTTT
>SXGT01104779.1_pt1 | contig 28908 bp, 23 predicted proteins | sample 3176221 | NCBI WGS metagenome assembly SXGT01 (sample SAMN11356862, study PRJNA531348) | freshwater metagenome | isolation source: freshwater sample F1-120 | place: China: Fuxian Lake, Yuxi | collected 2017-12-25 | reverse complement strand
GCCGTTCGGTCGTGTCGGAGCGACCGAGCGGCTTTTTTTTATTGCCATACGCTCGCGTGATGAGTCATCGAATCAGTTGTCGGTGCGTGATCTTCTCTTCGCTCGTGCTCGTCTCAGCGAGTGCAGCCGCGGACTTCGCCCCATTCGAGTTTGACCCGACGCAGGTCAACAGTGGAGCGCAGTTGACTCCGGTCGAAGTGCCGGCGCGATTTGGCGTTGAAGGTTCGACGCGTTGGCAGTTGCTCGCTGGATACGCAAACGATTTCGACGCGGCACAGCAGGGGACGTTCGGTGCAAGTGTGAGTTGGTTCGCCATCGACGATTTCTCGATTGACATGCAACTCGATGGCAACTACTTCTCGCAGGCAGGAGGGCCCGCCTGGGGACTCGAAGGGGCGCTCCTCTTTCGCTGGCACTTTTACTCGACGGCGACATGGTCGCTCTATGCGGATGCAGGCAGCGGAATGCTGCTGACGACTGAGCCGACGCCAACCGGTGGAACCTCGTTCAACTTTACGCCGCAAGCAGGCGGCGGAGTCTCGTTCGACATCGCGACTGATGTTCGACTGATGTTGGGCGTGCGCTGGTATCACATCTCCAATGCGAACACCGGCGAGACAAATCCTGGGCGAAACTCGCTCATGGGATACGCCATGGTCAGCATTCCTTTTTGATGCATGCGCAAGGTTTGTGGCGATCGGTTCGATGCTGGTCGTCCCTGAGATTCGGCTTGCATGATGAAGGGTGAACTGCGACAATGGGGCGTTGGCGCATCAGATGGGTGAAACTCCGACTATTGACCCAAGGCAAACCCACGAGCGTGGGGAAGTGGCGCGAGCGCACTTGCTGCGGGCTGCCCAACTCACCGAGGTCATCTTGCGTGCAAGTTCGCAGGATGTTTCGAATCAGATCGCCGCTCAGGGGCGAACCGATGCAATCGAATCAGTCTGGGGCAGCAATAGCCTCGCCCGTGCGGCGGCTGAGGTCGCACTCATGATCGAGCAGATCGAAAGGGTCACGCCTCGGCGCGACGAGGGAACTCAAGGCCAATGACAGACCTCGCACAGGGATCCAAAGTCACCGCAGAGGATGCGGACGCTCTTCGAGCGGCGCTCACCGAGGCCTTTGGGTACCGAGGAGACGTCACCATCAGCACGATCGACGGCCGCCGGGTCGAGGGATACATCTTCGACCAGCGCGATGCAGAGTCGCTCGAGAGTTCATTTGTGCGAATCCTGACTGCCACGAGCGATGATCGAGTCGTGGTGAGGTACAGCGAGATTGCGACGCTCGAGTTCTCAGGCCGCGACACTGCTGCTGGAAAGAGCTGGGAGACCTGGCTGCGTCGCTACGCGCAGAAGAAGGCCGCCGGAGAAGCTGCGAGTATCGAGTCCGATCCTGGCGACTGACTCAACCGCGTTCAATCAGCATCGTGACGGCGTTCCCTCCGCCGAGGCAGAGGCTGCAGATTCCGCGCCGAGTGTTCGTGCGCTTGAGGTGGTGGATCAGAGTGACCAGCACGCGGGCCCCGCTCGCTCCAATGGGGTGGCCCAGCGCGATCCCGCCACCGCCGACATTGAGCTTGTCTTCAGGAACCTTCAAGTGCTTTGTGTTGCAGAGCACTTGCGCTGCAAACGCCTCATTGATTTCAAAGAGGTCGATGTCTGCGACGGTGAGTCCGTTGTCCTTCAGAATCTTCTCGATTCCGATCGCCGGCGCGAAAAAGAGTTCCTTCGGTTCGACGCCCACGGTGTTGGACGCGATGATGCGGGCCAATACAGGCGCACCGAGCTCTGTGGCGGCCTCCGCAGACGCGACGACGACTGCAGCCGCGCCATCCGAGATCTGACTCGCGTTCGCAGCGGTCACACTTCCATCTGGCTTAAAGGCGGGCTTCAGTTTGGCGAGTGATTCGCTCGTGCAATCTGCTCGGAACCCCTCATCGGCGTCGAGTGCAACCTTCTGCTTGATCTGCTCAGCAGAAAGTGGAACGATCTCGCTCTTGAACCACCCTTCGCGAGTGGCGTGGGCCGCGCGCGCATGACTCTGGGCGCTAAATCGATCCTGCTCTTGGCGTGAGATCGCGTGCGATGCCGCGATGTGCTCTGCCGCAAGTCCCATCCCCCAGTTTTCGAACGCGCAGCGCAAGCCATCGTGTTCCAGGTGATCCAGTGACTCGAACTTGCCATAGCGCACCCCAGCGCGGACGGCGCTGAGGTGGGGAGCGAGGTCCATGTTCTCCATGCCACCTGCGACAACGACTCGGTTGTCACCAGCACGAATCGATTGCGCCGCCATCATCACTGCGTGCAATCCAGAGCCGCAGACTTTGTTGACAGTGACGGCGCTGAGTGAGTGCGACAGCCCTCCTCGGAGACCGGCTTGGCGGGCTGGATTTTGGCCCAGACCTGCCTGCAGCACGCATCCCATCACGCACTCGTCGACGAGTGCTGCGGCACCTTTGACATCTGCGAGGACGGCCGCGATCGCGAACGCTCCAAGTTGGGGTGCAGGCACACGCGCGAGCGATCCACCAAACTTACCAACCGGTGTGCGACGTGCTGCGAGGATGACGGGGTGCGACATGGGTGCTCCGACGGGTATGGAAGGTGCGAAACTCCCACCGTCGGTGCGGTGGGGTGAGAGAGAGTACAGCGCGAGTGCTCCACCCGCTTCGTGCTTGTGTCACGCTTATGATCGCGGCGACCAAGGAGAGCTCTCGCATGGCGCCTGACGAATCGATTCCGAACAACCTTTACTCGTTGCAGAGTCACATCCTTGCAGAAGAGTCGCGCCATCCAGGAGCGAGCGGCGACTTTTCATGGATCATCAGCGCCATTTCGCTCGCGGGGAAGGCGATTGCGCATCGCGTGCGACGCGCACGGCTTGAGAACGCGCTCGGAGACGAGGGATCAACCAATGTGCAAGGTGAATCGCAGCAGCGAATGGATGTCATTGCGAATGAGATCCTCATGCGCTGCTTGGGAACGCGCGCATCGATCGCTGTGCTTGCGAGCGAGGAGGACGAAGAACCCACCTTGCTCCGCACGGGTCGAGATGGAGGCAAGTACTGCGTGCTCTTCGATCCACTCGACGGGTCGAGCACGCTCGATGCCAACGGCGCCGTCGGGACAATCTTCTCCATCCTTCGAAATGATGCTTCGATCGCATCTCCCGAAGCAACCGTCTGCCAGAAGGGTCGCGAGCAGGTTGCGGCGGGGTACATCCTGTACGGGCCGTCGACGGCGTTCGTGATCACGACGGGATCGGGAGTCTCGCTCTTCGAACTTGACCCGTTCATTGGATCGTTCATTCTCGTGAAACGGGATATCCGAGTGCCAACCGCGAGGCGTGTCTATTCGGTCAATGAGGCATACACCCAGTCGTTTCCGGCCGAGTATCAGTCATACCTCTCGTGGGCCCACGCAAGCAAGTATTCGTCGAGGTACATCGGGAGTCTCTGCGCCGACGTGCACCGAATTCTTCTCAACGGTGGAGTGTTTCTCTACCCGCCAACAAAGTCTCACCCAGAGGGGAAACTGCGATTGCTGTATGAGGGAAATCCCATGGCAATGATCATGGAGCAGGCGGGAGGGATGTGTTCATGCGGCGAAGAGCCAACCCTCGACGTGCAGCCCACGAAGTTGCATCAGCGTGTTCCGCTCATCCTGGGTAGTCGCGACGAAGTGCAGGCGGTTCTACGGCACCTCGGGGGCAGGTGAGGGGGAAGCCCCGAAGTCGTAGATTCTCATCGCTCGAAACTTGTCTTTCCACTCGCCAACGAGTGCGATGTGCTGGGGATGCACGAGATATCCCCGATACGCTGCGAGTGACGAGAATCCAACTGAGATCGCTAGGTCGTAGTCGCGATCAACCGTCGTGCGGCCTGTGTCGATGTGCCGCCCCCTCGCGTACTCAAGGACTCCTGGAATCGACTCAAGTTTCGAATCACACGCGACCTCAAGCAATGCAAGGTCTGCCTTGTCCTTGAGTGAAATGAAGACGACATGTCGAAGCGTGATCGCGGATGGTGTTTCGGGCGGAATCGACGGAGGAATCTGCGGGGCTCCGCAGCCAGCTGCCGCGAGGACGAGGAGCATGGACCAGAAGCTCGTCGCAGGTCGAGTCTTTCTCATCGCTCGATCTTACGATTGAGGATCAAGGTGAAGATCAAGGAAAACCCGCCGCAGCACAGTCATGTGCTACGGCGGGCCTTTGAAGCACGGAATCCGTCCTGGAATCCGCTACCTACATCGCAGTGGACAGACCTGAGCCGGTCACTCTGCCACAGCTGGGTTCTCCCCTGCCAGCAGAGGGTTGGAATTCACCCGTTCCGTGCGTATCCAACCAGGTCGAGCACGCTCCATTCGCTCGCCAACCGAACAAGTCTCGAGGTCCGATCCACTGCGATTGTTGAAGGGAGTCAGCCGCCGTCGGAGTGGCATGACGGCTGACACCCATTTGAGAAGAGTGAGAAAGTGTCGTCGCGTTCAACTGCACCCCATGCTGTGACCGCAATTCCAGCAGCGGTAGCACGTTCCGTTGCGCACGGTGATTGAACCGCACACGTCACACGCGGGGGCATCACCCATGAGTTGCGCGTTGGCGAGGTCAGCCGCCGATGCCGCGGGAGTCCCGATCGATCGAAGGGTTCCGTGCTCAGCGATGATCGGGATGACCTGCGCGACTGGCGCATCGTGTCCCGCGTGCGGCTCGCCCGCGGTCACTGGCTGTTCGTGTTCGATTGCAAGTGTTGTAATGCGCGTGGTCTTCGAGTCGACAATCGAGGTGATGCGTGACGCTGGCTGCGTCCCACGATCGCTGTCGGTTGCGAGAGGGCTCGCTGCGTGCGATGAGCCGAACCCAAAGTGGTCATCGTGGTTTGCGGCCGTACTAATTGGAGCGATTCGCTGAGGTGAATTCGCGTCGCGGTATCCAGAAATGAACTGCATGCCGAACCAACGAAAGATGTAGTCCACGAGGCTCTTTGCGAAGGGAATGTCGTGATTCGTCGTGATTCCCATTGGCTCGAAGCGCTGATGCGCGAACTTCGTCACAAGACTCTCGACCGGCACCCCGTACTGCAGCGCAACACTGATCGCTGTTCCAAGCGAGTCCATGAGCCCGCCGATTGTCGAGCCCTCTTTCGCCATCGTGATGAACAGCTCGCCAGGTCTTCCATCGTCATAGAGGCCGACGATGAGGTATCCCTCGTGTCCGCCCACATTGAACTTGTGAGTAATCGACTGACGGGTGTCGTGGAGGCGCCTGCGCATAGGCCGCTCAACAACCCGTTCGACGATCCGTTCGACCTCAACAATGCGCTCCACTTCGACGATGCGAGGCTCAAGGCTTGGCGTGGTGATTGCTGTATCCGACGGTGCGTCAAGCCCGTCGAGATCTTCTTCCTCGGCGTGATCGGCGGCATCGGCCTTGCTCTGGACCTTGGTCGAGAGCGGTTGACTCAGCTTGCAACCATCGCGGTAGAGGGCGTTGGCTTTGAGGCCGAGTTCCCACGACAGCTGATAACAGGCGCCGATCTCTTCAATCGAGGCTTCGTTGGGAAGATTGATCGTCTTCGAGATTGCTCCTGAGATAAATGGTTGCGCCGCGGCCATCATGTAGATGTGGCCGCTCGGGTGAATGAACCGCTCGCCGAGCGTTCCGCATCGATTGGCGCAATCGAAGACTGGCAGGTGTTCTGCCAACAGCTGCGGTGCGCCTTCAATCGTCTGCGTTCCGCAGACCGTTCGGTTGAGCGCGTCGATCTGTCGCTGTGTCAATCCCATGGCGCGAAGGCCGTTGAATCGATCGTCGGACTGCGCCGCATGCGCGTCAAGACCGAGCCCACTGAGGACCCCGGCGGGAAGTGACCACGCATTGAACGCAAATGAAATCTCAAAGACGGTTGGAAGGTTGTTTTCAACCCGCACCAAGTCATCAGAGGTGTAGCCCTTCGAGAGCAGGAACTCGCGCAGCGTCGGCGCGTGTGGCGCTGCCGATCCGTCGGCCGCGACGAGCTTTGCGTCAAGGCTGAGGGTGCCCATCACATAATCCACAATCGCATCCGTCTCGGCGTTGTCGTAGCCAAGTGCACTCAGCGCTGGGCGAAGTGACTGATTGGCGATCTTGAAGTAGCCACCGCCTGCGAGCTTCTTGAACTTCGTGAGTGCGAAGTCAGGCTCGACTCCAGTTGTATCGCAATCCATCAACAGGCCGATTGTTCCGGTGGGTGCGATGACCGTGACCTGCGCGTTGCGATACCCGAACTGCTCGCCGAGCGCGAGCGCTTCGTCCCACGCGCCAGTTGCGCTCGCAAGGAGCGCGTCCGCGTTGGTGAGCGTCAGCCGCTGCCGGCCGAAGATGCTGTGATCGATCGGAACGGGCCGTGCGCGCAGTGACTCATACTCGCTGCTCTCGCGAGAGACGCCGTGCGCCGCGCGGCGATGGTTGCGAATGACACGCAGCATGTGCTCACGGTTGTCGTCGAATCCTTCGAACGCCCCATGTTCGCCCGCAAGCAGCGCGCTCGTTGCGTACGAACGGCCAGTCAGAATTGCACTGAGGGTTCCGCAGAGGGCTCGCCCCTCGACGCTGTCGTAGGGAATGCCTGCCTGCATCAGCAGTGCTCCTAGATTCGCGTATCCCAAACCGAGTGTTCGATACTTCCACGACAGTTCAGCGATCTCTTTCGATGGGAATGACGCCATCAAGACCGAAATCTCGAGCACCATGGTCCACAGATGGATCGCATGCTCATAGCCGTCGATGTCGAACTCTCGCGTTGAGGCGTTGTAGAACTTCAGCAGATTGATGGAGGCGAGGTTGCAGGCAGTATTGTCGAGAAACATGTACTCACTGCATGGATTGCTCGCATTGATGCGCCCGCCCTCTGGGCAGGTGTGCCAGGCGTTGATCGTCGAGTCGTATTGCACCCCTGGATCGGCGCAGTGCCATGCCGCTTCATTGATCTGACTCCACAGGTCGCGTGCCTGCAGGGTCTTGCTCGGTTGCCCATCGACACGCCGGACCAGCGTCCACGATGCGTCAGTGTTCACAGCATCCATGAACTCATCGCTGAGTCGGACGCTGTTATTCGAGTTCTGTCCGCTCACGGTGTAATACGACTCTCCATTGAAGTCGTAGTCCAACTTCAATCCGAGGCGCTGTGCAACACGCTGCTGTTTCTCGTTGAGCGACTTCATTCCTTCGACAAGTGCGGCAACTTTGATTTCTTCACGCACCTTCCAGTTCACGAATGCTTCAATGTCCGGGTGATCAACATTGAGGCAGCACATCTTGGCTGCACGACGCGTTGTGCCCCCTGACTTGATTGCGCCTGCGGCGCGGTCGCCAATTCGAAGGAAGCTCATCAGGCCGGAGCTCTTTCCACCTCCTGAAAGGTTTTCATCGTCACCTCTCAAGCTAGAGAAATTGGTTCCCGTGCCTGAGCCATACTTGAAGAGTCGCGCCTCACGAACCCAGAGGTCCATGATGCCACCCTCGTTGACGAGATCGTCGCCAACGGACTGGAAGAAACAGGCATGTGGCTGCGGATGTGTGTACGAGTCGGGCGCTCGTTCGAGGGCACCTGTGTGATGGTCGGCGATCCAGTGGCCTTGGGCTGGTCCGTTGATCCCATACGCCCACGCAAGCCCCGTGTTGAACCACTGCGGACTGTTCGGCGCTGCCATTTGGTGAAGCAGCATGTAGGCGATTTCGTCGTAAAACGCCTGTCCATCCTCAGCGCTCTCGAAGTATCCATGCGATTCGCCCCAGTGTCGCCAGCAGCCAGCCAGTCGGTGCACCACCTGACGAACCGAGCGCTCGGGACCAGTGGTCACCTCGCCGTTCGCAGCGATCTGTGGCACTCCCGCCTTGCGAAAATACTTGCTCACAACGATGTCAGTCGCGAGCTGGCTCCACTCCTTGGGGATCTGCGCATCGTCCATCGAGAAGACCACCGAACCATCTGGGTTCTTGATCTTGCTTGAGCGGGTCGCCCATTGGGTTGTGGTGTAGACGTCCGTGTCTTTGTGTGTGAAGCGGCGAGAGATTTGCATGGAGGAGTCCTGCGCAGGTGTGAGGGAAAAGTCGGAGAGGACGAGGTGAGAAGTGCGGTGAGGGCGTGAACGGGCGACCACAGGGCGAGCCTCGGCGGCTCGACCCGTGGCAACGAGGGTTACTGATGTGGATTGTGAGAGGGAGTTTGACCGTCAACGAGCGGAAGCGTGAGTCCAGTTTGATTCTGATACTTGCCACCCTTTTCGGCGTAGCTGGTGGCGCAAATCCGGTCTGCCTTGAGGAAGAGCATTTGAGCGATCCCCTCATTGGCGTAGATCTTCGCGGGAAGCGGAGTCGTGTTCGAAATCTCGAGCGTCACCTTGCCTCGCCATTCGGGCTCGAGGGGAGTGACATTGACGATGATTCCACAGCGGGCGTACGTCGACTTGCCCACGCAGATCGCGAGCACATCGCGGGGGACATCGAAGACCTCGACCGTTTCAGCAAGCGCGAACGAGTTCGGAGGAATCACCACATGATCGCGCTTGGTTTCGCGTGTGTCGATGGTGATGAAGAGGTCGCTCGAAAAACTCTTTGGATCAACCACCGCAACGCCGCCAGTTGTTGCGTTTGTAAAGATCTTGAAGTTGGTGCCCACACGAACGTCGTATCCGTAGCTCGAAACACCGTATGAAATGACCCCTTGGCGCTTGCGGCTCTCTTCGAATGGTTCGATTCCAACGAGTTCGCGGATTTGTGTATCGCACAGAATTCCCATCGTGAACTCCTCAAATATTGTCGAAATCTTGAAACATGAGTAGGGATGAACTCACCACGGCGAACACTCTACCCCAACATCTTGTGGATGCAATGGAGGTAGGGCCACAATATCCCCATTCTTATTGGACACGAGTAGAATCGCCCTAACCCATTGGTCCCATCGGGACTTGCCGTCGAAATGGGGTTCACTTGGGGAGTGCAGCGACTGTGTATCTCCTGTCGAACGCTGTCGGCGTCTCCCTAGACTCGCTCCGTGCACGAACAACCCCAGCACGAGTGGCTCGTCGATCTCACCGACGTGCAATCGCAGGCGGTGACACACGAGGGCGGTCCGTTGCTGGTGCTCGCGGGACCAGGTTCTGGAAAGACTCGCGTGATTACAAGGCGAATCGCGCACCGAATCGCGTCGGGAATCCCAGCGTGGAACATCCTTGCATTGACGTTCACCAACAAGGCAGCCGCAGTCATGAAGGATCGCGTCGATGCGCTCGTTCCAGCAGATGCGCCAGGTCGACGGGGCCTCGCGATTGGCACATTTCACTCGTTTTGCGCGAGTCTGTTGCGGCGTTACGGCTCACGCTCGGCGTGGGCGGGTCTCGATGGAAAACCACTCGAAGAGGAGTTCTCGATCTTCGACAGCGATGACGGGCGTTCTGCGCTGAAATCAGCGATGAGCCAAGCAAATCTAGATCCAAAGCAGTGGCCTCTAGCAGCCATTGCGAGTGAGATTTCAGCGGCAAAGAACCGATTGAAGTGTGCGAAGGAAGTGTCGGACTGCGCGGGCGATTTTCGAGAGCGCACGATCGCACGGGTTTACACGCTCTACCAAAAGACACTCGTGAGAGAGAACGCGCTCGATTTTGACGACCTTTTGATGCGAACGGCCCGGATGCTGCGCGACGATGTGACGCTGCTCGAGGAACTCCAAGACCGCTACCGAGAAGTGCTCGTGGACGAGTATCAAGACACGAACCAAGCACAGTTCACGGTCGCGCATTCGATCGCGCGGGCGCACCGAGCGATCTGTGTGGTTGGCGACCCCGATCAATCCATCTATGCGTGGAGGGGGGCGGACCTTTCGAACATTCTCGAGTTTGAGACGCACTATCCCGGCGCGCGCGTGATCGCGCTTGGCGAGAATTTTCGATCAACAGGCCACATCGTCGCGCTTGCCGATCAACTCATTCGTCACAACACCAATAGGCGCCATAAAGACCTCTTTACTGCGCTTGGAGAAGGTCGCCCTGTGCGCGTGGCGCGATGTAGCGAGGAAGTCGCCGAAGCGAACTTCGTCGCGGACGCGCTCGCTGCCGCACATCACGAAGGGGTTCAATGGAAGGACATGGCGGTGCTCTACCGAATGAACGCCCTCAGCCGTACCGTCGAGGATGCCCTTCGTCGAAGGTCGATCCCGTACATCATTGCACGAGGCACTGCGTTCTACGAGCGGCGCGAGGTGCGTGACACGCTCTCCTATCTGAGGGCATTGGTCAACTCAGTGGATGACACGTCGCTGCGGCGCATTGTGAATGTGCCACCCCGTGGCATCGGCGCGACCTCGCTCGCGAAGGTCGAAAACGTTGCGGTGCTACGAGGGCTTTCGCTCGGCGAGGCGCTTGCGCGCGCTCGCGACGCTGGAATCACAGAGCGAGCCGCGCGAAGCATCGACGGCTTTCTACTCCTCCTAGCCCGCTTTCGAAGCGAACTGTCAGTCAAGCCGGCTGAAAACCTAGGTCCGTTTGTTGCACGATTGATCGGTGAGGCTGGGCTCGAACGTGCCGCAGCGGAGTCAGCCGACGACGAGCAGGAGGCGCTCGATCGCAGAGCAAACGTGCAGGAAGTAGCAAACGCCGCGGGGGCGTTTGTGCCGATGCCGCGCGAACCAGGCGCACCGCACCCCACCCTTGGTGACGCGCTTCGCGAGTTCTTGCAGTCGATCGCACTTGCGTCCGATTCGGATGCAATCGATCCACACCTTGGGGTCGTCACACTCATGTCGCTCCACGCCGCGAAGGGACTCGAGTTTCACACCGTTGCGATCGTCGGGCTCGAAGAAGGATTGTTGCCTCACGCGCGAAGTCTCGCGTCACCCGATGGCATTGAGGAGGAACGGCGCCTCTTCTTCGTGGGTATGACTCGCGCGCAGCGCTCCCTCATCGTGACATCGTGCGCGTCGCGCGCGACGCATGGTGTGCGCATGTCGACCATCCCAAGCGGGTTCTTGCGTGAGCTGCCAAGTGACCGGCTCGAAATCATCGATCAGGCCCGCAGTGGGTGGGAGTCGTCAGACGAGAGCTCGTCGCGTGGGAGTCGCCTCGAACACTCGCCCGCAGCGCGCGGGATGACGGTCGGTACGACGGTGCGCCACGGGCTCTTCGGAATCGGCCGGATCGAAGAGGTGCTGCCGCGTGGAAGTATGACGAGTGTGACGGTGCGATTTCGCACCGCGGGTGTTCGAACGGTCGTCCTCGAGTACGCGAAACTCGAGATCGTGGCTCGTGTATGAGCCCCGACTGCACTCCTTAGCGCTCGCAGAGCCCAGTCTGCCACATCAGAAACGACCATTGATCGGCCTGCTCGGCGATGCGATTGGCGAGCGGCTTTCCTTGTCCGTGCCCAGCGTCACGATCGACCCACAGCAAGATGGGATCGACTGCATCATCGTTCGCCGCGAGCGCTTGCATGCGCGCGGTCATCTTGCGCGCATGCAGTGGATGCACACGCGAGTCATTTTCACCAGCAGTGAACAGGACCGCTGGGTACTTCGTGCCCGCACGAATGTGGTGATAGGGGCTATAGGCGTGAATCCACTGAAACTGCGCGGCATTCTCACTTGATCCATACTCAGGGACCCAGAACTTCGCCATGAGGAAGTGCTGAAACCGGACCATGTCAAGCAGTGGCACTGCACTGATGGCAGCACAGAAGAGCTCAGGCCGCTGAGTCAACGCGACTCCGGTCAGAAGGCCTCCGTTCGATCCACCCTTGATCGCAAGGTGCGCGGCATCGGTGTATCGCTGTGCAGTCAGCCACTGCGCGCAGGCGTAGAAATCATCGAAGACATTCTGTTTCTTGTCGAGCATGCCGCTTCGGTGCCACGCCTCGCCGTACTCGCCGCCTCCACGCAGGTTCGCAACCGCATAGACACCTCCAGCGTCTATCCAAGGAAAGAGCGTCGGATCGAATGCTGGTTCGAGGTTGACGTTGAAGCCTCCGTACCCGTAGAGCAGTGTTGGCAGCGAACCAGTTGGAACAATTCCCTTCTTGTGCACAATGAACATTGGAATCTTCGTTCCATCCTTGCTGGCAACGAAAACCTGCTGGACTTGCACGTGTGCCGGATCGACCGGCACGTCAGGCCGAGCCCAAAGTGCAGCCGCCCCTGTGCGAAAGTCGACGGTGTAGATCGAGCGGGGTTCGTTGAAGCTCGTGTAACTGAAGAACCCGTCGGTGCGCCGCTCGTCGCTGCCAATCGACGCGCCTCCCAGTCCAGGCAGCGCGATGTCGCCAAGATGTTCACCCATTGGAGAAAATCGCTCAACGTGGGACGTGACGTCGCGCACAAAGCTCGCAACGAGCACGCCACCTGCGTAACTCACCGATTCAAGGACATCCTTCTCGCGAGTTGGGATGATGAGTTTCCATCTCGATCGCACTGGATCGTGCAGGTCGACTGCGTGCAGCGCTCCGCGAGGAGTCTCAAAAGTTGAACGCATATACAGCGTGTCACCAACGATCGCGCTCGGTTCGAACTGGCCATCGAGCCCCTCAGCGATTGGGAGCAGGGATGGGCCATCTGCAGGCATCCCCTGATCGAGCCATGAGGCGAGGTCTCCCACAAAAAGATCGCTCGCCTGCCATCCGCGGGACTGTGTGATCAGAAGCCAACGCGCATCGCGTGAAAGCGCCGCTCCCGGAACCTTGCTCGGTTCGCTCTGGCGAAAGAGGACTGCATCGTGACGCGCGTGACGTCCCACGACATGCCAGCAGATCTCGCGCGAGTACGGATTCGCCGCATCGGCGAGTCGTGTGTAGAGAAACGCGCGCCCAGTCGGGGACCAACCCGCGAATCCGATCTTTCCGACGATCTCGTCGCTAAGCCACGACCCCGTCTCGACATCGAGGAGATGCAGCACACTCATCTCACTGCCAGACTTCGACAGTCCAAACGCAAGGGTCTTGCCATCGTGTGAAGGGTCCCACCAGTCGAGGCTTGTGAGCCCCTTGGCGTCGAGCGCATTGACATTGAGAAGTTCACGCTTTGCTTCGCGCGAGGGTCCAACGGGTGCACTCTCGCCGCGCGTCGTCAGCGCAGGATCCGCTGCCTCGTACAAGACGGGTTGATTCTCTCCGCCAGCGCGCTGTGTCCAGAATGCACGTCCACCTTCTCGCCGAGGCATCCCAACTGAGCCGATCGACATCAACGGCTTGAGCTGCTGTTCGAGTCGCGCGTGGCAGGGGAGCGCGTCGAGCAACGCTTGAGTTCGATCGTTCTGCAGCGTCGTCCACTCTCGGACTTCTGGTGACTCGGATTCGAGCGCCTCAAGCCACCGATACTCGTCGGTGATCTTCTCTCCATGCACAACATCAGTCACCGGGTTCATTTGGGTTGCTGGAGGAGTTGCGTGTGCCGTGCACGTGGCAACAACGCACAGAATCAGACTGGTTTGCATTGGCGCATCCTAAGAGAGTTCGACTCGTGTGTCGGACTCGATCACTGCACCAGCATGCGATGTTGTGCGCATGCGAATTGTCGCGGGCATGGAAGCGATCCCGTCGAGCAGCTGTCGATCCTCGAACTGTTCGACGTCGAGGATGACATAGCTCGTCGTCGGGTTCGATTGCAGGTACTCGGCGTTGATGTTGATGCGCGCCTGCGCAAGCAGGGTGTGCATCGCACCGAGCACCCCGGGCACATTGTGATGGACGTGAAGGATGCGCAGTTGGCCTTCGCGCAGCACCGGCAAATCGACCTGTGGAAGATTCACGCAGGTCTCGGTCGACCCGTGCTGCCAGAAGTGAACCAGTTTCTCGGCAACTTCTTGCGCAATGAGTTCCTGAGCCTCGAGCGTCGATCCACCAATGTGAGGCGTCAGGATCGCGGTGGGGCACTCGCGCAGCGGCGAGGCAAACTCGTCACCTCCTGAGTCTGGTTCGATCGGAAACACGTCGAGCGCCGCACCCGCGAGGCGCCCCGCGCGCAGCGCAGCAGCGAGCGCGTCGATGTCGACCACCGAGCCGCGTGCATTGTTGATGAGTGTGGCCCCTGGTTTCATCAGCGCAAGCTGCTTCGCTCCAATCATCCCGATCGTCGTGGGTGTCTCTGGCACATGGAGCGTGACGCAATCCGCCTCGCGCAGAAGCGAGTCAAGGGTAGGGCGCGACTGCGCGTTCCCCAGTGGAAGCTTTCGTACGACATCATGAAAGATCACGCGCATGCCGAGTGCTTCGGCGAGCACGCTGACTTGCGAACCGATGTGGCCGTATCCGATGATCCCGAGTGTGCGACCGCGAATCTCGTGGGAGTGGTTTGCGCTCTTGTCCCACTGACCCGCGTGCAACTGAGTCGACTTTTCGAAGAGTCGTCGGCACAGGCAGACCGCCTCCGCCACCGTCATCTCGGCGACGCTCCGCGTATTCGAGAAGGGCGAGTTGAAGACGGCGCATCCTGCGTGCTGTGCAGCGGTGAGGTCAACCTGATTCGTTCCGATGCAGAAGCAGCCGACCGCGACGAGCTGTCGATGCCGCGTGAAGTGCGAAGCCCGCAACGCACTTTTCGAGCGAATCCCGACCACGGTCGCCCGTTCGAGTGCCTGATCGAGCGCAGGTCCCGAGAGTGACCCGCTCGTTCGGTCTATCCGAAAGCCTGCCGCGACGAGGATCGCATCTGCAGCAGGGTGGATCGACTCGAGCAACAAGGCCACGGGTGGTGTGGGCATGGTTCGAGCCTATCCCACCGTCTCGGGCAGAGCGAAAAGCGCGTGGGTCAAGTTCACTGGACCTTCCGGGGTGATCAACACGTCTGCCTCGTAGTGCACGCTGCGCGAGGCGTCAGCTGTGAAGATTGGCCACGCCGTCCCACTCGAAACGATCTCAGTCGTCGACACCGCAATCATGGGTTCAACCGCGATCAGCATGCCGGGTTGGAAGAGCTTCCATGCCTCTTGCCACTCACCTGGGTACGAAGGAACCACATTCGACACGAATGGCGGCGCGTGGAGCGTTCGACCGTAGCCATGTCCTCCAAGCCCTCGCACAAGAAAGAAGCCATGTTGCTTTTCAACGCACTGTTGCACGGCGCGCGCCCAATCGATGAGCGGGCGTCCAGGTTGCATGGCGTCGATCCCAACGCGCAAACTCTCGCGGCCACTGCGCATCAGTGCGCGCGCGGTGTCATCTCCAGTCTTGATGAGGTAGGTCCACGCGGCATCGCCAATCCATCCTTGATGGCGCACGCCAATGTCGATCGAGAATAGATCTCCTTCTTTCAGAGGTTCCGAATGCATGTCATGCGTTCCGTGCACGACGCACGCATTGAGCGAAAGGCACGAATGGCTCGGAAAGGGAGGATGCCCTCGCACTTTGTATCCCAAAAAACACGAAGTGCAGTTGAGGCGCGTGAGTGTGCGCGCGACAAATGCGTCGACTTCCGCGAGCGTTTGCCCTTCGCGCAGATACTCCGCGAGGGCCTCGTGCGTTCGTGACACGCACTCAGCCGCAGCAGTCGCAAGTTGGGTGTCTCGTTTCGACAGCATGAGTTTGAGGCTATCGCGCGCGAAGAGTGTCGAAGGGCAATTCGACGCCGCGCGCCCAGACGCGCGTGGGGAGAGCTCCTGACAGTTCGTATCCAAGTGCGCGTTCATCGTCAAACGGCCACAGCACAAGGTCCGCCGACTTACCACTCTCGATCGAGCCACACTCGGGTGCGATGCCGAGTACGCACGCGGCGTTCATGGTGACCGTCGTCAGCGCCTCTGCGGGCGTCAAGCCCATTTCTCTCACGGCCAGTGAGATCACGATGGGCATACTTCGAACCGGAGCGCTCCCGGGATTCGCATTGGTTGCAAGCGCGAGCGCCCCTCCAGCATCGATGAATCGTCGCGCACGAAGCATCGGTGTCGACAGGCAAAATGCCGTTGCGGGCAGCCCGACCGCGATGGTTGAACTCTTCGCAACCAAGTCGAGGTCGTGGTCTGTCGCCGCCTCGAGATGGTCCACGCTTCGAGCAGCAAGCGCGAGCGCCACAGGGATCATCCCCAACGATGTGAACTGATCGGTGTGCACTCGAATCGCGCTGCCGTACTCGATCGCGCGTCCAAAGCAGCGTTCGCACTCACGCACCGACCACGAGCCGTTCTCGCAGTATGCGTCGACGGTGAGTCGAGGGAACTTGCGCAGCACGGCCGGAATCGTGTCGTCGATCGTTCTCTCCACGAAAGCAGAGCACTCTGGATCGATCGCGTGCGCGGCGAGAAAGGTGGGAATCAATCGCAGTGGCGATTCCGCCGCCGTGGCATGAATCGCGGCAAGCATCTTGACTTCGTTCTCGAAATCGAGTCCGTACCCCGATTTCACTTCGACCGTGGTTGTGCCGTACGCGGCCATTTGGCGGGTTCGTGCATCAAGCCCAGCTGCGAGTGATGCCTCGGTCGCGGCGCGCACAGCGCGCACGGTCGAGAGGATTCCGCCGCCAGCGGATAGCAACTCGAGGTAGGACGCTCCCGCAAGTTTCTGTTCCCACTCGTCCCAGCGCTCGCCAGCCCAGCACGCATGCGTATGGCAGTCGACGAATCCTGGAAGCACCACACACCCGCGAGCATCGACGATCTCAGCCCCCGCTCGCTGCGCTCGCGACGGTTCGCCCGCGGCGACATCGACGATGCGCGATCCCTCGATGTGTACGTAGCCATGTGCGACGACTCCAAGGTCACGCATCTCAGCGCCGCGGCGGGGGAGATGTGCACTCGTACCGCCTGAGCGCATGGTCACAAGTCGCGCGTTGATGATCAGTGTGCGAGCCACGGCGCGGACGGTACCGTAGAGTCCAATGAGGCTCTTCATCGTTCGACATGCAAAGGCCGCCGACCGCGACATTCACACGCTGTCAAGCGATGCGCTCCGGCCGCTCACCGCGGGAGGCGAGGCAAAGTTTCAGCGGCTCGCAAAGCGGCTGAAGAAACTCTTTGACCCACCACAGGTCGTGCTCGCGAGCGGATATGTCCGCGCGTGGGAGACCGCGCGAATCTTGCAGGAGTCGGCAGCGTGGCCCGCGGCGACGCGTTGCGGTGCACTTGAGTGCGATGCGCTCGGCGCGGCGGAGTCGCTGGCGGACACCCTCCACGAGTGCAACGAGGATTCAATCGGACTGGTCGGGCACGAACCATTTCTAAGTGAATTCATTGCGCGGGCCATCGGGGCCGACCCTGGATCGATCGTGATGGACAAGGGCGCGGTTGCCGTCATCGAACTCGATCGATCCCTCCGCGGAGGATCGTTGTGTGCACTTGTGTCACCCGGGTGGATCGCTCGCGCGAGTTCAAATCGTTAGACTTTCGCCGCTAGACTTCTAATCTTCATCCCATGAGTACATCGCACGAACCAACCACAAAGAAGACCGCCACTGTTGAGATGATCTGGGATGGCTCTGTGCTGATTGTGCGTCCCGCAGGTCCGAACATCGGGCAGCGGGAAGCGCCGATCATGAGCGGGGATATCGATCCACACCTGAAGTCATTTGGGAAGGCTCTGAAGTACATGGTGCTCGATCTCTCGAGCGTGCAGTTCATGAGCAGCATGGGGATCGGCACGTGCATCAATTGTCGCAATGGTGCAGCAGCGCTTGGAGCCAAGCCAATTCTGTACGGAGCCAACAAAGATCTGCGCGCGTTGCTTGCAATGATGAAGATCGAAAAGCTCTTCGCGGTCGCTGAAACGCGCGAGGCGCTCAACAAGCTTGTTGGCCGCTAGGCCAGTCTCTCACTCGATCGGGGCGTGTGTGTGGACGACGATGTCCGCCCCCTTGACCGACTTCGGTTCAAGTTCCGTCGATCCGGTCGGATGCAGCGCAATGATGAGAATCCGTGCGGTCGGGCATCGCTGCATGAACTGCGCCACGGTTCCGAGTCGCTCTTCGAGGTGGAATCCTCCAGCGAAGTGGATCACGGATCCATCGCGCATGTACGCCGCCGCCGCGCTCGCGCCCATCGTCGCATCCCAGACCCGCTGAGCACGGTGCACGCGGTCGACATCATCGTCTGAGGGAGCCGTGGCTGCGACCCCCTCATCGTGTGCGCGATCTGCATGCAATTCGGTCATGAGCACCTTGAGCCGCTGCCAATCACCGTCGCGCGTGAGTGCGGGGTCGAGCTCGAAATGCGCTCTCTCGGCGGCAGGAAGTGCTTGGAGCGGTTCATATCCATCACGCATCGCGCGAGAGACGTAGGTCCGCGGAGCGTTCGCCGCAACGACTGGTGTTCCGGCCACCCGTGCGAACTCGATCATCGGCTGATACCAAGGCAGCCATGAATCAGTTCCCGCCCAGTGACGAGACTTCGTCCCCTCGAGAAACGTGTCGAGCGTCACCCTGCCCACAAGGTAGTCATTGAGTGCCGCCTGCTCGTCGCGCTCGAGCATTTCGAAACTCACCGCGCCCTTGGGGTGCGAGAGCAAGAACGCAGCCACGAGTGCTTGCTCGACCTTGTGACCGCTCGCGTCATCGTGTGTCTCGCCGACAAAGACGGCATCCGCGCGTGCGACGCGAAGCAACACATCAAACCAACCGAGGGGATCGCACGTCGCTCCGTCGAAGGCCGCGAGCGACTCGCAGGCAGGGGCCTGAGCAATCGCTTGAGCAGGCGTCGGCTTCGCTGTTGTGCAACCACTGGAACCGGCCAACACCACGCAGAGCATCGGGATGAGTAGAGTCGTTGTTGAATCGGCTCGCATCGGGGCTACGCTAGGTGAAATGGTTCCCCACTGGTCGACTCGGTCATGACGCACGCATCGCAGATTCACGACTCAGCTGCGCCAGTGGCGCTCGAGGCGTCCACATTTCTTGCAGCTACAGGTCCTATCGCCAGGCATCTCACGGGGTTTGAGACGCGACCGCAGCAGATTGAAATGGCTCAGGCGATCGAATCGTGCCTCAACCGTCATGGTCGGCTGATCGTTGAAGCGGGTACAGGGGTCGGGAAGAGTTTCGCGTATCTGCTGCCTGCGATCCGAAGAATCGTTGAACATCGCGAGCGCGTCATCATCTGCACGAACACGATTGCGTTGCAGGAGCAGCTCGTTGAAAAGGACATCCCACTGTTGCGTGAAGTGATCCCGCACCCATTCAGCGCCGTCCTGGTGAAAGGGCGGGGTAACTATGTATCCCTTCGGCGGCTCAAGCTCGCCAGCGCACGCTCCGAGCGACTGTTCGGCGATGCCGACGAACTTCGCGCGCTCGAATCACTCGAAGAGTGGGCGTACGAGACACGCGACGGTACCAAGCACTCGCTCGCGGTTATGCCATCGAACGCACTGTGGGAGCATGTGCAGTCAGACGCTGGGAACTGCATGGGGCGTAAGTGCCCAACATTCGAAAAGTGCTTCTACCAATCTGCGCGCCGGCGGATGGAGCAGGGCGAGTTGCTGGTCTGCAACCATTCCCTTTTCTTCAGCGATTTGGCACTGCGGGCGGGCGGCGGGCGCGGGTTTCTGCCCGCGTACCAGCATGTGATTCTCGACGAAGCGCATGGACTTGAGGAGGTCGCCGCCGACCACTTTGGCGCACGACTGAGTGAGGGAGCGGTCCATCATCTGCTTCGCGCTCTCTGGAACCCCTCCACACAGCGTGGGGCGTTGAGCGACGCTCCGATGCAAGAGGGTGGAGATGCAACGCTCGACTCGGCAGTTCGTCACGTCGAAGCCTGCCGCAAGGCTGCCGAAGGATTCTTCGGCGATCTATGGCGTTGGCGCGAGACGCAGGGGGGCGAGGGGGAGCTGCGGATTCGTTCGAAGGATGTCGTCGTTGATTCACTGAGTGAACCGCTGCGAGAGCTCGCGACCATTCTTCAACTCGTGCGCGAACGCGCTGCAGACGAATCAGATGGGTTTGAGGTCAACGCCTATCAGCAGCGCGCCTCAGAGCTCTCGAATGCCTGCCAACAGTTGCTCCGCCAGTCGATGCCGGGGTGCGTCTATTGGATGAGTGCGAAGCGCGGCAAGCGATTTCGTGCTGGCCAGCGGCCAGAAATCTCGCTGGTCAGCGCAGCCGTTGATGTCGCTCCGCTGTTGTCGCAGCACCTCTTCAGCCAGGACATCTCGGTGGTCCTCACTTCGGGCACGCTTGCGACGAGTCGAGGCGACTGCGCCCATGCTGCGACGACGCTTGGGATTCCCGATGCAGAGGTTCTGGTTCTTGGTAGCCCATTCGACTACGCACGGCAAGCAAGGGTGTATGTTGAACCGAATCTCCCCGACCCGCGTGACGCCGACCACATTGAGCGCCTTGCCGAGCGTGTCGTACATCACATTCATGCAACGGATGGTGGAGCATTTGTGCTGTGCACGAGCTTTCGCACACTGGAGGCGCTTGTCGAGGCGACGCTTCCAGAACTTGGCAGGCGCGACTATCCGATTCACGCGCAAGGGGCTGGGACTCCCAACACACTTCTGCTGAACCGCTTTCGAGAGTCGCACCGAAGCGTGCTCTTTGGCGTGGCGAGTTTTTGGCAAGGTATCGATGTGCGCGGACAAGCGCTTCGCAATGTCATCATCACGCGGCTGCCCTTCGAGGTTCCCGACAATCCGCTGGTGCAGGCACGCCACGAGGCGATCGAGGCGCGTTGCGGCAACGCATTCTTCGAGGACTCGCTCCCGCGTGCGATCAAGCGGTTTCGGCAGGGATTTGGTCGACTGATTCGAAGTGCCGACGACACCGGAAGAGTCGTGATCCTCGACTCACGAATCGCTCGCAAGCCCTATGGCAAGTTGTTCCTCGATGCGTTGCCAGAGGGCATCTTCGTTGAAGTGCTCGGCGATGACGACGGGTCGGCGTAAACAGCGCGCCCCTCAGGCGCGCAGCAGTTTCATCGTCGGGTATGCCCCTCCGAGAATCTTCTTCGCCGGCGCTCCCATCCAATTCTCGAGCACGCTTGCGTAAACCGATCTGAAATCGCACGTGAACTTCAGGTCTCCCTGGTCGAGATCACCGAGCGAAGGATGCTTGCCATGAACACCAGCATGAACTCCCGAACCCATCAGGAACATCGGCGCGGCAGTTCCGTGGTCGGTTCCCCCCGAGGCATTCTGTTTCACTCGTCTGCCGAACTCACTGAAGACCATCGTGACAACGCGAGTGTCGTTTCCCTGCGCCTCGAGATCTTTTTGGAAGGCGAGAAGCGAGTCGCCAACCTGCCGCATGAGATTCCCGTGCGCCCCAGCTTGGCCTCCATGAGTATCGAATCCGCCGATTGATGCGTAGTAGACCCGCGTTCTCATCTGATCGCGGATCATCGCGCCGATTGCCTTGAGTTGCAGTGAAAGTTGCGAGTTCGGATACGACACGAGCGGCGTCTTGTCCATGGCTCCCCGGATTCGATCGCTCGAGAGTTGTGCATCGAGCGCCGTGCGCATGAGGAATGCTGCTTGAGACCCGGCGGCGACACCCGTGAGGGCGCCCGCGCGATTCGTGGCTTCGTACGAACCTTCAAGTTGTGTGGGAAGTTCCTTGCCAGTCCACTGAAAGAGCTTTGCGTTTTCAAACGAGACTGGCTTGTGCAAATCGCCGAACATCGCAAGTGGAGCAGTGCGTCCGATGGCAATCTCTGCATCTGCCTGCGGTGATCCATTGCAGGCGTTGTCGACATATCGACCGATCCAGCCATTGCCGCGACCTTGGGTTGTTGCGGTGTGCCATATGTCCATCGAGGCGAAGTGTGACCGATTTGGATTTGGATAGCCGACCCCTTGGACGATCGCAAGCTTGCCACCATCGAGAAGTTCTTTGAACCCAGTGAGATTGGGGTGCAGCCCGATGCCAATCGCGCGATCAAGTTCGAGCGCGCCGTTGTTGGATCCTGGAGCAGCGATCCCAAGCTGAGGCCGCTGTCGGTAGTACTCATCCGCACCGTACGGCACAATGGTGTTGAGTCCGTCATTGCCTCCTCCAAGTTGCACGACCACCAAGATGCGCTCTTGGGGCACGCCAGACTGACTCGAGAGGTGCATGTTGGGACCGAGCATTCCAAGCGCGGACTTCTCGAGAAACCAAGGCACAGTCGCAACGAGTGAGGCGAGCGTGACACCTTGCTGAAGGAAGATTCTGCGGGTCAATGGAAGAGTGGGGTCCATGGGTGCTCCAAGTGTTAGCAGAGTTGATACTCAGGCAAGGCTGTCACGAGGCAAAGCGCCGCAACGAGTCGGGACCCTGTGAGCGGTCCGCCGAGGCCAGTTGTGAAAGCGCGAAACTGCGCGCGCCGTTCCGCGCTCGCATCGAGTGCGAGCACGAGGTCAAGCAGCGCATCAGGTTCTTTGGATGCATCGCCTCCAGTCGCGCGGCCCAGCGCCTGTTCGAGCGCGCTCGTGTCCCATGTGGCAAGGTCTGCGTCCCAGTCGAACGCATCTGGACGCAAGCCAGTGATGAGATAGACCGCGAGATTCTGCCGCACAAAGTAGGTGCTTGTGTTGATCCACGACTGACCGCCATCCCACCCCTTGACATTCGGCGGCATGAAAAGGCTCTGCCCCATCAGGTCGCCAGCGGCATTGAGGGACGACAGCTCGCGCGCAGGGGTGCCAAGCTGGCGAATTGTTCCAACGATCAATTGCGTCGGACTCTTGATGACCGCGCCGCGATTCGCTGCATCGTAAAAGTGTTGGCTTCGAAAGAGCATGCGCAAGACTGGCTTGAGCTCATACTGCTGTTTTCGCAGTTCGGCTGCGAGAGCCGCGACGAACGGTTTCGATTTTGAATCTGGCATGCCAGGCGCGTCATTCACGAGAAATCGGTAGAGCTTGCCACACAGAAACTCAGAGGTCTCGCGGCGCGAGAGAATGATGCGCGCGAAATCGTCGCCATCCCAGTTGCCAGTTTGCCCGAGGATCGTCTTGCGATCGCCATCGTGGTTGTTCGCAGCAAATCGAAAGGTGTCATCTTCGAACGTGAACCCAGTGAGTGCGCGCGCCCCCTCCTTGATATCGCTCTCGGTGTATCCGTTCCCTTCGCCGAGCACGAAGAGTTCCATTAGCTCGCGTGCGAGGTTCTCGTTGGGGCGCCCCTTGCGGCTCTCATCGTTGTCGAGGTACTTCAGCATCGCGGGATCGCGAAGTATGCGCAGCACCAGATCTGCAAAGTTTCCAACGGCGTGCGTTCGAAACAGCTCGTTCTGGGCAAGCATGTGGTAACTATCTTCAATCGTCCGGTAGCCCGTGGCGAAGTGGCCATGCCAGAAGAGCGTCATCTTCTCTTCAAGTGGACGTCCAGTCTCAATCAGTCGGCGCAACCACCACTTCTGAATCTCCTGCATCTGCGCGCGATCAAGTGCATCCTGCTGGTTTCGAAGCTTCTGCAATTGTTCGCGCGCCGCATCCGAGTTGGACTGCCGCGCCTGCTGAAATGTGGCGCGCTCTTCATCGGTCAGTGGTCTTCGAATGGACGGGTCGAATGGCTCGCCCGCAAGTGACTCTGCCGGTGTCGCACGAGCGCCGAAAGTGAGCAAATAGTCGACCGCGCCATCGAGACCCATCGCGCGAAGCGCCTCGACTTGCACTGGAGTTCCGCCGAACCCCGCGCGATTGAGCAGGTGGCGGGCGGTCTGTGCATTCCAGTTCGAAGATCCAAGCGGAGTCGTCGAATAGTTGATCATGTGGCCAGAGGCTCCTTCGAGCACCACTTGCCCAAAGATGCGGTCAACAGGACCAAAAGCAATCCAAGAGGAACGAATAGTGCGTGTGTCTGCTGCCGCATGAATCCCAGCTCAAAGAACGGGAGGCTCGTACAGATCGCAACAACGGTGAGCCATGCCGGAACTCTGCGAAGTCGCAAGAGCAGGAAATATGGGAAAACAAGCCCATAAAGCACGAGAAGTCGTAGATACAACTCATCACCAGTTCCCCAAGGCGCGCCGGGATTGAGTCGCGTCACCCAGCCGAGTGCGAGCCCAACACTCAGCGCTCCGACGACCCACAATCCGCGTCGCGGACCGTGGGCGCGATCAGGGCTCCAACCCTCGCGCGCGTGAGCCGCAACGGTGAACAGAAGCTGTACCGCAAAGAGCAGCGTGAGCGCTTCGCCCGTGCGGGGTGCCGAGGTCACAGAGTCGAAAAACGTTGCAACGCCGAGCAAGGTCAGCGCAAAGGCCACTCCGAAAACCAAGAAGGCATGTTTGCTTGGGGATCGTTCGAGTGCGCGGTGAAAGGTCAGGTCGAGATAGGGACATGCGACAAACCCCAGCGCGATCGTCGGAGCAAGTGCCCACAGCCCAGCAGCCGGGCTTGACCCAGTTGACGAAAGTTCGGTGAGCTGGCCCACACGACTCCAGTCAACGGTGAACGCTGAGACGGCAGTGACACCCACCGCGAGCAACAGCCAACGTGCGTCGCTCACGCCGCGTGCCACGACAAGAGCAGCGACAGTGATCGCCACGGCGAGCAGGGGTGGCAACATCCATCCCGCAAAGAAGGCCTGGTAGAGCAGCGTCGCAAGTGAAAACCACACGCACAGCGATGCACATCGGGTGCGCACTGCATGCGCGCTCTTGGGGGTGAGCACATAGCCAAAGAGCGCACATCCAAGAACATTTGGAATGAAAAACGCAAGGAACCCACCCCATCCATAGCGAGCGAGCAGGAGGAACGGAAGGAACATCCCGATGCACCAGGTCCAACTCGCGCTGCAGAACACTCCCCATCCGAACGTGTTGAGCAGGCGCTGTACTGTCATCGTGTCCTCGCGATCATGAGGCATCGTCACGCTGAATCGTTGGGGGACCCTTGCCCGCCTTCTTTTCCCAGACGCCGTTGCCTGCCCGCTCATACTTGGTGAACCCGAGGCGATCGAGGTTTGCATTCGAGAGGCGCTTCCCGTCACTACCAAACTGCACTTGCGAAATCACCGGCAGCCGACGGACTGGTTCGCCAGTCTGGGGGTGAGTCGTGAGTGGCGCTTCAGCCATCGCCTGAAAGACCTCGAAGTGCTCTCCATCGCTGCCATCTTGGTGGACCACGCAGTACAGATAGGTCGGCATCGCTACACGATAGTGCACATGTGACGGCGAACGAGGTCTCGCGCCGCAACGATGTCGTCATCAGTGCACGCACCGCTCTCGCGCTCGATGATCAGGTCGATCTGGCGTGTGGGTGTACGCGCGCGTTTGACCGAGTCGAGAAAAGGCGTCCACTCAACGCTTCCGCTTCCAACTGCGACCTCGGTCCCCCATGTGCCAGGGTGCAGTGTCGGCGTCGCATCCTTGATGTGGACTTGCCTCAACCAAGGGCTCAGTCGTGCAACTGCTTCGACTGGATCTCCCATCCCATAGAGAATCATGTTCGCAGGGTCAAAATTCACTCCGACGGTCGGTCGATCAAGTTCGTCCAGCGCCTCCGCAAGCGTTTCGGCCGCTTCTTGCCCCGTTTCGAGCGCAATGGCGATGCCACGCTGCGCGAAGATGTCGGCAACCGTGCGCAGTCGATCGAGCATGACCGCGCGGAGCCGATCTCCGTGCGTGTGAGGGATGAACCCTGCGTGCAACGTCACGAGGTCAATGGCATGTTTGTTGGCGAACTCGGCGACCCGCAGCGCGCGGTCCAAGTTTTCTCCCCAATGAGCATCACTACGAACTCCGCCGGTCAGCGCAATTGAACCAAGGGTCGAATAGTCCTCCCCAGCCATCGAGAGCATTCCACTGACGATGCCGATTCCCTCGCCGCGCAGGTACTCAACCCCACCAGCCCAACGTTCGTCATCAATGCACGGCACGAGCGCAAGTTGAACAAACTCAATCTCAAGGGTTCGAAGGCGCGTGACCAACGCAGGCGCATCCGTACCGCGGAGGCTCCAGGAACACAGACCAAGATTCGGCAACATCGGTTCGTTCAAAGTGGGGAAAGCGCGCGATGCTATCATCGTAGATCAAGGATTTTTCGTGACCACGAGCGAGACCGATCATGGAAAATTGACACTTGCCGAGCGCGCTGAGGCGTACATCTCGCGCCTGTCCACCCGCAACAATTTCTGGCATCGACTCTGCTCGCTGATCTGGTTGCCCTACGCGTTTCGTTCGGGGATCTTCATGAAAACCCTGGGGGCGGATCGGTTTGTCGCGATCCTGCCATTCAGAAAGTTCAATCGCAACTGGTACAACGCAATGGCGGGCGCTGCACTGCTCGCCAACAGCGAAGTCGCTGGAGGGATGTACCTCTTCGCGCACTGTGGCGGTGACTATGTGGTTGTGTGCAAGCGGCTGACCTACAACTTCCTGCGCCCGTGCGTTGGGCCGGCGATTTACCATGTGAAGTGTGTTGAGCCACTGGAGTCGAAGCTCGCCCTTGGAGGCGAATTTAATATCGACCTCGACCTCGAGATTGTCCAGCAGGTTCAGGTGCTTGGCGCACCGCGCGAAAAGCGAGTGGGTCGGTGCGAGGCAACATTTCACTGTGCCCCGAAAGCGATGATGAAGGCGCGGCGACTCGCGCGCAAGTGACGGACCCGATGGACCCGCACGCAGCGTCGAGAGTCGCAGATCTTCGCGATCTGCTCGACCGCGCCAACACCGCCTATTACGTTGACGCACAGCCGCTGATGGCGGACTCAGAGTACGACCGGCTGCTCGCAGAACTCGTGGCACTCGAACTGCAGTGGCCCCAGTTGGCAGATGCAACCAGTCCAACCCAGCGAGTTGGCGGGACGCCGATCATCGGGTTTACGCAAGTGTCGCATCGCATTCCGATGCAGTCGATCGACAACACCTACGAGATCGGTGATTTCCTCGCGTGGTATCGCAGGTGTGAGAAGGCGATCGGGCACCAGCCGACCCTCGTCGCCGATCCCAAGATCGATGGGGTGGCTGTCAGTTTGCGCTACGAGCGTGGGCGGCTCACATGCGCGGTCACGCGCGGCGACGGCGCAGTTGGCGATGACATCACCGCCAATGTTCGTGTGATCCGGGCGATTCCTCTGAAGTTGCGAGGCCTTGATCAGCGTCCAACTTCTCTTCCGGCGTTGCTCGAAGTTCGCGGTGAGATCTATATGCCAAGCGCAGAGTTCGACCGAGTCAATGCGCAGCGAACAGAGCGCGGTGAACCGCTCCTCGCCAATGCACGCAACGCGACGGCTGGCACCCTCAAGAGTCTTGACCCTGCCGTTGCAGCCTCCCGTCGGCTCGCATTTGTCGCGCATGGTCGTGGAGAATGGGATGGGAACCCGCGGGTGACGAACCACTGGGATTTTCTCGCGGCACTTCGAGAGTGGGGGATTCCAGTGAACACCCTCGCGCAGCGCTGCGCAAGCGCCGACGAAGCGGTCGCGGCGATCGGGGCATTTGCGCAGATCCGAACAACACTGCCATTCGGAGTCGATGGGATGGTCGTGCGCGTCAACGACTTTGCTCAGCAGGACCTCATGGGAACCACGGGCAAGAGTCCTCGGTGGATCGTCGCATTCAAGTATCCCGCAGAGCGTGGGTGCACGACGTTGCGACTCGTGGAATGGCAGGTTGGCAAGGGAGGCACGTTGACGCCACGTGCGACCATGGACCCCGTGCAGATCTCGGGGTCAACAGTAAGCCACGCGACACTCCACAACCTCGAGGAGATCACCCGCAAGGACATTCGGATCGGCGACCAGGTGTGGATCGAGAAGGCAGGGGAGGTGATTCCGCAGGTGATCGGTCCTGTGATCGCAACGCGCACGGGCAGCGAACGGGCGATCGAACCACCAACGAACTGCCCTTCATGCGGCGGTGAGGTTGTGCGCGAAGGGCCCAAGTTGTTCTGTACCAACGCAGCATGCCCAGGACAGTTTCGCGAACGAGTTCGTTGGTTCGTTGGTCGTGACCAGATGAACATCGACGGGCTCGGAGAGCGCTTGATTGACCAACTGGTCGACGCTGGAATCGTGAGGCAGTTCGCAGACCTCTTTCGGCTCCCGCGAGATCAAACAGCAAACTTGCAGACAGAGGCGGTGCTCAAGTCAGGAAAGCCAAGCCAGCGCCGAGTTGGCGAAAAGACTGTCGATGCGATTCTGAAGAGTGCTGACGGAGCGCGCTCGCTCGGCCTTGCGCGCTTGCTCTGCGCCCTTGGGATCCGCCACCTCGGGAGTGCTGCGGCGAAGACCCTTGCCCGTCACTTTTCAGACATGAGGGCATTGATGGCTGCGACGCCTGCCGAGCTCGAGGCGCTTCCGGACTTTGGTGAGATCACCGCGCAGAGCATTGCGCACGACCTTGCGTTGCCAGCGCTTCGGACGACCCTCGCTCAATTGGAATCAGTTGGCGTCGATTTCACCAGTCGCGAGTACCGCTCACTCGAGAGTCGTGGGGTTGGAGGGGCGGAGAGCGGACCCTCCGCAGGCGATCTCCTTCATGGAAAAACCGTGGTGCTGACCGGCACCTTCGATGGGTACGAGAGGCGTGTCCTCACAGCGATCCTCGAAGCGCGCGGGTGCAAGGTCACCTCAAGCGTCTCTGCCAAGACCGACATTCTCGTCGCGGGCGCTGAGGCTGGCTCGAAACTGCAACGCGCGCACGAACTCGGGATCGCCATCTGGGATGAGCAGCGAGTTCGCGACGCGCTCGCGACAGGAACTCCCGCGGGGTCCACTCCTACAGAGTGAACCACTGCTGCCAGATTCCAACGCCAAGCACCGCCGCGAGCGCGACTCGCCACCAGCCAAACACAGCGATGCCGCCTCGACCGAGGTACCCAATCAGCCACTGCACGCTCAGTGCTGCGCTCACAAACGCGGCAAGGAGCCCGACTGACAGTGGAACCCATCCGCCGAGTTGATCAATCATGCCTCCGCTCTTCCAGATCCCATACGACTTGTAGAGACAGGCACCTCCAAGGGTTGGTAGCGCAAGCAGGAACGAGTACTTCGCGGCCTCGCGTGGAGACATCCCAATTGCAAGCGCGCCGAAGATC
>SXGT01894797.1_pt1 | contig 28922 bp, 25 predicted proteins | sample 3176221 | NCBI WGS metagenome assembly SXGT01 (sample SAMN11356862, study PRJNA531348) | freshwater metagenome | isolation source: freshwater sample F1-120 | place: China: Fuxian Lake, Yuxi | collected 2017-12-25 | reverse complement strand
GATCGTCGCGGTTGGTGAAGTGTTGCTCGGCGCGTTGCAACCATCTGTGCGCATCGGCGCCGCAGTGGCGATCGCCATGGTGGGCGCGGCCGTGGTGGGTTTCGGTGCCGGCGACGAAGTTCGGCTCGAACCGATCGGCGCCGTGTACGTGCTCGGGTCGCTGGCGTGTTACACGGGTTATGTGCTGGCCAGTAGCCGCTTGGTGCGACGCACCGAACCGCTCACCGCGGCGGCGTGGGTTGCGTTCGGCGCTGCCGTCGGTGCGACGGGATGGGGTGTCGGGCGCGGCGATTTCGGCGCGCTGCCCGCCGACGCGATCGCGCCCATCGGAGCAATGGCGATCGCCACCGCAGCCGCGTTCACCCTGTGGTTTGTCGTCGTCGGGCGCCTCGGATCCGCTCGCACCGCGATCATCATGATGTTGGAAGCTCCGATGGGGATCGTGCTCACCTCGATCGGTTTCGGTGACCCGCTCTCGGTGCAAGTGGCACTCGGCGGAGTGCTCGTGCTGGCCGGCGCCACCCTCGCGGCGAGGGAAACGCCGATCGAAGCCGAGATGATCGAGGCCGCGACGTCGCCGTAGCCGGGCCCGACCGAGATGCGGACGGGCCCGCGTCGGGAACGCGCCCGTAGAGTGCGACCATGAGCAAGTGGATCCGCGAAGCCGCGAACGGAAACCTCACGCCGACCGGAGCCGAGGCCAAGCCGGCTGCGACCGTGGCCGTGTTGCGAGATGGTGCACGTGGTCTCGAAGTCTTGATGGGGCGGCGGTCGTCGAAGATGAACTTCCACGGCGGTGCGTGGGTGTTTCCGGGCGGTCGGGTCGACGACGCCGACTGGGCGGGAGCTGCGGACGAATTGGATGCGGCGCGGATTGCGGCCGCGCGCGAAGCGAATGAGGAAGCGGGCGTGCTCGTCCACGCGCGCTCGCTCGTCCATGTCTCGAATTGGACGACCCCCGACATCTCGCCGAAGCGGTTCGCGACATGGTTCTTCGCAGGGCCGTTGGGCGAGGGGAGCGCCGAAGCAGTCGCCGACGGCGTCGAATCCGACGCGCTGCGCTGGTTTGAACCCGAGGAGGCGTTGGCCGCGCGTGCCGAAGGCGAGATCGATCTTGCGCCGCCGCAGTTCGTGACACTGGTGTTGCTGACCCGATTCGTCGACGTCACGAGCGCACTGACCGCGATCGATGCGGAACCCTCGTTCGACTTCCAGCCCAAGATCCACTTCGGCGACGGATTCGGTGTTGCGATCTACGCCGGTGACGTCGCCTACGTCGACCAATCGCGGCTCGACGACCCCTCGCCGCGGCACCGCCTCACGATGCCCCGAGACGGTGCCTGGTCGTACGAATACCACCCCCAGATCCGTTGAGTACTTGCCGTCGATGGCGCTCACGACGGCAACCGCTCAAACGAATGCGACCGGCGTCAGGTTTCGATGGGGCGAACCGCGCCCGCGCCCGCTTCGAGTTCGGCCGGCCAACTTGTCGGCCCGCTGAACGGTACGAGCACCAGTTTCGAGAAGCCGACCGCGACGTACTCGCGGCACCGTTCGACGACCGCATCCCAACCGTCCGGCACGAGCACCGCGGGGTCGACATCGTTCCCTGGCCGTGACGCGAGCAGGGCCGCAACGGGCTCGGGGAGCGAGCCGTGCCGATAGAAGATCATCGCGCCGAAGTGCTCGGGATCGAACGTGCGCCCGGCCTCGGCGGCGGCGGCCTCGATCGTGACGCGAGCAGCCGCGCACGTCTCGGGCATCGCGAAACTCGCCAGCCAGCCGTCGGCGAGGCGCCCGACTCGTCGAAGTTCTGCCGGTGCGCGCCCGCCCATCCAGACGTCGAGCGGTTTGGTCGGCTTCGGCGCGATCTGGAGGCCCGAGTAGCGGAAGAACTGGCCGTCGTGGTCGACGCGATCTTCAGTCCAGAGGCGGCGCAGCAGGGGCAGCATCTCTTCGAACCGGGCCACCCGCTCGGTCCGTTCGACGTTGAACGCCTGTTGTTCGTTCGGATGGACGATTCCCAACCCGAACGCGGGCAGGGCGCGCCCGTTCGACAACAGGTCGAGCGTTGCCCACTGCTTCGCGAGTTCGGCCGGGTTCCTCCCCGGTAGCACCGACACGCTGGTCCCGAACTTGATGCGCTCGGTGCGGCCCGCGGCAAACGCCAGCGCAGTCACCGGATCGGGTGATGGTGCGCCCATGCGTTCGGACAACCAGAGTGAATCCCACCCGAACTGCTCCAGGCCGTCGACGAGTGAAGCGAAGGCATCGGGCGCAATCGGTTGTGCGCCGGTGATGCCAAATCCCACGCGGACCTTCACGGCGCGCACGTTACCCATCCGCCCGGACGCGTGGTTCCGTAGAGTTGGTGACCCGCTCGTCGAGCCCGGAGAGGGCCAATGTCGATCACCGCCGTGACGCTTGCGGCCCGCTGGTGCGCGGGCTGGTATCTCGGCGCGCGTCGTCGGCCGTTGCGGCGGGCGACGACGGCGGTCGATGCGTCGGTCTCGGTGATCGTGCCAGCCCGCAACGAGGAAGCGTTGTTGCCGCGCCTCTTGCGGTCGCTGCGAGACCAGGAACTCGCCCCGCTGGAGGTGATCGTCGTCGACGACGACTCGTCCGATGCGACCGCGGAGATTGCCGAGGCGTTCGGGGCGACGGTCGTGTCGGGTGCGTACCTCGAGCCTGGCTGGACCGGGAAGAACTGGGCGTGCGCGCGCGGCGCCGCCATCGCTCGGGGCGAAATCTTGTTGTTCCTCGACGCCGACACGGTCGCCGGTCCGGAACTGGTTGCGGCGATGGCCGCCGCGGTGCGTTCCCACGGCGGCCTCGTGAGTGTGCAGCCCTTCCACCGTATGGAGCGGCCCTACGAACGGCTCTCGGCGTTGTTCAATGTCGTCGCCAGCATGGGCATTGGCGCAACCAGCCTGCGCAACGTCGACGTCACCGGCGCCTACGGGCCGTGCTTGGCCATCGCCGCCGCCGACTACGAACGCATCGGCGGACACGCGAGCATCGCCGGAGAGGTACTCGACGATGTGGCGCTCGCTCGGCGCGTCCGGGCGGACGGCATCGCGGTGCACGCGTTCGCGGGCCATGACCTGATCGAGTTCCGGATGTATCCCGACGGTGTCGGTTCGCTCGGCCGGGGTTGGACGAAGAACTTCGCGGCGGGAGCAGGGACGACGCCGATCGGGCGACTCGTGCTGATCGCAGCATGGATCTCCGGGTTGATCGAAGCCGGCTGGTGGACGATCGCCGGGCTGGTCACGCTGCCCGTCGGTAATTCGTTCTCGGTCGTACACGGCGCCTTCGCGGTCTTGTTCGCTGTGCAGCTCTGGGTGTTCTTGCGCCGCATCGGCAACTTCGGCGCGACCGCTTGGGTCCATCCGATCTTCGTCGCCGCGTTCCTCCTCGTGTTCATCCGATCGCTTGCCGCGACATTGCGCGGCGAGGTGCAGTGGAAAGAACGTGCGGTCCCCACGCGGATTCGGGTCGGGCGGTGATCGGTGGTCGTCGTGCTGGCCGATTGGCTCATCATTCTGCTGAACGTGGTGGTGTGGTTCGGTTGGAGTGTTGGCATCGGTTACGTCGGGCACCGGCTGCCGCACGCCGTGTTCGAACGTGATTCGCGGCTGACGCGGCTGCGCGCGTTCGAGTCGCGGGGCCGATGGTACGAACGTCGTCTCCGGATCAAACGCTGGAAGGATCGGCTTCCCGAAGCCGGCGCGTTCTTCGCCGGCGGTTTCTCCAAGCGGCGCGTGGCTCGGGCCGAACTCGAGCGTTTTGTCGCTGAGACCCGACGGGCCGAGTTGGTGCACTGGGTGGCGATGGCGCTCTGGCCCGTGTTCGCGATCTGGAATCCGCCGTGGGCGGCCGCCGTGGTCTTCGTCTACGCGATCGCCGCGAACGCACCGTGTCTGGTCGTCCAGCGCTACAACCGGGCCCGACTGGTCCACCTGATCGACCGTTGAGTCATCACCCGCCCGGCGGGAACCCAACGGCGCGGCGCGACGTCGTACCTGCATGCGTACACCGCTCGTTCTCATCACGGCCGCAGTGTTGGCCCTCGGCGCAACCGGTTGCGGTAACGACGACACCGCGTCACCACGAACGGATCCGTCGCCAAGCGATCCGACGACACCCGATCCGGGCCCCAACCTCGATGGCCGCACGTTCTTGTCGGTCGAGTGGCGGGTGAACGGCGAGGTGGAACCGCTCGTTGCCGGAACCCGCATCCGAATCTCCTTCGTGGATGGCGAGCTGTCGGTCTCGCCGGGATGCAACTCCGGCGGTGGTGCGTACTCGATCGACGACGACGGTCGGCTCGTCACCGAGGCAATCGGGATGACCGACATGGCGTGCGACGACGCTCGGATGGCCCAGGACGATCGGGTACTCGAGTTGCTCAACGACCTGCCGCTCGTCACGCTCGATGGCGATTCGCTGCGGATCGCCAGCGACGTCGTCGAACTCGACCTGCTCGATCGGGAGATCGCCGACCCTGACCGGCCGCTCGTCGGGACGCGTTGGACGTTGACCTCCCTGCTCGACGGCGAATCGGCGTCGAGCGTGCCCGAGGGCGTCGAAGCGTGGCTGGAGTTCGACGACACCGATGTGCAGGGCTCGTTCGGCTGCAACACGGGCGGCGGCAGCTACACCCGCGCCGGCTCGGTGGTGACGTTTGGGCCGCTGCGGACCACCCAGAAGGCGTGCGAAGCCCCCGGGGGCGCAGTCGAGAGCCGAATGGTGTCGGTGCTCGACGGCGCGACCGACATCACGATCGAAGCCGGGGCACTGACGATCACGCGTGGTGATGTCGGTCTCGGATTCACGGCGGCTGCGACGGAGTAATTAGCGTGCGCGGCGCGTGGACCGAAATGCAGCGAGCCGCACCGACCGCGAAGGCATCGACGAAATCGACGCGGCCGGCATCGAACCGGTCGGGCCGTTGGCCGGTCTCGTGGTGCTCGAACTCGGCAGCTTCATCGCCGGCCCGTTTGCGGGCCAACTCCGCGGCGACCTCGGCGCCGAGGTCATCCCGGTCGAACCGCCGCGCACGGGCGATCCCATGCGGGGCTATCGAACCGTCGACGGGCGATCACTGTGGTGGCCCGGGATCGCGCGCAACAAGCGATCGGTCGCGATCGACCTGCGTGACGAGCGCGGCCGCGCACTCGTCCGCCGGATCGCGTCCAGTGTGGATGTCGTGCTCGAGAACTTTCGTCCCGGGCTCGCGGGCGAATGGGGGCTCGGGTACGGCGACATCGCGTCGACGAACCCAGGAGTGATCGTCACCCACGTCAGCGGGTACGGACAGACGGGGCCGCGCGCGGCCGAACCAGGGTTCGGATCGATTGGTGAGGCTGTCGGCGGTCTCCGTCACGTCACCGGTGATCCCGATCGCCCCGCAGCGCGCGCGGGAATCTCGCTCGGCGATTCGTTGGCTGCGCTGTTCGCCGTGATCGGCACACTCAGCGCACTCCACGAGCGGTCGCGTTCGGGTCGCGGTCAGGAGGTCGACGTTGCGATCGCCGAAGCCGTGCTCGCGTTGATGGAGAGCAGCGTGGCCGACTGGGAGATCGGCGGCCAACTACGCGGCCGCACCGGCGGGATCCTTCCCGGCGTCGCGCCGAGCAACGCGTACCCGTGCGCGGACGGCAAGGACATCGTGATGGCCGCGAACGCGGATCCGATCTTCGTGCGGCTGTGTGCCGCCATGGACCAACCCGACCTTGCGAATGATCTGCGCTTTCATGACTTCGCGGCCCGCGCTGCGCATCAACGCGAACTCGACGAGCTCATCGCGACTTGGACTCGGACCCACGATCACGGTGCGCTGCTGCAAATCCTGCAGGACCATGCTGTGCCGGTCGGGCTCATCAACACGGCGGCCGACCTGGCGACCGACGCGCACCTCGCAGCGCGAGACATGATCTTGCGGCTCGCCGCGCCGGGTTTCGACCGCCTGGTTCCGATGAACGGTGTGGTGCCGAAGCTGACCCGAACACCCGGGGCGGTGCGACACGTTGGCCAAGCGCTCGGCGCCGAAACCGATGCCGTGCTGTCGGCATTCGCGGGTGCCGAGAGGGCCGAACTCGCAGCGCTCCGCGCCGCGGGTGTCATCGCCTGACGAATCAGTTCGACGCGTGCGTTGCTGCGCGGTACACGGTCGGGGCGCGACCGTCGCGTTCGAGTTCGGGGATTTCGGCGAACAGCAAACGTTCGGCCTCGGCCGTGTCAGCGTCGGTGAACTCGCGCGTGCTCGTGCACCACTCGACCATGATGTTGTTCGGATCGGTCGTATAGATGCTGGTGCACCAACCGTGATCGACTTCGAGAACGTCGATGCCGTTGGCCAGCCACCGTTCGCGACGTGCGGCCAAGTCGTCGAGTGAATCGGCCGCGAACGCAATGTGGTTGCTCCAGATCGGCAATCCCAATCCGGTCGCGATCGCCGGATCGAACTCTCCGATCGCGGCATCGTGGATGTCCCACACGGCGAACATCTCGCCGTTGCCCGTGTCGTAGAACACGTGACGCGACCACGGTTCGTACCCGTCGCGGGGCTCGGGGTTGGGTGCAGCGACGACCTTGACGAGCGTGAAGCCCATTGCTTCGGTGTAGAAGCGGTGGGTTGCAGCGAGATCGCGAGTCACGACAGCGACGTGGTGGAAGGCCATCGTTGTAGTCTCGCGCGATGCCGAAGCTTCGCGGCCTTTTCGCGGTCGCAATCGGGTTGACGGCAGGGACAGGGCTCACCGCCTGTTCCGACGACCCGCCCGCGCCGCTGCCGGCGGACGCCGAGCTGGTGCAGATCGCGTCAGGTGGTGCCGAGCTCGATGCGGCCGTGTTCAACGTCGGAAACCCGGCCGCGATCGTCATTTCGCATGGCGCGACCGGGCGCCGCGACGACTTCTACGCGATCGCCGACGGATTCGGCGCGCAAGGCTGGTTCGCGGTTGCCTACGACGGCCGATCGAAACACCGTGCCGACGATCTGCGCGCCACCGTCGCGTGGGTGCGCGAACAGGGCGCGGAGTCGGTCGTGCTGCTCGGCGGTTCGTATGGCGCGTGCATCTCGGTGACGAACGCAGTTGCCGTCGATGCGCGTGCGGTGATCGGGCTCTCGACTGCGCCGGAGTGCGGTGACGATGCGGTCGCTGCCGCGAACGATCTCGACGACATCGCGGCGCAGTTCGTCGTCGCCAAGGGCGACGACGGTTTCGTTCCGACTGCCGAGGCGTTGGCCGACGCTACGGGTACCGAAGTCATGCTCGCTGACGGTGACGGTCATGGGTCGGGAATCACGAACGACAACCCCGACGTCATTGCCGATTTGGTCGCGTTCGCCGAGGCCGTCGCTCGACCGGAAACGGCCGACTAGATCAAGCAGTACTTCAGCGTGAGGTCGAACGACGCCTTCGTCCGTTGCCCGATCGTGTCCTTCGCCGTCACTTCGACCATGACCGTGTCGTCGTATCCCAGGTTCGAGAGGTTGCCGAGGTAGCCGAACCAGCTGGGTTCGTCGACGTCGAACGTGCCGGTTCCTTGCCCGCTGTATTTCGACTTCCACACGAAGCTCACGTCCACGACACCGTGATCGTCGTCGACGTTCGCGGTGAAGAAACTCGTAACGGGACCGCATTGGGAGTCGGTCCAGATCTCGGTCGGGCTCGCGTCGACCGACAAGGTCGGCGGTGAGTCGTTCGGCGCCGCCGTGGTCGACGTGGCGACGACCGGTGACGTCGGCGCTGGAGGCGTCGTGCCCGACCCATCAGGTTGGGTCGGTGTGACTGCGGTCGTCGCTGGTGCCGACGGGTCCGGCGAGTCGGCGATCGACGTCGCGGTGGGCTCGGCGGTGGTCGATGTCGGGGATGGCTCGGCTGCACGGGATTCGATCGTGGTACTCGCACCAGCCTCGGCCTCGACGTCGAACCCACCCCCGCGACCGTCGTCGCGGGTCGCGGCGAACCAACTACCGCCCCCGCCGATGACGACGGCTGCGGCGGTTGCCGCGGCGAGCACCCGACGTCGTGCTCCCAGTCGGCGGATCGAACTGCCGTGTAGCTCCCGGGGCGGCCGCGGGAACCCATCGGCGCCCCAGGTGAACGAATCGGCGTCGGCGTTGTCGATCGGCTCGAGTTCGTCGCCGGTTGCCCCCCTGGATGGCGCGTCGAGGTGACGGACCCGGTCGAGGACGATGGAGCGCGAGGCGGCAGCGGCTGGCAGCGCTGGGATCGCCGCGAAGGCGGCGAGCGGTGCGACGAGCGCCCGTCGCCGCTCGTCGCACTGTTCGCATTGTTCGACGTGTCGGGCGACGCGTTTGCGAACCAACGTCGAAAACGTCCCGTCCCAGCCTTGGAGGATCGCGCCGAGGTCATCGCAGTCGTCGCGTCCGAGGCGAGCGATGAGCAGGGCACCGAGCGCACGTTCCATTTGTACGCGCAAACGGTTCATCATCACGTAGGCGTGGCTCGCGCTCACACCGATCGCGTCGGCGAGCTCTTGGCCATCGAGGCCCTGTCGGAGGTGGAGATCGAGCAACATGCGGTCGCGTTCGTTGAGGCCGGCCGCAGCAGCCCAGACGACCTCACGCGCGTCGTCGCCGCTCATCCCCGCGTCCGCATTGTCGTCAGGTGCCGCGAGGTGACGGAACCGCTCCTCGTCGGTCGGGATCGTTCGCGCTTGTTTGCGGGCCCGACGGAATGCCTCGTTGCGCGCGATCGCGAACAACCAGCTGCGCAGCTTCGTTGTATCGCGCAGCTGTCCGACCCGTCGCGCCGCAATGACGAACGTGTCTTGCATGGCGTCGGCGGCTTCGGCTCGATCGCGCAGCACCGAGTGGCAGAAGTCGTGCACACGGTCGGCGTACCGGTCGTAGATCTGCGCGAATGCGTCGTCGTCGCCAGCCAAGTAGGCGGCGACGAGTTCGGCGTCGTCCATCGTGGCAGCGTAAATCGGCCCACTCCTTGGTTGGTGTCGTTCCGGTCCGCGTTGTCATGGCCGGCCACCGCGTCGTGTTCGACCGGTTCCATAGGGGTACGACTGCCTCGAACCGTCTCGACTTACAACTTTCCCGGGCATCTTGCGATCAGCGAACGCTTCGTTGGGCCGAGCGCGAGCCTGAGGAGCCCCTATCGTCTGGCCCCGATGGCGCTGCGCAGACCACACCTCGGGCTCCAATGAACGCGCCGACCGTCGCAGTGCTCATCGTGGCCGCAGGATTCGCCATCGGTGACTGGATCTCCAGGGCCGTGCCCCAGCGGCCCTGGGCCCGTCGCCTCGAATACGTCTGCAAACCGGCCACGCTGGCGCTCCTAGTCGTCGCGGCGTTGACCCTCGACCCCGAATCCGGCTCGATGCGCGCCTGGTTTGTCGTTGCGCTCGTGTGTTCGTTGGCCGGCGACATCTTCTTGATGCTGCCGAGCGATCGTTTCGTCGAAGGGTTGGGTGCGTTCCTCCTCGGCCATGTCGCCTACGTCGTCGGTTTCGTGGCGCTGGGCATCGAAGTGGTTCCCGCCGCGATTGCTGCGGTGGCGGTGATGATCATTGTCGGGCCGGTTGGTGTACGCATCGTGCGCGGCGCCCGATCCCACGATGCTCGTCTCACGATCCCGGTCACGGCGTACATCACGGTCATCTCGGCCATGATCGTGGCTGCCGGTGGGTCGGCCCGTCCGTTGGCGATCGTCGGTGCCGTGTCGTTCGCCTTCTCGGATTCGTTGATCGGCTGGACCCGGTTCGTGCGGCCCGCTGGGTTCGCCTCGGTGACGATCATGGTCACGTACCACCTCGGCCAAGCGCTTCTGCTGCTCTCCCTCGTCTGATCCGATCCAACGACCCGGGTGCTGTGCACGGGCCGCGATCTGCACTGGTGAGCGCGAGACTCTGGCATGCGACGATCCATCGACGACGCGGTTGACGATCATCCGAGCGATGACGAAGAACGGCCAGGCGTCTCGTGGGCCGTTGCGCTCAGCGACGATTGTGACGGATGCGGGTTCGGGGAGCCACGCGTCGTCGTCACGGTCGAAGAAGCCGGCCGTCCTGGCTACGGCCTCGTCGCGCATCTCTCGCCGGCCACCACCAGGCGCCTGCGGGTCGCGTTGGCGGCTGCGCTGCGCGAGATCGGTGAAGATCCAGGAAGCTGATCGCTCACGCAGCGTGAGGGCTCAGCGCTCGGTGAGCGCCAAACGGATGTTGCTCGACGACAGATGGGTTCGACCCCTCGTCACGCGCATGCACGAGCCGATCAGACTCCATGCAAGGGCCGGCGCCGAACGGCGCGACCGGCGAGGTGCGATCTGACGGGCGTCCGATCGGGTTGCCGCGCGGGCGCGGCCTGGTGCTGCCGTTCCTGTTGTTGGTTGGCGGCATGTTGCTCGCTGGCGTGATGTTTGCTGGCGCGGCCCCCAACAATCCGCCGACCGTCGTCACGAGTGGCGGGACGTTGGCGTACACCGAAGACGATGGGGCAGTGACCTTCGATGGCGGCATGCTCGTCGACGATCTCGATGCTGATCCGATCCAGTCTGCGACGGTGCAGTTCAGCGCGGGTTACGTCGGCACCGAGGATGAACTCGCGTCGAGCGGTGGTGGTGGCATCAGCGCCAGCTGGGACAGCGGATCAGGTGCCTTGACACTGAGCGGCGCGGCACCAGCCTCCACCTACCAAATCGTGCTGCGTCAGGTCACCTACGAGAACACGTCGCAACTTCCCAATCCGGGGACGCGCACGGTGAGCATCACGGTGACCGACGGGATCGACCCCAGCGCCGCATCGACACGAGACATCGCGGTGACCTCGGTGCCCGACAATCCCCAGCTTTCGCTGACGTCAGGATCGTTGGCGTACATCGAGAGTTCGGGTCCGGTCGCGATCGATGTCGGCGCAAACGTGGTCGACGACGAAGACGACCTGACGAGCGCCAGCTTCTCGATCACGGGTGGTTACGTCCCGGCGGAGGATTCGCTCGATGTTCCGGGCCTCGGCGGTATCGCCGGGTCGTGGGATGCCGGGACGGCGACGCTCACCTTGTCCGGTTCGGGGACGACGAGCGAGTGGCAAGCCGCCGTGCGGACGGTCACCTACGAGAACACGTCGAACAACCCGACGACCGCGCCGCGCACGGTGAACGCAACGATCACCGACGGTACGGCGACGAGCCCGGCGGCGACCCGAGTCGTTGCGATCACGTCGGTGAACGACCCGCCGTCGCCCGGTGGCGACGTCGTCATCGAGGCCCCCGGAGGCGGTGCGATGGCGGTGGCCGAGGACACACCGTCCCCGAGCGCGGCGAACATCCGCGTCGTTCCGGCGACGCTGTTCGACATCGAGGGCCCAACTCCGGTCGCGGTGCGCATCACCTCGGTGACCGGAGGAACGCTCGCCCAAGGTGATGGCACTGCACTCGGCCTGGGTACTGGCGGTTCGATCCTGTCGTTGGCGAGTGGGGGAGTCGACCTGCGGTTCACGCCCACCGCCAACCGCGACCTCGACGCGACCTTCACCTACGTCGTGGTCGATGCGGCGAATCCTGGCATCAACAGTCCGGCCTCGAACGCGACGATTCCGATCACGCCGGTCAACGACGCACCCGCGTTGGCCGGGAGTGGTGGAAGCGCCGGGTTTGTGGAAAACGGCGGCGCCGTGGTCGTCGACAACGCACTGGTGATCACCGACATCGACAGCGCGACCATCGCCGGCGGGACCGCGCAGATCACCGGCGGCTTTGCTGCGGGAGACGACACGTTGGCGGCGACGGCGAGCGGCGGTGTCAGCGTCAACTGGGACGGGTCGACCGGAACGCTGTCCCTCTCCGGGTCGGCTTCGTTGCCGACCTACCAATCCATCTTGCGCAGTGTCACCTTCGACAACCCGAGCGAGAATCCGGCCGCGTCCAATCGCACGGTCTCGTTTGCCGTTGACGACGGGACCGATGGCAGCAACGTGATCGTGCGCAACGTGACCGTGACACCTGGCAACGACGCGCCAACGGTGACGGCCGGTGGTGCGGCCACCTACGTCGAGAACGACCCGGCCGTGGTCGTCGACGCCGGAGTGACGCCGGCTGACGTGGACTCCGCCATCCTGACGAGCGCGACCGTGCAGATCACCGGCGGGTTCGTGAGCAGCGAGGATGTGCTCGGGTCGAGCGGCGGAGCCGGGGTCGCCGCAACGTGGGACGGCGGGAGCGGAACGCTCACGCTCACCGGGTCGGCATCGATCGCGACGTATCAGAACCTGCTGCAGGCCGTCACGTACGTCAACACGAGCGACGCACCGACGCTGGCTGCCCGGACGATTTCGTACTCGATTGTCGACGACGGGGCGGCACCGTCGTCCGCGTCGACCGCAACGGTCACGATCTCCAGCGTCAACGACTCACCTGCGATCTCAGGCGGCGGCGGGAGCGTCATCTACACCGAGAACGATTCGGCCATCGTGATCGACAACGCCATCACGATTGCAGATCTCGACGACGCCAACCTCGAGAGCGCGCAGGTGCGTGTTGCCACGAACGGCTCCGACACCGAAGATGTCTTGGGCTTCACCAACCAGAACGGCATCTCCGGCGCCTGGTCGCCGGCGAGCGGCACCCTCACGTTGTCGGGTAGCGCGACGCTCGCCGACTACGAAGCCGCACTCGAATCGATCACGTACTTCAATGTTTCCGACGATCCGTCCACGGCGACACGAACGATCGAGTTCACGATCGACGACGGTGACGACGTGAACGGGCCGATCGAGAATGACGTTGCGGTCGTCGCAATGAACGACGCGCCGACCATCGGACTCGATCCGGACCCGATCACCTACGTCGAGAACGATCCGACCACGCCGATCGATGCCGCGCTCACCGTGACGGATCTCGACGATACGCAGATCGAGCGAGTCGACCTCATGACGACGAGTTGGCGCAACGGTCAGGATTCCTTCGTCGTGACACCGTCGGGCGGCATCACGGTCACCTACGACGCCGTGACGGGAACCCTCGTGTTGATCGGACCGGCACCGACCAGCTCGTTCGAGACGGTGCTGCGTAGCGTGCGCTTCCACAATCCGAGCGAGGCCCCCACGGCAGGAACGCGGAACTTCGCCTTGGTTGCCGACGACGGCGACGCGACAGGACCGTCGGTCGACCGTGACCTGATTCTCACCGCAATCAATGATGCGCCGGTTGCTGCCAACGACAGCGCCGAGGTGCTCCAAGGCGCGTGGATCGCGGTCGATGTCATCGGGAACGACACCGATGTCGATGGTGGTTACCTGCGGATCACGGGTTGGGACGCACACCCCGACGTCGCGATCAGCAAGACCGCGGGGATGCTGAAGGTTGTTCCGCACGACGACTTCGTTGGGATCGCGAACGTCTCCTACCGCGTCGGCGACGGTCGGGGCGGCGAAGACACGGGCCGACTTCGCCTCCGGGCTCGGGCTGCGGCCGACGGGTCGGTGTTCATCAGCGCGCTCCCGACGCGAGTCGCCGTCGGAAGCCCGATCACCGAAGCTGTGAAGGTCCGTAACTGGGGCGCGGGCATCCTCGAGAACGTTCGCGTGACAATCTCGATCCCAGGCGCGACGGTGCGCGTCACCTCGGCGCCGTCGGGTGTCTCGTGCACCGTCGTCGGCTCGCGCGCGATGTGTCCGCTCGGTGATCTCGCCGCGGGTTCGCGTCCCGTCGTCATGCTCGAGGCCACGCCCGAAGCGTCTGGTTTGGTGACGGCCACGGCGACCTTGCGGCACTCCTCGATCGATCCCGACGATGCCGATCTGGTGAGCGCAGCCACCACCGTCGTGCTGGCCCGCCCGGGAATCGTGCCGACGCCGGGCGGAGGCGATGACGACGATGACGACGATGACGACGATGACGGTGGAGGGGGTGGCTGGCGACCGCCCGCAACGGCACCGACCACGCCGGTGCCGACGACGACGGTTCCCACCACGACCGTGGCGACGACGACCGTGCCGACCACGACCGTGCCGACGACGACGGTGTTCGAGGACACCATCGACGACATTCCGACCACCGAGGCCACGACGACGGCCGCGCCGACCACCGTCGACCACGGTGACGGCACCGGACTCGGCTCCACCGCGCCGCCAACGACGGTGGGGGAATCGGGCGGGTCCGGGTCGCCGGTGAACTCGCTGCTGGTTTTCGGGATGTTCGCCGCAGCCGCAGCGGTGTTCGTGTGGCAACGCCAGCGCCGGATCGTGTGACGGGCCGGACCCGGAAGCCAGACGACGTGGTTCGCTCAAGTCGGGCACGGACGAATTCCGACAAGTCGGAAGTGCTGGTGCGTTCTCTCAACCGGCTTGGACGGCGGCCGATCGAGAGGATGGACCCGGCTCCCATGACCCGGGCACGAATGCGGGCCCCTCGGGGAGGTAACTGGTGATCGATCTCGACGCACTCGCGCAAGCGGCATCGTGTCTCGAACCGCTGCCGGTCAGTGTCTCGCGACTCGCCGCGATGGTCTGCGGTGAAGCGCCGGCCGACCTCGACGAGATCGTCGACATCGTGCAGTACGACCAGGCGCTGACCGCCTCGTTGCTGCGCGCCGCGAATTCGTCGTGGAGTGCGAGCCGCACCGAGATCACCAACATTCGCGACTCGGTCGTTCGGCTGGGAACTTCGACGGTGTTTTCGATCGCGCTCGGCATCAACGTGAAGTCCCGAATGGCGCGCGACATCCCCGAGTACGGCCTCTCCGAAGGTGATCTGTGGAACCACTCTGTGGCCGCCTCGCTCGCTGGTGAACTGCTGTTGCAGAAGGCGAAGCACAAGTTGCCGCCCGAGATCGTGACCGCTGCCCTGCTCCACGATGTCGGCAAACTCGTCATGTCTCGGTTCCTCGGCGACGACCTGCTCGTCGTGCTCGGCGAAGCCCAAGAAAACGCCGGGCTGTCGCGCATGCAAGCCGAACTCGAAGTGCTCGGCGTGCATCACGCCGAACTCGGTGGCCTCATCGCGCAAATCTGGGGGCTTCCGGAGTCGCTCGTGCGCGGCATCAGCTACCACCACACGCCGAGTATCGGCATGGATCCCATCTGTTACGGCGTGCATCTGTGCGACACCGTTGCGAAGGTGATCGGTGCCGGGATGGACGACAACCCCGACGTCGAGATGTTCGCACACGCGATGGCCGAACTCGACCTGTCGGCCGACGACTTCGACGAGATCTGCGCCACCGTGGAGGCTCGCTTCGCCGAAGTCCTCGCCCGCTTCGACGGCTAGCCGCGCACGCCGACGAGGTCGCCCGCTCCGTCAGTGTCCGAGTAGCGCGCCGATGAAGCCGTGCTTGCTGGATGGGTGCGGTTGCACCCCCGGATACCACGCAGCGTGGTTGAATCCACGAAAATGGCGTCAGGTACGTCACGCGACGTGCCGAAACCTCACCCATGGTGCGGGAATTCGGTACTCCGAACACCCAGAAATGCTTGCGAATCGGACATCGAGTCCCACGCAGGGTGGCGATCGCCCTCACGGCACTCGGCCTGCTCGCCACGGCGAACCCCTGGTCGCCCGACCGGGCGCAAGCAGACGGTGCGACCCCGCCGCCCCAGCGCCTCGTTGCGGTCCAGCGCGTCGGTACTCGCCTCGAGATCGTCAAGTTCGAAGCGCCCGGCGACGTTGCGCTCGACGATGCCAGCGCGTTTCTTCCCACGGTCGGCAACGGGGTCGAAACCTTGTTGGTCGAACGTGACGTCAAGATGCGTTCGGTGGGCGAACCCCTCGAGGGACACCAATGGGCCCTCACTCCGGCCAGCACCTCGTTTCGCAAAGCCTGGAACACGACCCAAGGCGCTGGCATCAAGGTTGCGGTGATCGACTCGGGAGTGCGCAAGACCCACGAAGACCTCGCCGGCGCGGTGCTGCCTGGCATCGACCTCGTGACCGGCAGCGGCGACGGCAGCAACGACCAGAACGGGCACGGCAGCCACGTCGCCGGGATCATCGCGTCGCAGGTCAACGGCCGCGGCATCGTCGGCGCAGCACCCGGCGTCAAGATCTTGCCGGTGCGTGTGCTCGATGGCAGCGGATCGGGATACTCGTCCGACGTCGCTGCGGGAATCATCTGGGCGACCGACAACGGCGCCAAGGTCATCAACCTCTCGCTCGGCGGCAACATCCCGTCGCAGGCCACCCAAGAAGCAATCCAGTACGCGCACGCGAACGGCGCGCTCGTGCTCGCAGCGGCCGGCAACGCGGGCCAAAGCGGCAACGCGCCGCTGTATCCGGCCGCGTTCGCCGAACCGGTCGCCGTTGGCGCGATCAACGCAGCGAAGCAACGCGCGCCGTTCAGCAACTGGGGTTCCTACGTCGACGTCGTCGCTCCCGGCGACGGGATCGTCAGCGCGTGGTCGTCCGGCGACGCGAGCTACGCGTGGGCGAGCGGCACGTCGATGGCGACGCCGTACGCTGCAGCGGCGGCGGCACTGACATTCGCGGTCAACCCGAACGCGACGCCGGCGCAGGTGCGCAAGCGCCTCGAGCGCACCGCGGACGATCTCGGGACTCCCGGCCGCGACGACCAGTTCGGTCACGGCCTCATCGACCCCGCCAACGCCGCCAAGGTCATCACGCCACGAGGAGGCGCCGAAGGACCGGGCTACCTCATCGTGACCAGTGATGGGGGCGTCAAGGGCTACGGCAACGTCCGGAGCCTCGGCGGCGTCGCTGGCTTCCCGGTCGGCTCGCCGGTCGCAGCGGCCGCAATGACGCCGAGCGGTAATGGGTATTGGCTCGTCACCAAGTCCGGGCTGGTCTTCGGCTTCGGGGACGCACACGTCGACGGCCACGCCCGCGGCAAAATCGGCAACGAATCCGTCGTAGCAATGGCATCGTCCAACTCGGGGCGGGGGTACCTGCTCGTCACCGGGCGGGGCCGGGTGCTGGCGTTCGGCGATGCCGTCGATCTCGGTGACGCGCCGCGCGGCACGCCGGTGCGCGACATCGCCACAACCCACGGAGGACGCGGCTACTGGCTCTTGGCTTCCGATGGTCGGGCACTGCCGTTCGGTGCGGCGCGCTACCACGTCACGATGCGGGGCGTGTCGGTCGGTAACGGTGCAACCTCGTTCGCGTTGACGTCAGGCGGTCGTGGGTTCTGGGCCGTTCGCCGCAACGGCGAGATCGCCGCCTATGGCGCCGAACCGTTCGGGAACCTGGCGACGTACTCCTCGTCGAGCAGCCGGTACGGGACCCGCCTGCGGACGGTCGACTCTCGCGAGGGCTACTACGTGCTCACCAACGACGGGCTCGTGTATCCGTTCGGCACCGCCCGCAACCACGGCAGTTCACCCCGTTCCGGCGTCACTGCGGTAGATCTTCTCGTGCCCTGACCGCTCGCCCGAGGCTGCGTCGGAGCGCGAATTGATGTGGCTGGCAGACTGCGCGTCGTGGAGCGCGCGGCGATGAAGCCGAAGTTGATCACACCGGCATCTGAGGTCGGGTTTCTCGGTGACGCGGCGATGCCCGGTGATCTCTACTTCGTGAGCCGCTCGCCGGTCGCGATCGTCGGTATGGGCTATCCGGCGCGCATCGACTGGTCGTTGCTGGCGGCCGAAGGTGTGGGACACGTTGTGTGCCTCACGCATCACGGCGCACCGCCCTACGACGCGACCCCCTTGCGGATCACCGCGATTGGTCTCGAGGATCTGTGGACCGCACGCGAACCGACCGACCCGACCGCCGAACGGGCGCGAGTGGATGAGGCCGCGCACGCCGTGGTCGATTCGGTACTCGCCGGAGAAGGGGTCGCCGTGCACTGCCGCGGCGGACGAGGGCGCGCAGGAACCGTGCTGGGTATCGCGCTCGCGCGGCTCGGCCACCAACCCGAAGCGATCGTGCGGTATCTGCACACGCTGCACGTCGTGCGCGGCAAGGTCGGTTGGCCGGAGAGCCCGTGGCAGGCCGAGATGGTCCACGACCTCGGCCGCGTTAGTTCGTGAACTTCTGGCGGTACTCGGTGAGGTCGACGTCGGGTTCGTAGACGACACCCGCACCCACGAGCGCGTCGATGTCGCCGTCGCGCAGATTGAGTGCGCGCAGGATGTCGCGTGAGTGCTGTCCGACGATCGGCGGCGGCCCCCAGATCTTCCCCGGCGTCGCGCTGAAGTCGATCAGGTTGCCGAACTGACGCATGCGTCCCATCAGTGCGTGCTCGTAGTCAGCCACGAGACCGAGTCGTTCGTTGTCGGCGTCCCACAACACGCTCAACCCGTCGTCGGTGTCGAGAGGAATCTCGTTCGGAACGCCGAGGTCGTCGAGCGTGCGATGCCAGAACCGTGCCGTTCTCGAGGCGAACGCCGCGGTGATTGCATGCACGTCCGCGGTCCCGAGGTCGATCCCGAGTGCGCCACACAACGTCGCTCGGTGCGACTCGGTGGTGGCGGCGATGCACAACCAGCCGTCCTGGGTGGCGTACAGCCGATACCACGGCGAGAGTCCGTGCAAGCCGGCGTCGAGCGACGGGCGATCCCACGGTCGGCCATCGCGATCGAGCCACACATCGGACGAGAAGATCACGCCGCCGTCGTGTAACGACGTCCACAACTCCTGTCCTTCGCCAGTGCGGACGCGGTGATGCAGCGCGAGCAACACGCCGACCGTCGACAAGAGTGCATTCGACGCGTCGCACATTCCGAACCGGTAGTAGAGCGGCGCATTGCCGGTATGGACGGCGCCTGACTCGTATTCGAGTCCACCGCTGGCCTGGTACAGCGGGTCGAGCCCTCCGAAGTGACCGAGCGGATCGGGGAGTCCGTACGCGTAGGTGTTGCAGTAGATGATGTCGTCGCGGACGGCACGGCATGCGGCGTAGTCGATCCCGAGTTTCGTCGCGACGCCGCGGGTCATGTTGTGGTGCACGATGTCGGCACCGGCCGCGAGGCGCAGCGCGATCTCGAGTCCTTTCGGATCTTTGACGTTGAGTGCGATCGAGCGCTTGCCGCGTTGACAACCGAAGAATGGTTTGCCGGCAAGGCGCATGCCGTCGCCCGTCACGGGCTCGACCTTGATCACCTCTGCGCCGAGGTCGCCGAGCAGCATCGGACCGAACGGGCCGGCGAGGTACTGCCCGAAGTCGATGATGCGTACCGAGCCGAGCGCGAATCCGCTCGCCCCGGTCGGGGATGCCGGAGGCGCTGCCCGCGGTTGCCATTCGGCCAGGACCTCGCCGGTGTGCGCGCCGAGTGCCGGACGTGGGCCGCGCACCGCGCCGGGCGTTGCCAAGAGGTGGATTGGAACTCCCATCTGCGTCGTCGGACCGACTTCGGGGTCGTCGACGGTGACGGTCAACCCGTTCGCGATCGTCTGCGGGTGGGCGAACATCTCATCGGGGCGGATGATCGGCTCGACCGCATGGTTGTTGGCTCGGAGTTCGGCGACGAGCTCGCTGCGGTTCCAGTCTCTGAACTTCGTGCGTCGGCGCGCGTTGACCTGCTCGCGTTCCTCGGCGGGCATCGCCATGAACGTGAATGGATCCGGCGCGTCGTCGAGGCCGAGGATGTCGTCGACAGTTCGCAGCGGGGTCAGTCCACTCATCACCGACAGGTGCAGCCACTCCTGGTTCGCGCACTCGAAGATCATCTGCTGGTGGACGCCGGGCGGATACGACTTACCCATCAGTTCGTGGAACTGTGCGTTCGCTCGTTCGACGTCTTGCCAGATCTGCGTCGTGTAGAGCAATGCGCCTTGGAACAACGACGTGCGAACGTGTTGCCCGACACCCGTACGAGCGCGCGCGTGCAGGGCCGCCAGCGTTCCGATGGCGACGAGATAGAACGCGCCCATGCTCGGCATCGGCATGTGGCAGAAGATTGGGCCCATTCGCCAGCCCGGTTGCTCCCACATCTGACCACTACTTGCCTGCACGAGCGCGTCGTACGCAGGCCGGTCGGCGCGACGGTGGCCATCGGGGTATCCGCCGAGCGACACGAGGATGATCGCTGGGTTGATGGCGGCCAGTCGGTCGTAGTCGAGACCGAGCGCGGCCCTGCGCCTCGGCAAGTAGCTCTCCACGACGACGTCGGCCGCGGCGACGAGGCGGTCGAACTGGGCGCGGCCGTCGTCGGTCCGTAGGTCGACCTCGACCGAGCGTCGAGAGCGTTCCCAGACGCGGTTGCCCTCATAGTCGCGGGTAACGCTGCCGCCCGGAGGTTCGACCTTGACGACGTCGGCGCCTTGCTCCGCCAGCAACAAGACGCCGAGCGGACCGGCGATGCCGTGCGTCAGGTCGAGGATGCGGATGCCATCGAGCGCGCCTGCCATGCGACGGAAGGTACCGCGAATTGCCGTTGCCGGTCAGGTGTGGGTCGCCGCGATGGTGAATGTTGCCGCGAACGGGTTGGCGCGGGTCGCGAGCGGAGCGACCCCGTCGAGCAGCGCGTTGATCGGTGCGGTCATCGGTTCGATGCAGACGAAGTCGGTCGTGGCCCATCCCGGCATGTCTCGCGGCGGAACGTAGATCTGCGCAAAGCCGTAACCCTCGTCGAAGCGAACGTCGATGCGACGATCGCGTCCGACGATCGAGAACCGACGATCGCGCCCCAGCGCGTAGTGGTCGTCGAAGGTCCGCGAGCCCAACGGTCGCGACTCGGCGGCTTCGAGCTCGTCGACCCCCGTGGGGAGGAGGCGTTCGTCGAGCCGGGCGTGACGCCGACTTGGAAGGCCGAGCTCCCATCGCGATCGCGCTGTGTTCGGCACGCGGAGGAACGGGTGCCAACCAAAGCTCACGGGAACGCCGGTGGGCTCATCGGTGGCGACGATCGTGGTGACGGCGAGCCCACGCGCCGACAGGGCAACTTCGATGCGGTACGAGTGCACGAACGGAAACGCGGCGAGGAGACGCGGTTCGGCATAACGCATGGCGACGACGACCCGAACGTCGTTGCGCCGCGTCGCGATCGATTCGACGGCGAACGGTTGGGCTTCGAGGGTGCCATGGATCGGCAGGCCGTTGCGGTCGGCTGCGGCGCGCCGGGGGATCGAGACGTCGCGACCATCGATCCGGAAGCGTCGCCGCGCCAGTCGATTCGCATATGGCGCGTTGAGCGGCAGTCCCGTATACCCGCCGGTTGGCATGCCGCGGCGGTAGTCCTCGATCGAGCGGGGGAGCGCAAGCAGCTCGGCGCCGTCGTGGGTGAGCGACACGCCGAGCATGCCGCAGTCGGGCAGAAACGTGGCTGCGTAGTCGGCGGTGACGAGTGTCAGTGCCGCCTCACCGCGCCAGGAGTGCACGCGCACGATGCTGGTCATGGCGCAATCTCGACCCGGTGTGGAGTCGAGCCGGCCGCGTTCATTGGTTCGGCGTGGTGCCGGTCTCCTTGGCGAGCTTCGCCGCGGCTTCCCGTTCGGCCAGCACTTTGATCAGGCCCAACTCTTCTTGGCCCACTTCGTCGAACCGGGCGGCGATCTCGTCGATCGTCCACCGGCCGTCCTTGCGCATCTCGCGCACTTCGACCGGCTGGTTCCAGACCGCGATCTTGCCGCCGTTGGCGGTGAAGACCTGGCCGGTGACCGATGCGCTCGCGTCGGAGAGCAAGAAGCCGACCATGGGCGCAACGTCTTCGGGCTCACCCATCTCGATGCCGAACGGGACGTTGCCACTCATGCGGCTCTTCGCAACCGGCGCGATCACGTTGGCGCGAACGCCGTACTTGTACATACCCGCGGCGACCGAACGCGCGAGCGACACGATGCCACCCTTGGCCGCGCTGTAGTTGGCCTGGGCGACCGACCCGGCGTACGCCCCCGACGTGAAGGCGACGAACGCGCCCGAGCCCTGGGCCTTGAAGTGGGGCGCGGCGGCGCGAAACACCGTGAAGGTGCCCTTCAGATGCGTTTCGATGACCGGGTCCCACTCGTGCTCGGCCATGTTGAAGAACATGCGCTCACGCAGGATGCCGGCCACGGCGACCACACCGTCGATGCGTCCGAAGTTGTCGATCGCGCTCTGAACGATCGATGCGCCGCCGTCCATTTCGGTCACCGAACTCGCATTCGCGACGGCCCGCCCACCCGCGGCGACGATCGCCGCGACAACCTCGTCGGCGACCTCGCTCGTCGGTTCGTTGCCGTCGATCGACACGCCGTAGTCGTTGACGACCACGGCTGCGCCCTCGGATGCGCAGAACTCGGCGACCGCGCGACCGATACCGCGCCCCGAGCCAGTGATGGCGATGACCTTGCCGTCGAGTGCTCCCACGATGACCTCCGAACAACGAATCCGGCGAACTGGATTGAGGGAACCTACGGGCGCGTGGTGGGCCCCGTCGAACCGCCCACGTCATCGCCACCCGCCGCTTGCGGGTTCCGGTGTCGCGGGTCTTCGCCACGAGGGCGGTAGTAGACGACCTCGTCGCCGTCGACCGCGACCGGAATCATCTTGGCGTGGTGCAGCGACTTGATCGACGCGATGTTGTCGCGGTGCGTGATGGCGACGACCCGGTCGAGTTCCACGTCGTCGAGCAGGAAATCGGCGATTGCCCGCATCGCCTCTCGCCCGTATCCGTTGCCCCAGTGCGCTCGGGCGATGGTGAACCCGAGTTCGGCCGTCGGTTCTTCGGCTTCGAGCCGGATCCCGAGATCACCGATGATCCCAGGTGCGACGATCCGCTCGATCGCGAGTTGGGTCCACATCCCGGCGACGAACGCCGGGCCGGTCGCAAAGTCGGCGACGAGTTGTTCGGCGACGGCTCGGTCGTAGGGCGTCTCCCAACCTTGCCAGCGCGCGACATCGGCGTCGTTGCGGTAGCCGTGAAACGCTTCGGTGTCGTCGAACGTGAACCGGCGGACGACCAGACGGTCGGTTCGGAGGATCTCGACGGCCTCGGTCACGGTACGAACGCTAAGGCATGCGGCCGACCATCCTCGGCGCGTGGCGAGGCCGGACGTGCCCGCGCGTGCCAACATGGCGCTCATGGAACTGCTCGGGGTCCACCACGTGGCGATCTGTGTCGACGACGTCGAAACGGCGATCCGGTTCTACGTCGACGGTCTGGGTTGCGCGGTGCGCGACGACCGCCCCGACTTCGGGTTCCCGGGTGCGTGGCTCGACGCGGGCGCGCAACAAATCCACCTGATGCAGTTCGGCGGTCGCGACAAGGTGCCGTTGCAGCACTTCGCACTGCGGGTCAACTCGCTCGATGACGCGATCACCGAACTCGAACGCAAAGGCATCGAGGTACGCCGTTCGAACTATGTGGCCGGCGCCGGCCATCAGGCGTTCCTGAAGGATCCAACGGGCAACGAGATCGAACTCAACCAGCCCGACCACTGATCGCTACGGCAGGAGTTCGATCCCGGCGGCGATCAGCGCGTGGGCGATCGCGTCTGCGTGGTTGCGATCACGGGTCTCGACCGAAACTTCCAAGATGGCGTCGCGCACGGCCACGCCGGGTCGGTCGCGGTGATGCTCGACATCGACCACGTTGCCGCGTGCGGCGGCGATGATCGCCGCGATGCTCGCGAGCTGGCCCGGTCGATCAGGAATGCGGCATCGATACAGCACGAGGCGACCTTCACGGGCGAGTGCCCGCAGCAGCACCGCGCTGAGCGTCCGGGGATCGATGTTGCCTCCTGACACGACCAACGCGCAGCGTCGTCCGGCGAACGCCTGCGGATGCTCGAGAAGCGCTGCGAGTGGTGCCGCCGCTGCACCTTCGACAACGGTCTTTTCGACATCGAGCATCAATGCGACGGCCGCTTCGATGGTGGACTCCTCGACGACGAGGATCTCGTCGACCAGGTCGCGGGCGACGGCGACGGTCGCAGCACCGGGGTTCGGTACGGCGATGCCCTCGGCGATCGTCGTGGCGGCGACGATTGGCGCGTCGGATCCGACCGCCCGCGCGAAGTACGGGTGGGTTTCGCTCTGGACGCCGACCACGCGCACCGACGGTTGGAGCGCCTTCACCGCAACGGCGATGCCGGCCAGCAAACCACCGCCCCCGACCGGAACCACGACGACGTCGAGGTCGGCAACCTGGTCGAGGATTTCGAGGCCCACGGTGCCTTGGCCGGCAATGATCCGCGGGTGATCGAACGCGGGGACGAACGTTGCGCCCTGTTCCTCGGCGATCTCGATTGCTCGTCGGTACGCCTCGGCGAAGTCCGCGCCGTGCACGATGACGGTCGCGCCTTCGTACTCGGTGCGAGTGATCTTGGTGAAGGGGGTCGACTCCGGCATCACGATTGTGGCTGCGATTCCGAGGAGGCGCGCATGGCGCGCCACTCCCTGCGCATGGGTGCCTGCCGATGCGGCGAGAACGCCTCGGGTCCGGGCCTCCTCGTCGAGCGATTCGAGGAACCAGCGAGCCCCCCGTTCCTTGAACGATGCGGTGTACTGCAGGTTCTCGTACTTGCACCACACGTCCGCTCCGGTGATTGCCGACAGGGTCTCGGAGTGCAAGCACGGTGTGACATCGACGGCCGAGGCCAGCACCGCGGCGGCGGCCTGGATGTCGGCGAGGACGACCGACGGCCGGGCTTCGGTCGGATTCGGGTTCATGTCCGAGTCTGACACCTCGATTGGGTCCCGGCCCTTGTTCCGCTGACGCGCTTCGACCCTCGAAGTGCCCGGTCGGGGCCGCGGGGGCTACCGTTCCCCGGTCCCCGGTCGGAGGGTTGTTCCCCGGCCGATCTGGGCGACCTCAACGTCCCGAAGCCCGGCCGCGCGTTGGCCGCCGGGTGCAACGGGTCCCGACTTCAGGAGCGAATCAACAGATGGCACGTTTGAACGAAGGCCGCGTCGTCCTCATCACGGGCGCGGGCGGTGGAATCGGCCGTGAGCACGCGTTGGCGTTCGCGGCGACCGGCGCCAAGATCGTCGTCAACGACCTCGGCGGCGACATGCACGGCGGCGGCCGCGACGATCACCCGGCGCAAGAAACCGCAGCGCTGATTCGCGACATGGGCGGCGAGGCGGTCGTGAACGGCGGCAACGTCGCCAACTTCGACGACGCGAAGGCCATGGTGCGCCAGGCGATCGACACGTTCGGAACCATCGACGTCGTCGTCAACAACGCGGGCATCTTGCGCGACCGCATGTTGGCCAACATGGAAGAGGCCGAGTGGGACGCGATCATCGCCGTGCACCTCAAGGGCACCTTCGGTCCGACCCGCGCGGCGGTCGAGTACTGGCGTGACCAGAGCAAGGCGGGCAACCAGCCCGACGCCCGAGTGATCAACACGAGCAGCCCGTCGGGTCTGTTCGGCAACGTCGGCCAAACGAACTACGGCGCGGCCAAGGCGGGAATCGCAGCATTCTCGATCATCGCAGGCATGGAACTCGGGCGCTATGGCGTCAACGTCAACGCGATCGCTCCGGTGGCGCGGACACGCATGACCGAGAACCTCGGCATGACGAAGCCCGAGGACGAAACCAAATTCGACGCGCTCGACCCGGCGAACATCTCGCCGCTCGTCGTGTGGCTCGGTTCGCCCGAGAGCAAGGACGTCACGAGTCAGATCTTCCTCGTGGCCGGCGACCGCATCGGTGTGGCCGAAGGTTGGCACCGTGGCCCGACGGCCGAGAACGACGGGCTGCGTTGGGACCCCAACACGCTCGGCGCGGTCATTCCCGATCTCGTCAAGAACGCCCGCCCCGCTGCTGGCATGTTCGAATAGTCCAAGGAGACGATTGCGATGCCGTTGATTCTCGACAACGTCGGCAAGACGAGCGACCCCGGTCGGAACTCGTGGGATTCGAAGGACGCACTGCTCTACGCGTTGGGTGTTGGTGCCGGTCAGGCCGACCCGACGGGCTTCGAACTCGAGTTCACGACCGAGAACTCAGGGTTTTCGAAGGTCGAACAGCGGGTGCTGCCGACCCTGCCGGTCGTCGTGGCCATGGGCGGCGGCGGGAACCCGCCGAGCTGGGGTGACTTCGACTTCACCAAGCTGTTGCACGCCGAACAGGGCGTCACGCTGCACGGCCCGATTCCTCCCGACGGTGAAGTCGAGACGGTGCAGCGTCTCGTCGGCATTTACGACAAGGAAAAGGCGGCGATCGTCCGCCTCGAGAACGTGTCGACCTACGTCGGCACCGGCAAGCCGGCGTTCACGACTCGCTTCGCGGCCTACATCCGCGACGCGGGTGGCTGCGGTACTGCCGGCGATGACGTCAGCGACCCGCCGAAGATGCCCGACCGTGCGCCCGATCACGAGACCTCGTACGTCACACGCACCGACCAGGCACTGCTGTACCGACTCTCGGGTGACCGCAACCCGCTCCACAGCGATCCTGCCCACCCGGCGTTGCAGTTCATGGGCGTCGACCGGCCGATCCTGCACGGTTTGTGCACCTTCGGATTCACCGGGCGGGCGTTGCTGCACACGTTGTGCGGTTCCGATGTCAACCGGTTCACGAGCATGGACAACCGATTCTCGAAGCCGGTCCTTCCGGGTGACACGCTGACGGTTCGTATGTGGATCGAATCGCCGGGCAACGCGCTCTACCAAACGGTGAACCAGCACGGCGCCGTGGTGATCGACGGCGGGCGTTTCGCGTTCGACGCCTGATCGACATCTGCGACCAACGCAATCGTGTGGGCGGTGCTTCGGCGCCGCCCACAACGCGTAGGTTCTCGTGATGCGTTTGCGTTCGGCGACGGTGGCTCTGACGGTTTCGTTGGCGTTGTTGTCGGCTGCGTGTGGCAGCCAAGCAACCATCGATGGCCGCGCGGATGGAGCTGGCCCAGCCGATCGCTCCGACGATCGATCCGACGATCGATCCGACGATCGATCCGACGATGCTCCCTCGCGCAATGAGCTGCTCGACTTGGCGCTCGACGACATCGAAGCGTTCTGGACCGACGAGTACCCGCGGGTGTACGGAGACGACTACGAGCCGCTCTCGGGCGGGCTGGTTCCGTACTCGTCACGGCGTGATCCGCCCGACTGTGGCGAACCGCTCGACTACGAAGACGTGATGGGCAACGCGTTCTACTGCCCGTTGACCGACGTGATCGCCTGGGACGAACAGCGGCTGCTCCCGGCGCTCGAAGCCGAGTACGGCAATTTCGCGATCGCGTTGGTGATGGCCCACGAGTGGGGTCATGCGATCCAGGCTCGGGCGGGGGTGCGGGGCGCGACGATCCTGCTCGAACAGCAGGCCGACTGCTTTGCCGGGGCGTGGACCGCACGCCTTGCCGCTGGCGAGAGCGACTCGCTCGAACTCGGCGACGACTCCCTCGACGTGGCACTCGCTGGGATGTTGGAGTTCAGCGACCAACCGGGCACGCCCGCCAGTGACCCGAGCGCGCACGGGCTCGGATTCGATCGGGCGAGCGCCTTTCAAGACGGGTTCGAGCGCGGCGCCGATCGATGCTCGACGTTCGTGGACGACCCGCCGTTGCTGCTGTCGGCATTGTTCGAGGAGCAAGGCAGCTTCGTCCCGAACAACCTGCCGTACAACGAAGCGATTCCGTTGCTCGTGACCGACCTCGACGAATACTGGTCGTTGGTCCTCGACCGTGCGTACGTTCCCGTCGAAGCGATTGTGCCCTACGACGTCGATGGTCCGGCCCGCGATCTTCCGCGCTGCGGTCCGTCGGTGTCCGATCCCGAATTGCTCGACGGTGCCGTGCTCTATTGCCCAGCGACCAACACGGTGGCGTGGGACGACGACTTCTTGCGGGCCGTACACCGCCGCATCGGCGATTTCGGTTCGGCGACGTTGCTCGCGAACCAGTGGGCGCGGGCCGCGCAAGGCGCAATGGAGATCGATTCGTCGGCGCCCGGTGCCGAACTCCACGGTGATTGCTTGACCGGATCGTGGATTGCGTATCTGTTGCTCGGTGGAAGTCGCAACATCAGCCTGACCCCCGACGACCTCGATGAGGTGATCCAAGCGTTCCTGCAGGTGAACTTGGGCGTGTCCGACAACGAAGTCACCGGTGCGCGACTGGCGTTCGATCGTTTGGCCGCGTTGCGATCGGGAATGGTTGACGGCGTCGAGGTCTGTCGCGACTACGAGCCGTGATCGTCGGCCTGAATCGCGCGTAGCGCGACACAAGCCGCGCCGACGATCGGTCCGTCGGCACCGAGCCCAGCTCGTACGACGCGGGTGCTGCGGGCGTACCCGAGGCCGCAGCGCGCGTCGATCTCGCGTTGGGCGGCGGTGAAGAACGTGTCGCCGTAGCCGAGTGCCACCGATCCGGCGACGACGGCGAGTTGGAGATCGAGCAGTGTCGCGACGTTCGCGATGGCGCGTCCGACGAGGGTGCCGCAACGTGCGCGCGCGGTGTCGTCGGCCTCGGCGGCGGGCCGTCCGGTGATGGCGGCGATGGCGGTGCCGCTTGCCTCGGCTTCGACGCAACCCCGGGCACCACACTCGCAACTGCGTCCATCGGGCTCGACGATGATGTGACCGACATGGCCGGCGTTGCCATTGGTGCCGTCGAGCAGGCGTCCGTCGAGCACGATGCCGCCCCCGATGCCGGTGCTCACGACCATGCCGATGAAGTTGTCGACGTCGCGCGCCGCACCGAATCGTCCTTCGCCGAGGGCGAGGGCCTTGGCGTCGTTGTCGACGAAGGTCGGGAGTCCGGAGTGTTCGGCGAGGTGGGCGCGCAACGGGAAGTCGCGCCATGCGGTGATGTTCAGGGGCGAGACGGTTTCGCCGCCGTGGGTCATCGGCCCGCCGCAGCCGCAACCGATTGCCGCTGGGTTCGTCGCGTGTTCGAGTCGGTCGATGAGGGCGGTGAGCGTCGACCACAACGTGGCAGCGTCCGAATGCGCCTGGGTCGGGGTGTCGTGGCGTTCGAGCACGGCACCGTCGTCACGGACAGTTGCGACCGCCAGCTTTGTGCCCCCGATGTCGACTGCGATGACGTGCATCCCCGAACGCTACGTGCGCCAATCCGAGGTGCGTCGATAGGGTCCGAACTTCGGACCCTATCGACG
>SXGT01474161.1_pt1 | contig 28935 bp, 28 predicted proteins | sample 3176221 | NCBI WGS metagenome assembly SXGT01 (sample SAMN11356862, study PRJNA531348) | freshwater metagenome | isolation source: freshwater sample F1-120 | place: China: Fuxian Lake, Yuxi | collected 2017-12-25 | reverse complement strand
GTTGGCGGCGGCACGAGCGGCGGCCCCGGCTCCACGGGTGGCGGCGGCTCGGCGAGCCCCGGCACACACGCGGGCACCAGCGCTGCGAGCGGCGGCCCCGGCAGCGGAAGCATGGCCGGTGGCGGCGGGACAGGCGGTCCCGGCGGCGGCACCGTGGGCATGGGTCACGGAGGGAGTAGCGTCGGCGGAGCCGAGGGCCTCGGTGGCAGCACGCGCCCCGGAGGCACGGCGTCGGCCAGCGCCGGGTCGCGACAGACGGGCGACGGCATGGGCGCCGAATCGGGCCGCTTCGCCGGAGGCAGTCGCGGAAACCCCACGGTCGACGCGGGCCCGGTGCAGGGCGCGTCGAACTTGGAGACCCCCGACATGGGCGGGGCGTCGAGCGGCGGCCAGAAGCGGCCGACCGCCACCGAATCGAGCGCGGGCAGCACGATGGACCCGGTGACGCTCGACGACATCAAGTCGGCCGGGAGCGGCGCGCGAGCCAGCAGCGCCCAGGCCTCGACCTCGGCGCCCGCCGACGCGGCACGTGGGATGGCCGGAGGCGGCGTGAGGGTGAGCAGCTTCGGCTTCGGCGACCCCGAAGACGAGATCAAGGAACGCGCAGGCGGCGGTCGCGCGCCGACTGGCCCGAGCGTGGACAGCCCCGAGGAGGCGGCCCGAAATCGCTCGGGCGCCTCCGAGGCGCGCGCACCGAGCGAGCCGCGTGCCCCCGACACGGAAGACGAGGCGCGCCAGCGGACCGGCGGCGGGCGTGCTCCGACCGGGCCCACCCCGCCGGCCTCGCCGAAGCAGGCCGCCGAGGAGCAGGCCAAGCCAACGGAGCGCGGCCGTGTCGCGGGCGTGGAGCAGAAGGTGGAGCCGGAAGACGGCGAGTAGGTGGGTTAGTCACCGGCCGTGCCGAACCGTCCCTCCGAGCCCCTCCTCGCGCTGGTGCGCGAGGCCATCCGCAAGCGGGGCCTGACCACCAGCGAGGTCGCCGAGAGGGCGAGCATCGAGCGCGGGGCCTTGAAACGGCGACTCTCCGGCAGCGAAGACCTCACGGTCGACGAGTTCTTGCGCCTGGCGCAGGCCCTGGACCTGCAGCAGGAAGTGGCGAACCTCGCCGGCGCCCCGCCGGACACCGGTCCGCGTACGCTCCGCGCCGTGGGCCCCGCCGTGATCGACGAGCCCCCGCCTTTCGAGCCTGACCGCGTTTTCGGTCTCGACCCCTACGGGAACGTGGGCAAGCAACTCGTGGAGCAGGGCTTCGCGCTGGGGCTCGACATGTTCGTGTACTTCGAGCGGGCCCGCATCGAGAACAGCGGCGTCCCCCGTGCCGTGCTCGCCGACAAACGTTTCGCCGAGGCGCTGCCCATCCGCTTCGAACCACGGTGGCACCGCCACAATGCGCCGGAGTTCCACGACGAGGAGCTCGTGGTGCGCCTGTCCTTCGACGCGCTGTACACCTGCCACTTCCCGTGGTCGTCGGTGCGCAGCGTCAACTTCACCGTGCCCGACGAGTCGCTGCCACCCGTGCCGCCGCCCGAGGAGAAGAAGGCGGCCCGGCCGATGCTGCGTCTGGTCAAGGAGTAGGCCCTGCGCGTTGACCTCCTGGTCGCGGGCACGCTGCTCGCCACCGGTTGTCTCGCGCCGATCTGCGGGGGAAAAACCCCGGTTATCGACGCGCCGCCACCCACGGCCTTGCAGCTCGCCGCGTTGCCGCCGCCGCCGGCCATCGATCGGTTCCAACTGGGGATCAACGAGGCGCTCGCCGTCCCCAGCAAGTTCCGGGAGGCGGGCGACCTGCCGCGGGTCGAGGCTGCGCTCGTTTTGGACATGGAGTCGGTCGCCTGGCTGGGCGCCGACCTCGTCCGCGGGCACACCGGCAACTTCCCCGCGATCTCCTGCTCCGACCTGTCGCGACAGCCGAGCGCCATCGCCGACGCCGACGCCTGGGTGCGCGCGGCGGGCGGCAAGGTGGGACTCGTCGGCATGGTGAGCCCATGGCCGGGCAACCAGACGGGCAACTACACCGAGGACTACCTCCCGGACGACCTCGCCGCCTACGAGGCCTGCGTGCGCGGCATCGTCGAGCGCTACGACGGTGACGGGACCGCCGACATGCCCGGCCTCCCGGCGCCGGTCTTGCTCTGGGAGGTCGACAACGAGCCCGACCTCAAGAACACCAACACCGCCCGCGGCGCCACGCGCGACTACGACCCGCGCCAGTTCGCCCGCCCCGACGAATACGCCGCGGTGCTGATCTCGAGCGCCCGGGCGATCCGGGAAGCCAGCCCCTCCGCCCGCGTGCTGGGGCTTGGCCTCTATCGGCCTCACGCCCCCAACGGGCGTGGTTACCTGCGCGAGGTGCTCGCGACGCCGGGCGCGTCCGACGCCCTGGACATCGTGTCGCTCCACACCTACGCCGATGACGATGGTGCCTTGCTCGCCAGCGGGATCGCCGCCGCGCGCGTGGCCCTCCCCGGCAAGCCGATCTGGGTGACGGAAACCAACGCCGACGACAAGCATGGGCCCGAGGAGCAGGCTCGGCGCCTCGTGGCCATCGTGGCGCGCTCGGCAGGCGCCGGGGCCAGCGCGGTGTTCTGGCACACGCTCGCCGACCCCCCCGCGCGGCCCGATCCATCGGCGCCGGGTGGCATGCCGGGCACGGCGCTTTTCCGGAGCGTGCCCGGCGGCGGGGTGGAGCCAAAGCCCGTGGCGGAGGTGTTTCGTCGTCTCGCGGAACGATTGCGCGCCGACGATCTCGCGGGCGCGACCATGCTCGGTGATGGTGCCGTGAAGCTCCGAAGTGGCACGGTCCTCCTTTTCGACGGGAGCGCGCCTGTGCTCGGCCGGGCGACGCACCTGCTCTCCGGCCGCTCCTTCGACGCGGGCAGCATCGTCGTCGCGCCGGCCTGGATCGAGCCCGACAGCCCGTGACAGTGGAATGACCTTCCGCGACCTTGGCGCCCCCCGGCACGTGCGTAGATTGCAGGCATGCGGTTCAGGGCCTCCCCCCTCGTCGTCGCGGTCGCGCTCGGGTTGTTGAATCCAAGCGTGCTCGTCGAGGAGTCGCGTTCGCGTTCGCGTGCCAAGCCAAGCAGCCCCGCCAGCCTCGAACAGGAAGCGCCGGCGCCGCCGCCGTCGCCCTCCAAGGTGCCGGGCGAGAGCTGAAACGCGCGTTAGCGCGCGCGGATGTTCCTCCTCCTCCTGGGCTGTCCCGGCCCGTACGCCGCCGGCGACTTCGTCGTCACCGAGAACGACGCCGGTGGTCTCGACGTCACGCGGTACGACGGCAAGTCGCTGGTGTCCGACCTCCGGCTCGCCGTGGGCTCGGGCAACGAGGTGATCGAGATGCAAACGGGGTCGTACCGCGTGAAGTCGGGGGAGAGCGAGTATGTCAGCCTGGTGCCCGAGAACCAGCGGGGCGAGGGGTTTGCGCTCTACGACCTGGTCGACGAGGGCGGCGAGGTGTGCGGCACGCTTCGCATCTCGGCGGCGGGTACGAAGGCCTTGCTGGTGGAGGTCTCGGGCAACGGCGGCAACCGGGTACGCTTCGACGCTGCTTGCACCGGGGATGACCACTTCGTTGGCGGTGGCGAGCACGCCTTCGACGTGGATCACGCGGGCGAGGCCTTCGCGCTCTGGGTGGGCGAGCCCGGCATCGGCAAGGTTGACTCCGAGGTGCCGCCCGACGACTGGTTCCTCACCGGCACGCGCCACGCGTCGAGCTACCCCGACCCCTTCTTCATCCGTCCCGAGCCGGTGGGCGTCATGGCGCTCACCGAGTCGAGGGTCGACGTCGACCTGTGCACCGGCGACCGCTGGCGTCTCGACACCTGGGAAGGGAGCACTGCCTTCCTCGTGCTCGACGCCGACACGCCGCTGGAGCTGGTGCAAGGCCACGCCCTGCTCAACGGGGCCCCGGCGATGCCGCCTGACTGGGCCTTCGCGCCCTGGGCCGACGCGGTTCGGGGCGCGGAGAGAGTGGCCGAGGTCGCCGCCGAGTTGCGGGCTGCCGGGGCGCCGGTGTCGGTGATCTGGAGCGAAGACTGGCGTGGCGGGGAGGAGGGCAGCTTTGGCTACCACCCCATCCCCGAGTGGGACGTCGACGAGTCGCTCTACCCCGACCCCGCGGGCATCGACGCGGGGCTGGAGGCGATGGGCTTCAAGTGGTTTGCCTACTTCGCGCCCTTCGTCGTGGAGGGCCACCGGGCCTTCGAGGAGGCCAGCGACTTCGTCATCAAGACGGGCGACGGCGAGCCCTACCTTTTCACGGCGCCTTCGCTCGAGCAGGCAGGGGCCCTCGACCTGACCAACGACGATGGCTGGGACTGGGCGCTGGCCAAGCTCGAGGCGGCCGCTGACATCGGCTTCGACGGCTGGATGGCCGACTATGCCGAGTGGGTACCGCCCGACGGCGTGGCCGAGGGCATGGATGTGATGATCGACCACAACGCCTACCCGCTGCTCTGGCAGAGTCTCTCGTCCGAGGCCCTCGACGGTCGCGACGCCACCTACTTCGCGCGCAGCGGGTGGACCGGTTCACCCGCCATCGCGCCGGTGCACTGGCCGGGCGACCAGCGCACCAGCTTCGACACCGACGACGGCTTCCCCACCGTCATCCCGATGACGCTCGGCGGGTCGATCGCGGGCATCCCGCTCTCCGGCTCCGACATCGCCGGCTACCAGTCGATCGGCAACGACCCGAGCGACAAGGAGCTCTGGACGCGCTGGTGCGCGCTCGGCGCCATGAGCCCGATCATGCGGACCCACCACGGTGCCTTCTCGGACGAGGACTGGCAGTTCGACAGCGACGACGAGACCCTCCACACCTTTGCCGAGTACGGACAAGTGCACGCGCAACTCTTCCCCTACCTGCGCGGGCTCGCGGCCGAGGCGCAGAGTCGTGGAACACCGGTTGTACGCCCGCTGTTCTTGCACCACCCGGAGGAAGAGTGGGGCCGCATGGACGCCTGGTTGCTCGGGCCCTCGCTCCTGGTGGCCCCGGTGCTCGAGAAGGGCGCGCTGTCGCGACAGGTGGACCTGCCCTCGGACACGAACTGGTTCAACTATTGGAGCGGAGAGGCCGTTGAAAGCGGCGTGTTCGAGGCCGGGTGGGACGACATCCCGGTGTTTGCGCCGGCAGGTGCCGTCGTCCCCCGGTTCGCGGGACGGGTCGACACCCTGGTGGATGGTCCGCTCGACGGGCTCGTCACCCTGTCCGACGCCGACGCCGCGCGGGTGATCCGCGTGTTCGCCGGCGCGAAGGGCGGCTTCGTCGAGGCCGACGGCACCACCTACAGCACCGACGGCAAGGCCGACAGTTCCGCCGTCGCGACCGACACACTCAAGAGCGGATCGATCAGCGCGGGGGGGCTCAAGCTCAGCATCAGCGGGCCAGTCTCGCGTACCTACACGGTGGAAGTCTTCTCACCTTAGGCGGCCACGCCGGGCCCTCTGTCGCGACACGGGGACCCCCGATCTCCAGGTAATCCGCCGCCCGGAACTCTTGTACCCGGCCTTCGGCCGACGGGTCCTGCCGTCCCTGGCGTCCCCATCGGCTGCGCTCCGCTTCGCTCCGCTCCGCGACGGGGCGCGCCAGAAACGTCACCCGTCTCCACACCTTGATTCCGGGCGGCTCGATCACGTCGGCTCGACCCCGCTGCGAACGGGCCCGGCGTGGCCTTGCTCTGGTAGCTGGACTGCGGGGCGACTCGTCACCCCCTTGGAAGGGCACGGCGCAAAGCGCTCTCAGCGGTCGACCTAGTTGATCGCCCCGTCCACCGCCTCCGAGAACGACCACAGCTCCACGAGGCCTTCTCGCAAGGGCCCGAGGGCGCCGGCGAGCATCATCGTGACCATCGACGCGAGGAGCGCGTACTCGATTGCAGTTGTCCCACCTTCATCCTGGATGAAGTTCATGGCCTGTCCTCCTGCCCGTTGAAGCCTTCATCGGCGGCATCGAGGTCGGCTTGAGGATGAAGCGGGCGTTGCCGCTGGGCGCGACCCGTCGTACATGCGACCGATGCGCCGGAAGCTGCGTCCCAGCGTGGTTGTCACCGTGGCCGCCTCCTCGGCCGTGGCCTGCGGCCTGCTTCCCGGGCAGGGCGGCGACGGGACCATCTTTTCCAACCCGCCGCCGCTCTCGAGAATGGTGGAGTTTCCCGGCGCACCATTCTACGAGGGCACGACACTCAACCCCCGCCACGTCGAGCATGGCACCGTCTACATGGCCAGCGGCAAGTGCTGGGTGCACCTGCCCTTCGACGAGCCGCCGAGCTCGTGGCAACCGTCGCCCACCGAGGCCGTGGACTGCCCGGAGAAGATGGTGGCCGACCCAGCCTACACCGCCTGCGAGGGAGGCGTGATTTCGCTCAGCTCGCTCGGTCCTCCGGCCGGCTGCATCTGCTACTTCGACGGCAACCCACCGCCGGCGCCTCGCGACGTCCAGTGCCCCGTGCTGGCGATCCCCGACCTCCCGGGCGCGATGCCCAGCGCGAATCCGCCGGCTGTGCCGCTACCCACCAACCCGCCGACGCCCAGCGTCGAGTGATGGTCGCGAGCGAGGCGGTGCGCGCCGAGTGGGGGCGCCGCGTAGTGGCCGAGTACCGCTCTGCGGCGACCACCCACGCGCTCGTGGGCTGGCTCATCGAGGTGGGCGCGTCGCCCGACCTGGTGCGCGACGGGCTCCGCGTCGTGGACGATGAGCTGCGGCACGCGGAGTTGTCCGCGGGGGTGTTTGCGGCGGCAGGCGGCAGGCCGTCCCCAGCCATCGACCGCGCCACGCTGCGTCCCGCCCGCGTCGAGCCCGTGGAGCACAGCATCGTTCGCGCCTGCGTCGAGTGTTTCTGCCTCGGGGAGACCGTCGCGGTCCCCCTCTTCCGACGCATGCTCGCCGGGGCCTCAGAGCCCGTCGCGGTCAGCACCTTGCGGCGCATCGTGGCCGACGAGGCCCGGCACCGCCGTTTCGGCTGGGAGCTCCTCGACCACTGTCGCGACATCATGCCGAGCGCGGTCGACAGCGTGCTCCAGGCGGAGTTGCCGCGCATGAAGGCCGCGGTGTTTGCCGCCTACGGCGAGGGCGTGGGCGACGTGATCCCCGAGGCCGACCGAGCCTGGGGACTCATCGCGCCGGCCGAGTACCGCGCTGAGCTTCTTCGCACCGAGCGGGGGTGGTGGGCGAGGCGGCTTCCTACCCAGCCAGCATCCGCCCAAAGTTGTCGGTGACCTCCACGAGCCGGCTGCTGATCCCGGTCTCGAAGGCGGAGTGGCCGGCGTCGGCGATGATGTGGAGGTCGGCCTCGGGCCAGGCGCGGTGCAGGTCCCACGCGGATCGGATGGGACACACGACGTCGTAGCGCCCCTGGACGATGGCCCCGGGGATGTGGCGGATCCTGTGCGCGTCGACCAGCAGCTGGTCGTCCTGGCGGAACCAGCAGCCGTGGTAGAAATAGTGACATTCGATGCGCGCGAAGGCCTCGGCGAAGGCATCTTCCTCGTGGCGCGCCACCAGCGCGTCGGAAGGGATGAGCTTCGACGTGCGGGCCTCCCACACACTCCACGCATGCGCGGCGGCGAGGCGCACGCTCGCGTCGGGACTGGTGAGCCGCTTGTAGTAGGCGGCGATGAGGTCGCCACGCTCGTTCTCGGGGATCGCGGCGAGGTAGTCTTCCCAGGCGTCGGGGAACAGCCAGTCGCAGCCGCCCTGGTAGAACCACTCGAGCTCCGAGCGACGGCACAGGAAGATGCCGCGCAAGACCAGCGCGGACACCCGCTCGGGATGGGTCTCGGCGTAGGCGAGCGCGAGCGTGGAGCCCCAGGACCCGCCAAAGACCAGCCACTTGTCGATGCCGAGCATCGCGCGGATGCGCTCCATGTCGGCCACGAGGTCCCACGTGGTGTTCTCGCGCAAGTCGGCGTGCGGCGTGCTCAGGCCGCAGCCGCGTTGATCGAACAGGATGATCCGGAAGACGCGAGGGTCGAAGAAACGACGGTGGGCGGGCTCGGTGCCGCCGCCGGGGCCGCCGTGCACGAAGACGGCGGGGACGCCGTTGGGGTTGCCGGACTCCTCCCAGTACAAGGTGTGGATCTCGGAGACACGGAGCATGCCGGTGGCGTGCGGTTCGAGCGCGGGGTGCATGGGCGCGGGGCTTATCCCGGCTCGTCGTGGCGCTCCGGCGGCGGCGTGTACGTCCACTTCCCGGCCCGCGTGGGACGATTCACCAGCTCGCGGAGCCGCGCGAGGTAGTTTGAACGCGGCCAGTTCACCGCCCCGAAACGCGCGAGGTGATCGGTGTGCACCTGGCTGTCGATGAGCTGGATCCCCGCTCGCCGCATCCAATCGACGAGCGTGACAAACGCCACCTTGCTCGCGTCGTCCACGTCGGTGAACATGCTCTCGCCGAAGTACATGTCGCCGAGCGACACGCCGTAGAGCCCGCCGACGAGCTTGTTTCCCTGCCAGGCCTCGGCGGAGTGGGCGAGGCCGAGTTCGTGGAGCCGGGCGTAGGCGGCGAGCATGTCGCGCGTGATCCAGGTGCCGCGTTGTCCCGGGCGTTTCTTCTGGCCGCAGCGCCGCATCACCTCGCCGAAGGCGGTGTCGAAGCGGATCTCGAAGGGGCGCTTCGCCATCACTTTCCGCAACGAACGCGGCACCTCGATGGCGACCGGATCGAGCACGAACCGCGGGTCGGGGGAGTGCCACCAGATGGGCTCGCCCTCGCTGTACCAGGGGAAGATGCCTTGCTGGTAGGCGGCCACGAGCCGCTCCGGGCGCAAGTCGCCCCCCACCGCGAGCAGGCCGTGCTCGGCGTGCTCGGGCGGTGGGAAGACAATGTCGTCGACGAGGCGGTACACCGGCATGGCCGGCGCATCGTAGTCACGCGCTCGGCGAACGTCCCCACAAGGAGGGCAGCGTGTCGTCGCCCCGCTCGCTGGCGTAGTCGCCGAGGAAGGGGGCCACGGCGCCCTGGAGCGCGGCGGTGGCGCGCAAGGCCGCCTGCAAGGTGTCTCCCCAGGGCTGCCCGTGCGCCCGGGCGAAGGCCTCGCGAGCGAAGGGGACGATCAGATCCTCGTGGGGCCAGCCTTCGACGGCGCCGAAAGCGTCGGCGGGGAGGGCGTCGTAGTAGGCGCGGAAGCCGCTCGTGGGCGCCAGCATCTCGCGGAGCCCATGCTCATCGTTGAGCGCCGCCTGCAGCCGGAGGCAGGCATGCTCGCGCCAGTCGAGCTCCGAGTCGAGCGCGAAGCCCCAGTCGCGCTCGTGGAAGGTGTCGACCCCGTTGGTGATCCAGTGGCAGAGCTCGTGGTACACCATCTGCGCGAGCGTGTCGTCGGGGTCGAGCGTGTCGCGCGGGCCGAGCTCGAGGAGACCGGTGCCGTCGGTGGCGGAGAAGATCGCCGGGTTGCGACGGATGTGCAACCCGAGTCGGCGGGCCGTCGCGAGCCACACCACCTCGAGGGGGTCGACGTAGCGAGACTGGATCGGGCGGACGTAGTCCATGGCGCGGGCGCTATCGCCCGTGCACGGGCCGCGCTACGGGGCCGCATGACGCTCAGCATCCGATGCCTCCGTGGGGGCCTCTTCGAGGCCGAGCACACCGCCAGCGCCTGCCTCGTCGAAGGCGACCGTGTGCGCTGGCAGGTGGGCCCCGACGTGGCCTCCTTCTGGCGGAGTGCGTGCAAGCCGATGCAGCTCGCGACGGCGCTCGAGTGCCTACCGGGTCTGGATCTCTCCGACGAGGAGCTGGCCATCGGCGCCGCTTCGCACTCCGGGCAATCCGCCCATGTGGCCGTCGTGTCGCGCCTATTGTCGCGACTAGAGTTGTCGGCGGATGCCCTGCAGTGTGGCGCTCATCCGCCGATGCACGAGGTGACGTCCCGCGAGCTGGGCAAACCCACGGTCCTACACAACAACTGCTCGGGCAAGCACACTTTCATGCTCGCCGCCTCGCGCGCGCAGGGCTGGGACCTCGACTACCGCTCGCCCGAGCACCCCCTGCAGCGTCGCAACCGCGTGCGGCTCGACGAGTGGGCCGGCGTGACCCACGGCGTGGCGGTAGACGGTTGTTCGGTGCCGACTTTTCACGCCCCCTTGTCGGGACAGGCTCGCGCATGGGCGCGGCTCGCCGCCGAGATGGCGGATGGGACCGCCGCGGGCCGGGTGGGCCTCGCGATGTCGCGACAACCCTTCTACATGTCGGGCGACGGTCGCCTCGACCTCGTCGTCGTCACCGGCGCCAGCGAGCCCCTCGCGGTGAAGGTGGGCGCCGAGGGGCTGTTCTGCATCGCGCGGCCCGGGTCGCGACAGGGCATCGCAGTCAAGGTTCACTCGGGCAACGACGCGGCGCTCGCGGTCGCGGTCAAGGCCGTCCTGGCCGAGCTGGGCGTGACGCTAGACGGTCCGTGGCCCTGGGCCGAGGTGCGCAACGTGCGCAGGGTGCTGGTTGGGGAGCGGGTCGCGACGTTCGCTTGACCTGCCCCGGTGGACGGCTGTCAGCCGGGGGTAGCCGTGCCGGTGTCGGTGGCCGGGGCCGTGGGCAGCGCGGTGGCGGTGTCGCCGGGGACGGTGACGGGGCAGGCGAACAAGGCGAGGAGAAGGGCGAGCATGGGGGACTCCGGCGAAAGGGTGGTTCAGGGCCAGTAGGTGTCGTCGTCCCAGGGGATTTCCCAGCCGGGGATGACGCGGATCTGGCCAGCGTCTAGCCAGGACTGGTCGACACCGAAGACCAGGTCGTCCCGCCCGTCGCCGGTGACATCGCCGCAGTCGGCGTCGAGCGCCTCCTCCAGTACGAGCATGCGCTCCGGGAAGGGGGAGTGGCGCGGCGGCAGGGTGGCAGGCGCCTCGAAAAGGGCCCAGGTCTGGCCGCTCTGGTACAAGACGTGGTCGGCGCCGCCGAAGTTGCAGGCCTGGCCACGCGCCCCGCCATCCAGCGCCGTTCCCGGGAGATCGTAGCCGCCGATGGCGTCGTCGATGGCCATGGCTGTGGAGGTCGCAGCGCTGAAGGCGAGGAGTTCGGCTTCGGCATCGACATCGCCGCCTCCCGGGTAGATCACCGCCTCCGGATCGACGAGGCCGTCGCCATCCCAGTCGCGAACTCCTGACCACGCACTGTTCTCGTAGGCCTCGTCGATCACTCTCGCGAATGCGACGTCGATAGGATCTGCCAATTCCATCGCTAGTGACAGGTCCGCACCGTTGATCCAGGCGACCACCGTCTCTCGACTCCCTTGGCTGGGATCCTGCACGGCCATGTCGTCGGTCCCGTCGCCGTTGACATCGCCGAGGGCGTCGAGTCCCTTGATGTGCCCGCCGGAGAGCGTCAACCGCTCGTCGCCAAACGTCCCTCCCCAGTACACCACCAGCCCGCCGTCCTCCTCGGGCTCGAGGTCGTCCCACGCGGAGAGCGCGAGGTCGCCGAGGCCGTCGCCGTTCCAGTCGCCGGTGATCGCTTCGCAGCTCCAGCAGTCCGACCAGACCATGCTCGGCGAGGCGCCCCACGCGTAGTCGGGGGCGTACACCCAGGAACCGTCGGTCGGGATGGGTCCACGGAAGAGCGAGGTGGTGTAGCCGTACACGCCGCCGGGCACGTGCCCCACGTCGTTGTAGCCGTCGCCATCCACGTCGCCGAAGTCCAGCCGGTGGTCGATGAGGTCGCTGTACGGGTAGAAGGCGGCCACGTTGTTGTCCTCGGGGAAGTAGCCCGGGTCCTCCGGGATCTCGGTGGCCGTCCAGTAGGCGAGCCCCGTGACCGACCCGTTGCGATAGGAGCCGTCGAGCACGTCGTCGATGCCGTCGCCGGTCACGTCGCGGACGATGGTCGGCATCCCCCACGGGGAGCCCGCGAGCGCCTGTCCCATCGCCGCGAGGTTCTGGGTCTCTGCGCAGTCCGCCCCGGTCCAGCCGTTGCCGTCGCAGTCCTGGTCGGCGGCGTCGCACATCTCGGGCGCGCCGGGGTACACGTACACATTGCCGTCGTCGCAGTCGGTGCCGCCGTAGGCGATGGCGTCGAACCCATCGTAGTCGGCATCGGGGTTGGGGGGCTGTCCCGTGTCGCCGGTCTCGTCGATGGCGGTGCTGTCCGGTGCCGTGTCCGGCTCGTCGGAGTCGATCGGGACCGTGACGTACGCGGAGGCGTCGTTGGCGTCGCCGCTCTCGCCGTCCTCGCGCCCCGGTGTACCGGGCCCGGCGCACCCGAAGGAGGCGAGGGCGATCACCACGACACGTCCAGGTCCCACGGGCCGCCGCCGGCCGTCCCGAGGTAGAGGTGATCGGTGCTGGGCAGCCAGTCCTCCGGCATCGCGGGGAAGGGATCGGTCTCGCGACCGACGCCCCAGCTCACCGCCACGCCCTGGGCGTGGTCGAGGTCGTCGCCTGAGATCCGCCGCCAGCCGTAGGCCGGTCCGCCGCCGCTCCAGGGCAAGGCTCGCCGCTGGATGAGGTACACGCCGGCCTCCCCGGTTGTCGAGGCCTCGCCGGAGCGGTAGGCGGCCACCGCGTATAGTCCCTCGATGTCCGGGTGCGGCACCACGGCGGAGATCGCCTGCCGGATGGAGTTCGCCGGGATCGCCGTCTGCGCGGAGCCATCGGACAGGTCGATCGCGCAGACGCCACCGCCGATGTCGATGTACCCCGTCGAGCTCCATTGCTGGAGGGAGCCGTCTGAAGCGCCACCGAACACCAGGAGCGACCCGCCATCGGGTGTCACGATCGCGCCCGCGGTCACCGCTGGGGTGATGTCGGAAGCCTCGTAGCCGGACAGCGGGAACACGGGCGGGTAAAGCGGGCAGTTGCTCGCTGGCCAGGCCACCCATCCGCTCGGGGTGGCCTCGCTGCCCAGGTCGAACTCCACCTCGCGGACGCCGCAGGTCTTGGTGGAGACGAAGGCGCGCACGTGAGTGCCCCCGGTCGCCGTGTCGGTATCGGGGTGCAGCGAGAGCGTACCCATGCCGCGCACGACCTCGCCATCGTCGAGCAGGCCCTCAAAGAAGTCCACCTTGTCGCAGGTGTTGCTGCCGAGGCTCGAGGGCATGCTCGGCACGGTCTCGTCGTAGGTGACCTCCTCGTAGCGCAGCCCGGTGGCGCCGTCGTCGTAGACCACCCAGAGGCCCTCGCCGCTGCCCTCCGCACAGATCTCGTCGCTGTTGTTCGCGTCGGTATCGCCGTCGGCATCATCGCAGCGGCCAGCTGCGGCGAGGAGCGCGACGTCGTTGCCGAGGGCGACGATGTCGGTGATGCGGCCGATGTTCTCGAGCGTGAGGTCCGCGTCGCCATCGACGTCGAGGCCATCCGCGTTGGCGTTGCAACTGGGCCAGCTCCCGTTCGTCGTGACCACCTTGTTGCTGTCCAGGCAGGAGAGCTCCCACGTGGTGGTGGTGCCGTTGTACTCCATCCAGTTGCCCCGGCCGGACACCGCCACCGCGTCCCAGCACCAGGTGTCGTGTCGGCGGCGGTGGTAGAGCATGTTGTACTCGTTGTTGGTGTCGTGCCAGTCCGCGTCGGCCACGTTGACGGGTGCCCACCACACCTCGTGACCAAAGCCGCCGTCCTGCTCCAGCGCGCCGTTCTGCCAGGTGTCCACCGAGCCCCGCGCGACGCTGATCGCCGTCACGTGGCAGTCGCGGTCGGCCGCGTCGCGGTTGGCGGGGTCCTCGTGGCCATAGGCCGTGAAGAGGTCGATGTCGCCTGGGGCCACGTACACGAGGTCGCGGCGATAGGCGCCCTCGTCGCTCCCGCCCGACACCACCACGAGGTCCTTCACCACGGAGTCCTGGAAGCTGCGCTCGGGCTGGTCGCCCATGACGTAGGCCACCTTGTCGAGGTCGTCGATGCCGACCTCCGCGTCCCAGCCGGTCGCATTCAGCGACACGCCATTGAGCGTCATTGGCTTGCCCGTCTGCGGGATCCACCACGCCCACTGCGCGGCGAGCAGCAATCGCACCGGGGTGAGCACACTGCCGTTGTCCCAGAAGACCGCGTCGTGCATGAGCCCGGCGTCGACGTACTTCACCGGCTCGTCGGCGAGGAAGCTGTCGCCGGGGTCGACCATCGCCGTGCGGTCCTGGGTGCCCCCCACCATCAGGGGATCGACCTCGGTGGTGTAGTCGACGTTGTAGTTGTCGTCGCGGTCGGCGTAGTCGAGCAGCGGGTGCCAGTCGAGCACGGTCCCGCTCGGCACGGGCTCGGCGCCGTCGAGGTGGGCGCGGAAGTGACGCACGCAGCCGAGGTTCTGGCTGCCGTCGCCGAGCTGGTAGAAGGTGAAGATGAAGTTTGCGTCGGGGTCGATGGCCACGCTCATCAACGACTCCGCCGACTCGGTGCCGTTCGTCGGCGGCACGAGGTCGCCAATCCAGTCGGCGCTGCTCGCCGCCTGGCAGCCCCTCAACGCCGCGGCGAGGGGATCCGTCGCCGCGTCCGGGTCGTTCGCCTCGACGTAAGAGTAGACCAGCGGGTCGCCGACGGCCCGCGTTCCAGCGGCGGCATAGGGCGGTATCACCGACCACGACGGCCGGTTCGTCGTGTCGGTCGCGTCGGTGTCCCAGATGTCCACTACCGGGTCGCCGCCGGCCGGGTTGGCGGTGATGGTCATCCCGTACACGGTGGAGTGCTGGTGCGAGCAGCTGCCGTCCCCATTTGTGGCGCCGCGCTTGCCGCCATCGACGATGAATACCTGGTTCGGCGCCATCGGGTTCACCTCGATGTCTCGAACGTCGAGCAACTCCTCGTCCAGGCCGTCTCCGTCGTTGACCTCGATGCAGTCGAGCGAGCCATCGCACACACCCGCGTCGGACACCAACGGGCACAGGTAGAGCCCGCCGCGGCCCGCGTCGTAGTTGCGCACCGTGTAGCCGACGAGGATCCAGGACTGTTCCCGAACTCGTCGGTCACGATGGCGGCGGCCGTGGGGAGGGCCATCTCCGGGAGGCTCGTGGCGCCCACCGCGTAGGGCTCGCAGATGGCCGGCGTGCCGAGCCAGCTCGCGCCGGTCACGCGGTACACGCCGTGGGTATCGGTGGTGCCGTCGAGGTCGCGGCGCTGCGCGAGGGCGTAGAGGCTGTCCCACTCGTCGGCGGGATCTTGCACGAGGATCTTGCCCGAGCTGAACAGATCGTGCGCCTCCTCGGGGTCGCACCCGCTGTAGAACTTGCTGAAGCCGAGGCTGGAGCCCGCCAGGATCTCCGTCCAGTCCTCGCCGTCGGGGGAGCCGGTCCAGAGTCCGCCGTCGCTCCCGTCGATGTTGTTTCCGGTGGCCACCACCACCGAGGCGAAGTCGCTGGCGTCCTCGGGGTACCAGGCGTCCCACACTCCCTGGTCGCCGCGGTCGGTGAAATCTTGCGAGGCGCCGTTGGCGAAGTTCCAGGTCTGCCCGTCGGTGCTGTAGGACAAGCCGCCGACGTCGCTGCCCATGAAGATGTAGTTCTGCGAGTCGCTCGGGCGCACGAAGGTCATGCGGCCGCCGGAGGGCATCTTCATCGGCGAGGCCTCGGCCTGCATGTCCATCAGAGGCGCCATCTTGTACGCGCCGTTGCCGACGGTCAGCCAGTCGATGATCGCGTTGCCACCAGAGCAGTTGATGCGCAGCAAGCCCACCGTCGAGCCCGGCGTGATGTTGGCGAACTTGAGCGCGTTGGTGCCCTCTTCCAGGGAGAGCGACGTGGACTGCGCCGCGCCCTGCTTCTTCACCTCGACGGTGCAGGCGGCGCCGGGGCCGAGGCTGTCCACGTCGATGCCGACGTTCAGCTCACCGGTTCCCCACGCGAACGTGTGTGCTAGTGTCGCGACCGATGTTTGCTGAGGGGGGGGGTGAGGTTCAGTTGACCTGCCTGGAAGCTGGCGTTGCTGAGCGTCCAGTCCACGGCACCCGGGTTTTCCAGCGCAGTCACGTACACCCGGCGGATCAAGCGTGACCCGTCGCAGTCGTCATCCACCTCGTTGGTGACGTCCTCGGCGGCGGCCGGGTTCACCGCCTCGTTGTCGTCGTCGCAGTCGGGCAGCGCCCCCTCGGCGTGCCAGCCGTCCTGGTCGGCGTCGATGGCCCAGGCGCTATTTGCCGCAAGGAGGAGCGCGACGAGCATACGATGGACCCCGGTGTCGGGACATCATGGCACGTTTCACTCAAGTCACGCACTAAGAAGGCGTGCGCGAGCGAAAGCGAGAGCCGCCCCCCAGTGAGCGCGGGCTCGCTAGCCCGCGCAGATCAAGACCAACGGCGCGCTCGCCAGCCCGCGCAGATCAAGACCAACGGCGCGCTCGCCAGCCCGCGCAGATCAAAACCAACTACGGCCCCGTGTACACATCCCCCCGCCCTTCCACCGTCACCGTGCTGTTCGAACTCTCCGCGTTGAAGGTGAACACCGCGCCCGCCCGCGGCCAGATCTGCGCGCCGTCGCCCGCGTCCTGATCGTAGAGCGCGATCACGCCCGTCTGCCGCGTCCAGTCGCCGATCTCCACGTCTTGTGTGGTGGGCGAGGCGGAGAGCGCGTCGCCCGCCGACGAGGAGGTGGCGAAGCTGTTCATGCCAAGGTCGCCGCCAGAACAGAGCGCGGTGTTGAGCGTGCTCACCGGCATGTCGAAGATGTACCAGTGCACCAGGAGCACGTCCGAAGGGGTGAATGGCTCGCCCGCGCTGTCGTGCGTGAGGCCGCTCCAGTCCACGGTGATCGTGCTGCACTCGCACACCTCTTGCGACTGCATCACCTGCGCGAAGCAGGCGGTGTCGAAGTCGCTGGCCTCCGCAGTGTCGCCGGTGTCGGTGGAGGTGGCGGTGTCGCCCGTTTCCTTGGGGTCGTCACTCGAGGTACAGGCGAGGAGGAACAGCATCCGCCCCGGGTATCAGTCCTCGCGGAGGTACGCCGCGACGTCGTCGTAGAGACCGGCCTGGTTCGCGTAGGACACATAGCGCTTGGCAGCGGCGAGCCACTCCCCGGTGGTGGGCCGCACGCGGTCGATCGCGGCGACGAGGTCGCTCTGGGTGATCGGACGGAGCTTGCCGCTACGCAGGGCCTCGGCGAGGGCGCGCTCGCTGGCGGCGTCGACGAGGTGATTGAGGTCGGCGCCTGACCAGCGATGCGTCCGCCCCACGAGCGAGCGAAGATCGAGCTTCTCCGTGGGACGATCACGAAGCGCGAGCTGGAGTATGGTCTCGCGAGCACCCGGGTCGGGGGGCGGCACGAAGACCACGCGGTCGAAACGACCGGGGCGTCGTAAGGCCGGGTCGACGTCCCACGGGGCGTTGGTGGCGCCGATCACCAAGAGCCCATCGTTCTTGGCGCCCGCCCCGTCCATCTCCGCCAGGAGTTGATTGACCAGACGACGGCCGGGCCCGTGCCGGAGCTGGTGACGCGCCGCGCCGATGGCCTCCACCTCGTCGAAGAACAGGATGCTCGGTGACTTGGCGCGGGCCTCCTCGAAGACCTCGTGCAGGCGCTTCTCCGACTCGCCGAGCCACATCTCGAGCACGGCCTGGATCTCCACCACCACGAAGCGCGCCCCGCTCTCGCCGGCGGCGGCCTGCGCGAGGTGAGTCTTGCCGCAGCCGGGGGGGCCGTAGAGCAAGACACCGCCACCGAGCTTCTTGCCGTAGGCGCGGAAGAGGTCGGGCCGCTGGAGCGGGTAGACGATGTCCATCCGCAGGCGTTCTTTCAGGGACTCGAGGCCGCCGACGTCGGCAAAGGTGGGTCGACGCTCGGGCGGTCGCTCCGGTGCGGGCGCCGGGGCGGCACCGACGACGGTTCGGCGCAAGGCGAGGTCGTGGACCACGGGCTCCTGCTCGGCGATGAGCGCGTACACCTCTCGCGACTCGGCGAGGCGACCGGTGCGCGCGCAGGACACGGCGAGGGCGCGCAGCGAGGTGGCGGCGAGCTGGTCGCGCACGGCGAACCAGGCCTCCACGACCAGGGCATCGTCGCCGAGCGACAGGCCGCAGGCGCCGAGCACCTCGCGGGTGTCGCGACGCGCCGGGTCGGCAGCGAAGGCGGCGCGCGCCTCGATGAGGGCGGCGTCGGCGCGGTCCACCGCCAGGAGCTCGCGGGCGAGCAAGACCCGCAACGGCACGTTCTCGGGCGCGAGGGCCAGAGCTTCACGCAGGGCAACGACGCTCATGGATCCTCCCAGCCGATGCGAATCACGGGGCCGAGCGCCGCCATCACGAAGAGCGGCACCCCGGCCCAGGGGTCGGACAGCGCCACCACGAAGCCGAGCGCCGCGATCAGCATGCCCGCCCAGGGGGGGATCGCGAGGATCGCGGCGATCCATCGCGGGGGCTGCCGCGGCGGGTTGAGCTTGCGGTGGATGGCGGGGTCGTCGAGGTCGGGATCGAGGGCGAGGGCCTCGGCCCACGAGGCACGGGCGGCCGCGAGGTCGCCCGCCTCGGCGAGCGTGCGGGCGAGGCCACGATGGGCCTGTGCACGGGACGGATCCACGCGGAGAGCGTCACGAAAGGCCGCCAGGGCGGCGTCGAACTTGCCGAGCCGGAGCGCCGCGAAGCCGTACACCACGTGCGCTTCTGGGTCGCCGGGCGACAGCGCGCGGGCTGTCCCCAGCGCACGCTCGGCTTCCTCGTCGAGCAAGAGCGCCTCGGCGGTGATGCCGAGGAGCGCATGGAAGGCGGCCACGCTCGGCGAGGCGGCCACGGCGTCGCGCGCGAAGGAGAGCGCCTCGCGGTGGCGTTTCTGGCCCACCAGCGTCGTGGCCACGTCGGCGAGCAGTCCCCCGTCGCCGGGTGCGAGGGACAAGGCCTCGCGGAAGGACTGCTCGGCGTCGAAGTGACGGCCCACCGCGCGCTGGGCACGGCCACGAAGCCGCAGGAAGCCGGGGGTGGCGTGCTCCCGGGCCGGCAGTTGCTCGGCGAGTCTTGCGGCCTCCTCCGCCCGGCCCATCCGGAGGAGGACCTCGACCTTGCGCGCTTCCGGGCTGTGGGCGGGGGGCAGGCTCACGGCGGGTTGGACAGTAGCCGTGATTCGCGGTTCCCCCGCGCTCGTCAACGAATCGTGACGCCCGCCAAAGTAGACATAGGGGGGGCGACACCTCGCCGGTGTCGCCCCCCTACCGCCGCCAACCTGCCGAACTCCGCAGGCTGCGTTCGCCAGGGCCGAGGCGCGTGGATAACGCGCCTCGGCGGCGGCTCTCCCCCCACCGCGGCGTCCCCCATCACGCCGTTTCATGGCTCTGGGAGCCGATGTCGCGACGGCCTGGGGAACTAGTCCTTGGCCCTCGACGCCAGCGCCACGTCGGGGAATCCGGCGGCCTGCGCGGCGCGGATCACCTGCCACACGAGCTTGTACTGGGCTTCCTGGTCGCCCCGCACCACGACGCGGGTGGCGGCGGCGCCCTTCTCCACCTTGCGCAGGCGCTCGGCCAGCTCGGCGATGGGGAACGTGTCGCCTTCAAGGTAGATTGTCCCGTCGGGCGTGACCGAGATCACGATGTCCTTCGGGATGAGGGGGCTCTCGCCGGTGCCCTCGGGCGTGAGCACCGAGAGCGCGCGTTCCGACACCAGGTTCTTGGCCTGCGCCGCCTGCTTCTCGGCTTCCACCATGCTGCTCGACACCACCATGAAGATGATGAGCAACACCAGGAAAACGTCGGTGAGCGGCGTGATGTTGATCTCCGAGAACATCCCGGTGTCTTCGTCGACATCGTCGACCTGCGTGGCGGGGCCCGTTTGCACGCCTACTCCCCGGACTTCGGGGCGCGGGGCACCCGGATCAGCTCGCCCAGCTCGTCGACCAGGAGCGCGAGGTCGCGCGCGATGCCGCCCGCCATCTGGCCGAGGATGTTGAAGAAGATCACTGCCTCGATGGCCACGAAGAGACCGGCGGCCGTGGCGATCAAGGCCTCGGAGATCCCCGCGCTCACCACGGCGAAGCCGCCCGTGCCGGACTCGCCGATGGCCTTGAAGCTCCCCATGACGCCCACCACGGTGCCGAGGAGGCCCGCGAAGGGCATGAGCGCGCCCACGCTGGCGAGCATCCACAAGCCCGCCCGGAGACGACCGGCGGCGCGTTTGCTCTCGCGTTGCATCGCGGTTTGCGGTTCGCCGCGCACGCGGCCGAGGGCGCGGTCGAGACCGGCGCTGAAGACCTCGCGAAAGGGGGAGGGGAGCCCGTCGGCCAGGCGGCGGGCCTCCTCGGGGTCGCCCCGTCGCGCCGCTTCGACCACGCGCTGGTCGGCGCGGGTGACGGCGCTACGCCCCCGCAAGAGCCCGATCCACCGTTCGATCGCCAGGGCCACGGTGAACAAGCTGACGACCAGCATGAACAACAGCGTGGGGCCAGCGACATCCCAGTACTCTTTCAACGACTCCATGCCGTGCATCGTCTGCCTCGGGGCGGTGGGCCTGCGGGCCCACGCGGGGCCCCGTTAGCTCAGCGGGCGCAGAGCCGCGATGCCAACCCCGCTTCCCGTCGACGACATCCTCCCCGAGCTGCTCGGCCACCTCGCGCGCGAAGGCGCCGTGGTGCTCGAGTCGCCCCCCGGCTCTGGCAAGACGACGCGGGTGCCCATCGCCGTGGCGGGAACCGTAAGTGGGCAAACCTGGGTCCTGGAGCCCCGCCGGGTGGCCGCTCGGGCCGCCGCCCATCGCGTGGCCAGCGAGCTCGGCGAGCCGGTGGGCGAGCGGGTGGGCTACGCGATGCGCCTCGACCGCAAGTCGAGCGACAAGACGCGCGTGCTCTACGTGACCGAGGGGGTGTTCACGCGACGCCTCGACGATCTCGCGGGGATCGACGCGGTGATTCTCGACGAGTTCCACGAGCGCAGCATCCACACCGACGTGGCGCTGGCCTGGTGCCGCGCCTTGCGACGGTCGCGGCCCGAGCTGAAGCTGGTGGTCATGTCGGCCACGCTCGACGGCGAGGCGGTCGCGCGGTTCCTGAGCTGTCCGCGGCTGCGCGCCACGGGGACGATGTTCCCGGTCCAGATCAAGTACTGGGAGCGTCGCGACGACCGGGCGCTGGAGGCGCGGGTCGCCGCCGCCTGTCGGGAGGCCGTGGAGAGCGGGAGCGTGCTCGCTTTCTTGCCGGGGATCGGCGAGATCGAGCGCACGGCCGCCCTCCTCGGCGGCGTGCCGGTGTACCCCCTGCACGGCGAGGTCGACGCTGGCGCCCAGGACCGCGCGCTCCGCGACACGGGGGCGCCCCGGGTGGTGCTCGCCACCAACGTGGCCGAGACCAGCGTGACCGTGGAGGGGATCACGACGGTGATCGACGCCGGGCTCGCCCGGCAGGCGTCCTTCGACGCCTGGTCGGGATTACCCACCCTCGATCTCGTCCCCGTCGCCCGCGACAGCGCGGCCCAGCGGGCGGGTCGTGCCGGGCGACTCGGTCCCGGCACCTGCCTCCGCCTCTACTCCCGCGCCGATCACGACGCGCGCCCCGCGCAGACCGTCCCCGAGATCCGTCGCATCGACCTCGCCGCCACCGTGCTCGCCTTACGTGGGCAGTCACTCGAGTGGTTCGAGCCGCCGCCCGCCGGGGCCTGGAGAGCGGCCGTGGAGCACCTGCGCCGCCTCGATCTGCTCGATGACAACGGGCTCACCGTGCTGGGCGCAGCGGTGTCGCGACTGCCGCTGTCGCCGAGGCTGGGGCGATTGCTGGTGGAGGCGGCGGCGCTGGGCGCTGGTCGCGAGGGCGCGGCGCTGGTAACGCTGTTTGGCCGGCGGCTCGACGGCGACCTCGTCGACCGGGCGCTCGACGGGCAGGGCGACGCGCGCGAGAAAGCCCACCTGTCGCGCCTCGTGCCCTCGCAGGGCCGCGCCGAACCGGACGGGCTCGCCCGCGCGCTCTTCGCCGCCTTCCCCGACCGCGTGGGCCAGCGCCAGGGCGGGCGCGTGAAGCTCAGCGACGGCGGCGCGGCGGAGTGCGAGGTAGGTCGCGACGGATACGTCATCGTCACGGAGGTGGATCGGGTGCACAACCGCGCCCGGGCGCGCACGATGACGCCCATCCCCGAGGGCTGGCTCCTGGAACACGCCACCGTCCGCGAGCTCAGCCGGTGGACGGGTGACCGCGTGGAGGTACGCGAGGAGCTGGTGTACGGCGAGCTGGTTCTCGACGCGGCGCCGGGGCAAGGCGACCCCGCCGAGGTGGGGCGCATCTTGCACGAGCACGTGGCGGCCAACCTGCACAACCACGTGCCCGACTGGGAACGGGGCGCGGCGCTGGTGGCGCGCGTGGCTTTCCTTCGTCGCCAGGGCGTGGAGCTGGCCCCGCTCGATCTCGACGCCCTCGGCCGCGCGCTGTGCGCGGGGCTTCGCTCGGCGCGCGAACTCGGCCAGGCCTCGCTGGTGGAGCTTGCACGCGGGATGTTGACCGACCCGGGCCTCGTCGACCGCCTCGCGCCCGAGACCATCCGGCTGCCGAGCCGCCCCCGCGTGGCCGTGATCTACGAGGGCGACGAGCCCCACGTGGCCAGTCGTATGCAGGACTTCTTCGGTCTCGCCGACGGCCCGCGCATTCTCGACGGGAAGTACCCGCTCGTGCTCCATCTCAACGCTCCGAACGGTCGGCCGGTCCAGGTGACCCGAGACCTGCCCGGCTTCTGGATGCGCCATTACCCGGGGATCCGTCGCGAGCTGATGCGGCGTTACCCGCGGCACAAGTGGCCCGAGGATCCGCGCGCGCTCTACACCGAGCAGACCGAACCCTCCACGCGGTAGCCGCCCGCGAAGTCGACCTCGACGCTCACCTCGCCCCGGGTCCATCGTAAGATCGAGCCACTCGCTGTCGGGGTGGAAATTGGATCGCTCTCGGTTTCCGCTCGCACGCAGGCGAGCAAGCGCACCAGGTTGAGCAGGCTCGTGGGATCCTGGTCTTCCTCAGCGACGTTGATCCCGTGCGCGTAGCTCGGATCGGGCGTGAACCAGGGGGTGCCGCTGGTGAAGCCAGCTTGCGACGTGCTGTCCCAGGGCATCGGCGCCCGCCAGGCGTAGTCCTGTCCCGACGCGGTCTGCGCGTTCGGCAGATCGAGCTCCTCGCCGTAATAGAGCACCGGGCTCCCCGGGAGGAGCATATTCGCCACCATCAAGGCGCGACGTTGGGCGGGGTCGGCCACCACCGACGCCAGCCGGTCGACGTCGTGGGAGCCGAGGAAGCTCCCCATGCCCAGGGCGCCGCTGCCCTGCTCGGCGAGCACCTCGGCCACGTGGGCCGCGTCGCGTTCGGCGGCGGCGAGCAGCAGCGCCTCCCGCCGGGGAAAGTCGGTGACCGCGTGCGCCTCCTCCAGCCAGCTCAGGCTCTTTTCGACCTCCCACTCGCTGGCCTCGGCGAGGAAGAACTTGTCGGGAAAGCGGCGGGAAATCTCGTCGACCAGCGCATGAGAGGCGGCCGATCCCTCGATGACACCGTCCTCTTCCACCAGCATCAGCACCGCGTCGAGACGGTAGCCGTCCACCACCTCCAGCCAGCGTGACAGGTCGAGGCCCATGCGGAAGGCGAGGCTGTCGTGGGTCCAGTCGAGGTCGGGCAGCTCGGGGCCGAAGTAGGCGTAGTAGTTCTCACCCTGGGGCTCGGGCCACCAGCCCTGGCCCTCGCCTCCGTACACGAAGTAGTCGCGATAGGTCGGGTCGCCGTCGGAGGCGGCGAGGAACCACGGGTGCTCGCGGTGCACGTGGTTCAGCGGGAGGTCGAGGAGCACGCGCATGCCGCGCGCGTGGGCCGCGTCGACCAGCGCTCGCAGCGCATCCTCATCGCCGTACTCGGCGGTGATGCTGCCGAAGTCCTGCACGTCATAGCCGGCGGGACCGAAGGCGGGGAAGATCGGCATCAGCCAGATGGTCTGCACGCCGAGGGTTTCGAGGTAGTCGAGCTTCAGGCGCACGCCCTCGATGTCGCCGATGCCGTCGCCGTCGCTGTCGTAGAAGGAGCGCACGTAGATCTCGTAGGTGATGCCGGCCCGGTCGGTCGGCGGATCGACTTCGAGGCGGACATCGACGACGGCGTCGGCGGCGAGCGCCTCCGCCACGGGGGAGAGAGACTCGGTACAGGCGACGAGGATGAACACGCGGGCTCCGGGGGGAGCCGCAGCGAGTTCAAGGTCTGTGCCGGGGCCCGTGCACGGGGGAACGCCGAGTCTTGCTGTCGAAAGGTGACGGACGTCCGTCAGCTGGCCTGACTTCCGTCAGGTGCCGGGTAGCCGCGGAGTGCGGCGCGAGGCACAATCGACCGATGCGCATCGTGCCCCTGCTGTTCCTGTCGCTCGTCGCCTGTCCCGCCAACGACGAGCCCAAGGAAACGGGCACGCCGTCGAGCCGCTACCATCCGGACGATTTCATCGACCCGGCGGTGCACAGCCCCGAGGCCAAGCTGCAAACCCAGGAGTGCGTCAATTGTCACGGCGCCGACCTGACCGGCGGCACGGGGACGAGCTGCGACACCTGTCACCCCGTCAACTGGCGCAGCGATTGCACCTTCTGCCACGGCGGCGAGGAAACCCCCGACGGCGCGCCACCGTCCTACATCCACGACGACGGCACCAACAACTTTCCCGTCCACAGCAACCACGTGGCCGACGGCGCCATCGTCGATGCCTTTGCCTGCACCGACTGCCACGTGCAGCCCACCGACGTGCTCAGCGACGGCCACCTCTTCATCGGTGACGACACGCCCGCCGTGGCAGAAGTGAACTTCAGTGCCGGTCTCAGCGCCGCCGCCACCTGGGACGGGGCGGGCACCTGCGCCAACCTGTACTGCCATGGCAACGGTCAAGGCGACAACGGCACGGCGAGCGCCGGCACCTTCGAGGCCACTTGCGACGGTTGCCACCCTCACCAGGCAAGCGGCTCCGATGGCTGGAAGACGATGAGCGGCGAGCACAACAAGCACCTCTCCGAGGGGGAGGGTTTCGATTGCAGCGACTGCCACAAGGCGGTGCTCGAGGGATGGGAGCCGATCACCGACACCACACTGCACGTCAACGGTACGCCCGACATCCAGCTCGTGGGCGCGATGAGCTGGTCGTCCACCGCCGGTACCTGCACCGGGGAGTGCCACGAGGAGCAACACGAGGGACGGCGCTGGGAGTAGCCGCCGGGTGGTAGGCTGCGCGACATGTTGATGTTCGCGACGCTCGCGCTCGGCGCCACCATCGACCGGGTGACGCTCAGCGACGGGCAGGTGTTGGAGGGCGAGGTTCAGTACCTTGAGGCAGGGCGCTACCGGCTTTTCCTGAAGGACGGAAAGGTGCTCGACCTCCCGCAAGGGCTGGTGAAGTCAGTGCAGTACGAGGGCGACGTCGAGGAGACGACGGCCCGTCGCGAGGTGGCCAAGCAGGAGCGCGCGCCGCGCCTCGAAGGCTTCGACCTGCGCTACGACCTCGACGACGACCCGATGGCCAGTCGCTACCTGCTCGGTCGTTCCGCGTGGAGCAACGGGCACCTCTCGGGCTTCGTGGCGCAAGAGGAGATCGCGCTCACCTCGTTCGGGCTCGGAATCACCGACTACCTCGACATCACGGCGAGCTCGGTCCTTCCGTCGATGGTCAACGAGTACTCGTCGGTGTGGTGCCTCGACGCCAAGGTGTCCGTGCCGGTGGGCGAACGCTGGCGCGTGGCGCTGGGCGCGCACCAGGTGGGCGTGGCCAGCAGCCAGGGGACGGGTTTCTACGCCAAGGCTGCGGTTGGCTCGCGCGACCGGCACCTCGGCCTCGGCGGCGGCGGGCTCATCGACAACGTGACAGGGACCACCAACTACTTCACCAACCTGGAGGGCCTCTACCGTATCGGCCCGGGCGTGGCGTTCCTCGGCGAGAGTTTCCTGGTTTTCCGTGATTCGAGCCAGGGCGGCGCTGACGTTGTGTTCGTGCCCGGGGCGGCGATGCGCTTCTACACCCGTCGCGTCGCCATCGACGCCGGGCTCGTCCCGCTCGACTTCGCGTTGTTCGGCCAGGACGGCACGATCCTCCCCATCCCGATGCTCAACTTCGCGTACGCCTGGCGCGGACCTACCTGAACCCGGCACCGAACTCCAGCCACAGGCGACTGCCGGTGGGGGTCCAGGTCCACGTCATGTCTTGCGCGGCGGAGTCGAGCACGCCCTGGAGCGCGTTGCCGGCCGCGACCACCTCGTAGCGCAGCGCCACTTGCCCATGCGTGCGCGCGTTGCCGACGGCACAGCCCAGCCCGGCCCGGAAGGCCACGCCGCCCCGAGAGTAGTCGCCCCACCACGGCTGCTCCAGTCCGCTGAGTCGTAGTCCGGCGGCAAGGTCGGTGAACGGGCGAATGCGCACCGGTCGCGACTCATCGTCGAGCTGCCGGAACAGCCAGGGGCGGATCACGAGGTCGGCGCCGAGCTCGTAGGCGGTGGCATCGTAGGGGATGCCGAGCGCGTAGTTGCCCGACCACAGGGCCCCGCTCAGGCCCACGTGCACGGTGGCGTTGGGGTCGCCATCGGGGAGGCCGAGCTCCACGCCGAGGCGCACCCGGGGCAGCTCAGGGGAGGGAGCCACTAGGCCCACGTCGTCGCTGAGCTCGAGGGCCGGCTGGCCGAGGAACTGTCCCCCGAGCCACAGGTCGAGGGGGATCATGCGCGGCGTCGCCGGAGGGAGAGCAGGGCGCCGAGGGCGCCGAGACCCACCAGCACCAAGGCGCCGGTGTCGCGGGCGGCGGGGTCATCGGGGCAGGTGCCCGGGTTTTCTTTCCACCCGGCGTCGCAGTCCGGGAAGAGCGATTCCAGCTCGGTGAGCGGGTCGATGTACTTGAGCTGGTGGCGGTCTTTCACGATCCCCGACACCGAGAAGACAAGGTCGCTCGTTGCTTGCTCGGCGGTGTAGCGCATGTGCAGGCGCGTGATGTAGGCGCTCCGAGAGGGCAAGCCAAAGTCCTCGAAGGTGCCGTCCGCCGTGGGCGCCGCCGGCGTCGCGGTGCAGGGGTCGCAGTGGTAGCCAGTGCCCGCTGTGGGCTCGAGGTCCCAGCCGTACTCCTTCACCCAGCCGGCGCCCTGTTCCTCGTGCGCCGCGGCGAAGTGCTCGTTGTAGAAGCTACCGAAGTCGTCGCCCGACCACGTGCACTCGTTGGGCATCGTGAGCTCGGGGTAGTTGGTGACCGTCACCTGGCCACCCCCTTCCTTCACCGGCGTGAGCGTGTAGATCACCACGTCCTGGGGCCCGCTCGCGGAGATGGTACCGATCTTGATGGGGAGACCGAAGGTGTCGGCCTCGTAGGTGAGCTGGATGGGCGGGAGCCAGCCGTCCACCAGCTCCACCTTGTCCATCGCCACCTTCGCGGCGAGGAAGTAGGTCCCCGCGTCGATGTAGTCCTGGAGGATCGTCTCGCCACCCTCGGGCACGGCGTAGCCGTTGGCGTCGAGCCAGGCGTAGAGCGAGCTCGACTCCTCGGCGCTCAGCACGACGAACTCGTAGCCGTACTCGGTGAAGCTGTTCTCGACGTGCACGCCGGTGTCGCCGTAGTCCCCGTCGAGGCTGTAGTCTGCCGACGCGCACCCGAAGCCGAGCGCGCAGCCGCTGCTCGGCAAGACCTCGCTCACCGCGAAGACATCGTCGCAGGTGTACTGCACCTGCCGCGGCGTGGTGTAGGCGCCGATCCAGTCCACCAGCGTGCGATCGAGGGAGCGCACGCTCTCCCGGGTCATCACCTCCGGCACCGGCAGCAGGATCGCGAACTCGCTGGCTGAACCCGTGTAGTCCATCACCACGGTCAGCGTGGTGGTGGTGCCGTGCCGGGCCATGATGACCTGGCTCGAGGTGTTCGACATCGTGTCGCTGGGATCGCCCACGAAGGCCCCGCAGAAGGCTTGCGCGGAGGTTGGGGCGAGGGCAAACAGAGCCAGGGCAAGACGGAAGGGTGACATGAAACCTCCGCGTGCCCTAACTGTAGCCTAGCCGGCGCGATCCCTACCCGCTGGCGGAAAGTACCAGCATCGGGCGTGGACCGAGCGCGTGGAGCGTTCCCCGCCGGTAATACAGCGAGACGATCTCGTAGATTTGTCGCGACCGCAACGCGTCGATCAGGGCGAGCCCCGCGGCGCCGGCCGCGTAGAGGGCAGCGGCGTGCTCCATGCCCTCGACAAGGACCGTCACGGGGGTGCCGTCTGGCCGCCAGCGATCGGGGACGATCCGCGCCGCCACCAGCGAGGCCGCCTCGTCGTCGAGGGCGGTGTCGGGCTCGCCGAGCAGGCGCTCGAAGACCGGTGCCCAGGCACGGTGGGCCAGAGCCGCCGGGAAGGCACGAGCCGCCGCGAAGCCGTCGCGAGCGTCGCGGATGCAGGCGCCGCCGATCACCTCGTAGACGTGGGCCTCGTCGAGACCCTCTGCCCAGTGCAAGGCCCAGGTGGTGTCGCCCTCGAACAGGGCGTCGCGGAGACGGATGGCACGCTGGCCTGGGCCGAGGCTGTCGCTCACGGTCGGCGCGATAACCGCTGTCGCATGACCGAGGTCGAGGGCATCGCCGCGCAGCTGGTCGACGGCCTCCGCGCGCAATGGCCGGCCGAGGTGGAGCTCGGTGGCTTCGAGGTGGAGCTCGGGGCGCTGGTCGATCTCGACGGGGCCGAGCTCCGCGCGGCGCTCGTGCATCTCTGCCCCGGGGTGGAGGTGCAGATCAAGCCTGTGGAGGGGATCTTGCACTGCCTGGACTGCGGCGCGGAGTACCCCTGCGAGGAGCACCCCTGCCCAGCGTGCGGCAGCAACCGCGCCGAGCTGGTGCACGGCACGGAGCTGGGCGTGACCCGAGCGTGGGGACGGCCGGGATAAAGCGGCCCCTCTCCCCGGGGCTACCATGGGTTTCAAACGCGACGCGCTCGACTACCACTCGGAAGGTCGGCCCGGAAAGCTGGAGATCGTCCCGATCAAGTCGCTGCACACGCAGCGCGACCTCTCGCTGGCCTACACGCCGGGCGTGGCCGAGCCCTGCCTCGCCATCCACAAGCGCCCCGACGACGTGTACCGCTACACGACGAAGGGCAACTGCGTGGCGGTGGTCACCAACGGCACCGCGGTGCTCGGCC
>SXGT01339276.1_pt1 | contig 28941 bp, 28 predicted proteins | sample 3176221 | NCBI WGS metagenome assembly SXGT01 (sample SAMN11356862, study PRJNA531348) | freshwater metagenome | isolation source: freshwater sample F1-120 | place: China: Fuxian Lake, Yuxi | collected 2017-12-25 | reverse complement strand
GCTGTCTTCGGCGGCAAGCAGGTCGTCGTCGTAGCCGTTTAGTTCCTGCCACAAGGCGCGCGTGTAGCAGCCGAACGGGACCGTATCAACATCGGCCGGTGTGCCGTGTGCGTCGCCGTGGCGATATGCCGCTCCCCCGCTGCCTAGGTGCGAGCCCACCGCCAAGGCAATCGCGCGGGCTTGAATGGTGTTCGCCGCCGGCTCGATCTCCCAGACGCCGCCAACCACGCCCGCCCTCGGCTCCTGGAGCCGGTCCACTGCCCGGCGGATGTAGTCGGGCCTCGGCCGTGAATGGCCATCGATGCGTACAATGAGGTCGCCGGTCGCCTCGGTGATGCCCGCATTCATGGCCGCTGCGGCGCCCGGACGGGCGCATGGGATCACGCGCAGGGCCATCTCGGGATGTCGTCTGGCATAGGCGTCAACGGCCGCCGCACTCCTATCGGTCGAACCGTTGTCGACGACAATGGTTTCCACCGGCGGGAGGACTTGCGCGCGCAGCGCTTCGAGCAAGTCTTCGATGTGTGCCGCCTCGTCGCGGCAGGGGATAATCACGGAAACGGTGCGGCCCATCATGAGCGATAGCGGTAATTCATTGCCGCCTGGGAATTGATTCTACTGTATTGCTCACCTCGATTCGGGGCTGGAATTGGCTATCGACATGAACACCATCGCCGGAAAGATACCGCTGGTCATCCTGGGCACCAGCCTGTTCGCGCCGGAAGTCACCGACCTGGTCGACGACACGGGACAGTTCGAGATCGCGGCCTTCATCGAGAACCATGACCGCGAACGGACGCGCGCGCCCTTCCTCGGCCGGCCCGTCATCTGGATCGATGACATGGTGACGCTCGCCGCCACGCACCACGCGGTCTGCAGCCTCGGCACGACACACCGGAAGGCATTCATCGAGCACGCGGTCGCGCTGGGATTCCAGTTCGCCCGCATCGAGCACCCCAGCGCCCGCGTGTCGCGGACGAGCAGCATCGGCGACGGGTCGGTAATGAGTGTCGGGGTGATCGTCGCCGCCTACACGTGACTCGGCCGGCACGTGATCATCAATCGCGGCGTGCTCGTCGGCCACCACACCACCGTTCACGACTACGTGACGGTGTCGCCGGGGGCCAACATCGCCGGCGCCGTCACCATTGGCGAAGGCGCCTACATCGGCATGGGCGCGATAGTATTGGACCGCGTGACGATTGGCGCTCATGCGGTGGTTGGTGCCGGGGCCGTCGTGACGCGTGACGTGCCCGATGGGGTGCAGGTCATGGGCATCCCCGCCAAGGTGACCAAGGTCAACATTGACGGACGGTAGTGAACGCAAGCGGCGAACGCAAGCCATGGCCGATCGAGACGACGGCGAGGCATACAACCGCTTTCAGCGAGCGTATTGCGAAGGCGCGATCAGCCGAACGATAGTCCCCCGCGACTCCCGCCATGTCTCGCGGCAGTTGCATGAGACGCTGCGCATTGCCGCGATTACCAGCAACGAGCGGGTGCTGGAGGTCGGTTGCGGGATGGGGCGCTTCACGCTCAGGTTGGCCGAGCGTGGCGTCGGCATCGAAGGACTGGACCTGTCGCCGGCGTTGCTGGACCGGTTGCGCGCCAACGGCGGCACGCGACTCAATATCCCCTTGCACTGCGCCGACCTCCTGGCGCCGCGCAAGGCCGGACTGCGCGAGCCCGCGGTCACCCGGTTCGGGTTCCTGCCGGCTTTCGTGACCGACCGTGTGTGGGGTTCGCAGTTGGACCTCGCGCTGGAGCACCTGCCAGTGCCGGATGTTCTCCATGCTTTTCAGATCTTCAGCGCCCGTCGCGCCGATCCAGGTTGACCCGTGCCACCTCATTGCAGCGTCGTCATTCCGGTGTACAACAGCGCCCCCGTCGTGGCCATGACGGTGGCGCAGACCATCGCGTTCTTTGCGGATCGCGGGGACAGTTGCGAGGTAATCCTGGTCAACGACGGAAGCACCGACGACAGCTGGCAGGTCCTGCGCGAAATCGTCAGCGCCCATCCGTGCGTCACAGCCATCGACCTGGCCGCAACCGCGGGCAACATACTGCCACGCTGTGCGGCCTTGCTGCCGCAACCGGCGATTTTGTCATCACCCTGGACGATGACCTGCAGCAGCCACCCGGCGAGATCGCAAGGTTGATTGAGAAAGCCGCGGAAGGACACGACTTGGTCTGCGGCCGATTCCTGCGAACCCGGGGACCGCTCCGCGACCTCGCGAGCGCAACCATCGGGCTGGTCGACCGATGGCCCTTCAACCGGCCCAGGGACTTTGTCTTCACCAGTTTTCGTTTGATGCGGCGCGATGTTGCAGAACGGCTGTGTGAATACCAGATGGTTGACCCGTACCTTCGTGGCCTGCTCGTGCTCTGCGCCACGAACCCGGCCAACGCCTGGGTTGAGCATCGTGCGAGATGCGTGGGTCGCAGCGGGTGCGGCCCGGTCAAGATTGCGCGTTTCGCGGCACGGATCTGGCGTACCTATCGGGACCTGCGAGGTAACCGCCGCGGCCGAGCGTCGGCGCCCCTTGAGATCCGGGAAACTATCGGCGGAGGCCGAGCATCTCGCGAGCCTGAACCGGCGTCGCAATCGTTCGCCCGGCCGCGCGGCCGAGGGTCACGAGGCGCTCCACCAGTTCGTGATTCGTGGCCAGTCGCGTCCGGTCCTCGTCCAGGTACAGGTTGTCTTCCAACCCCACCCGAACGTGGCCACCCATCGTGATGGCCAGCGAGTTGACCGGGAATTGATAGCGGCCAATGCCCGCCGCGCCCCACGTCGCGCCCGGCGGCAGCGCTTGCACCATGAGCGCCAGGTTCATCGGCGTGGCCTGCAGTGTGCCCAGCGATCCCAGGATCACGTTGAAATAGAAAGGCGGCCGGAGGATCTGGCGGTCGATCAGGTAGCGCGCATAGTCGACCATGCCAAGGTCGAACACCTCGATCTCGGGCACGATCCCTCGCTCAACCATGCGCATGGCCAGCGTTTTGATCATCGCCGGCTCGTTGATTGACGCCTGGGCCGGGAAGTTCATCGATCCGACCGTGAGCGACCCCATGTCGGGCGTGAGGTCGGCCGACAGACTGAGAGCCTCCGAACGTTGTTCAAGAGTGGTGAAATGGCGGCCCGTCGTTGAGACGCAGATAATCACGTCGGGAACAGCCGACCGTATCAACCATACAATCTCCGCATAAACGTCGGCCCGATGGGTCGGTGCGCCATCCGGGCCGCGCGCATGGAGGTGGACAATCGACGCGCCGATCTGACAGCACTGCACACAGTCTGCGGCGATCTCCTCCGGCGTCAATGGTACATGAGGACTATCGCGCCGGGTGGGCACGGCGCCAGTCACCGCCAGATTGATGATCAGCGGCGTCATCGAGTTTCCGCGCGGAAGTACCCCCTGAAGCAGAACGCGCCGAGGACGACCTTGGGCCCCAGGCTGACGATGTGCAGGACGATCGCGACAGCGACGGCGGTCGGCTGGGACACGTCCCACGCCGCAAGGGTGACCAGGATCAAGTAATGAAACACACCAACGTTGCCGGGCACCGAGACGACAGCGGTGCCAATTTGGAGCACCACGAGCAATACGAGGGCGGTCACCACCGGCACCGGCACGTTGAAGCTCCGGAGCACCAGGTAATTCGTGGCGGCGGCCGTCACGGGAATCAGCGCGGTAAGAACCGTGATCCTCCCCAGTTGGTGTCGACGCGTGACGTCGACCCATCCCTCGCGCATCGCCGCGCTCTGCTGGTCGATCCACGAAGCAGCCGGCGCCAGCACGCGGAAGCGCCTGGCCTGAAGCCACGTGAGAACCGTCGGCAGCAGGCGCACCAGCAGCAGCGCGGCCACCAGTGTGGCGAGCGCCAGGGTCACGGCGGTCGGCAGCAATCTCTGGAACGCTCGCGGCATCCACCCGCCCACTACGAGCATCGCGACGATCGTCGCGAACGCCGCGACGTCGAGCAGGCGTTCGAGTGCGAGGCCCACCATTACCCGTCCCGCCTGGACGTGAAGGCCCCGGCTAGTCACCGCCAATCGCACGCCCTCGCCAAACCGGAGGGGCACGAGGATGTTCACCGCCTGGCCGAGTACAACGGCGTCCCACAGCACGCGCGAACGCGCGCGACCACATGCGATCCCAACGGTCGGCGCGGAAGAAGGCTCACGATCCAGTAGCCGGCCCCAACGCAACGTCACGAGGCTGAGCGTCAGTAGTACCGAAGCGATCGCGGCCACCGTCCACATCGGCCTCGCCGATCCGACGGCCGCGAAGACCAGCGACCACTCGACGTTGCCGGCAAAGGCGAAGACCGCCGCCAGGGCCACGAGCGCGCCGACGATCAATCGCAGCGCCCGGCGTCCAGCCACCTTCATCGCCTGAAGGCCCAGTAGAACGCACGCCCATAGAATTCCCGAATTGCCGTCTCCGCCAGCGCGAGCGCGGCGATGCTCGGCACGAAGTCGCGCATCGTCACACTGGTGCCCTGTGAGATCGAGAAGTCGACCGGAAACGGCTCGACGGACATACCCTGCCGCTCGAACGCCTGTCGGGCCCGGACCATGTGAAAAGCCGAAGTGACCAACACCACCCGCGGAGAGACGAGTCGTCTCTCGTGAAGCAGGCGGGCCACTTCCCTCGCCTCGTCGGCGGTGTTCCAGACGCTGGCGGTCACGGCGACTTGTGCCACCGGAACGCCGCGCGCCAACGCCTCGGTGGCCAGCAATGCACCTTCGCTCGGCAGATCAGGAAACTGCTGCGCACCGGTGAACACCAGCAACGGCGCCCTGTGAGCACGAAAGAGCGCCACGCCACCGAAGAACCGATCCGCGTCGCCCCACTCACTGAACCGTTCGCGACCCGGCGCCACGATCCGGCCGCCGCTGAGCACGACAATGGCATCGGCACCGGGGATCTCGGCGATCGGCCTCCGCTGCGCCCAACTCTCGGCCGAGCGAATCAGGCAGACCCCAACGATCGGATTGCTGCTCACTAGGAGCACCGCGACGCCGGCCCAGAGGGCGACTCGCTGACGTCGCCACAGGCCCCAGACGAGCAGAATCAGACTCACCCCCAGCGGCAAGACGAACCAGGGGAGCAACTTACTCAGGATGTACATCGGTGCCGCCGGTCAGGCGCTCGGCAGCCTCTTCACAAGGGTAGGCGTGATCGGCCCGGCATCCCGTGGCCTCGCGGCCAATGACGCCGACGGAATACACTCGTGGAACAGTCGGGCGATGTGATCTCGATCGTCGCGAGCCGCGGCGTCGATGAATCGGCCAAGAATATCGGCGAGCCGGCTGTCGTCCGGCGCTGCCGGTTCGCGCACTCTCCGGATACCGCCGCACGCCGTTGGTTCCACGGTCGCGCCCTCTTCCCACAGAATTTCGTCGAGCTTCTCCCCGGGCCGCAGTCCGGTGAAGACGATCGGCACTTCGTTGTCGTCGAATCCCGACAACCGAATCATGTCGGCCGCCATTTCGCGCAATAGCACCGGCGCACCCATGTCGAGCACGAACAATTCACCACCAGCGCCTATGCCACCGGCCTGTAGAGTGAGGTGTACCGCTTCCGGGATCGTCATGAAGTAACGCCGGACGTCGGGATGGGTCACGGTGACGGGGCCACCGCGGTCAATCTGCGATTTGAAAATTGGCACCACGCTGCCACGGCTGCCGAGGACGTTACCGAACCGCACAACCACGAAGTCCCGGTCATACGCGCGCGCGGCGCGGTGCACGATCATCTCGGCCACGCGTTTCGAAGCACCCATCATGTTGCTGGGAGCCACGGCCTTATCGGTTGAGACCATCACGAATCGTCTGACGCCGACGGTCACCGCCGCATCAACGACGTTGCGAGTGCCGACGATGTTGTTGGTCACGGCCTCGGTGGCGTTGTCCTCCATCAGCGGCACATGCTTGTGCGCGGCGGCGTGGAAGACCAGGTCCGGGCGGGCATTGCGGAAAATCCTGGCAATCCGGTCGCGGTCGCGAACGTCGGCGATTGCCGCCTGGACCGGGACACCTGGGAACCGCACTCGCAGCTCGGCCTCGATGTCAAAAATACTGTTCTCGCCGTGTCCCAATATGAGCAGCCGACTGGGCCCGCCGTGCGCCACCTGACGGCACAACTCGGAGCCAATCGAGCCGCCCGCGCCGGTGATCACGACACTGGCGCCTTGCAAGTAGTCGGGACCGACTGACAGCGCGCCAACTTGGGGCCGACGCAGCAGGTCGGCAATATCGACGCTGCGCAGCCGGCTGACGTTCACTTGGCCACCGAGCAACTCGTAGATCCCGGGCATCACGCGGGAGGTGAGCCCGAGCTCCCGGCAGCGCTCGACGACCGCACGCACGGTGCGACCACCAGCCCTGGGAATGGCGATCACAACCTCATCGACGTGGCGCTGGTGGACGACGGAAACAATCGCGGCGATATTGCCCAGAACGGGCAGGCCGTAAATCTGCTTCTGCGCCTTGACGTGGTCATCGTCGAGAAAGCCAATAGGCTGCAAGCCAAGCTGCGAGTTCCTTTGCATCTCGCGCGCGACGAGGGCGCCCGCCTCGCCAGCACCAACAATAAGGACATTGCGAGTGGGCTGCCGATGTCCTCGCGGCCGCCGAGCCAGGGTTTCGGCCACCGCCCGGATGGACGCGCGCAGACCGATGGTCAGTGCGAGGGCGAAAAGCCAGTCCAGTGGCGGCACCGATCGCGACAAACCGGGAATCCAACCCAATAGGCGGCTTCCCACCATCACCAATAGCAGCGCCACCGAAGCCGCGAAGTTCGCAAGCACGACGGCAATCAGATCCCAGAACCCAGCGTATGGCCAGTAACGTCGATAGAGGCCGGCCGCCATGAACGTACCAATCTTGATTGCGACAGCGGCCAGCAGGAACGGGGCGAATTCCGGGCGGGCGTCAAAGAACAGCCAGCCAAAACGGAAGGCGAATGCCGCCCACGCCGCCAAGCTGATGGCCAAGACGTCGGCGATGAGGAGATACCGGTTTCGCATGGAGGGTAAGGCGGCTACTATTATCGCAGAAAGGTGGCGCCCGCACTCCCCCACTTTCCTTGGCCACCAGTGGCAGCGTCCTCTGACATGGAAGCGGTGCTACACTCGCGTCTGGCTCAATCCGTCATGCTTCACGTCTTTGCAAACCTCCTGTGGATTCTGGGCGCGGCCGTGGTCCTGGCGGCGTTCAGCTACTACGGTTGGTTGGGCGAGTCGCAGGCGTCATGGCGCTTCGTCGTCCGGAACGGGAGAGCCGCCAGACTCTGGATTGCCGCAGGCTCGTGCCTGGTACTTTCCGGCCTCGTCCTGTCGTGGGCAACGCGGTGAACCCTCCCTGGTTTCAGCTCGTCACGGCCAACGAGCCGCTCCTCGTGATGGCCCTCGCGCCCGCCCTGTTGTTCCCCACGCCATCCCGAATGCTCGTCCTGGTCGCGGTCCCCCTCTTGTGGTCGTGTGGGCGCCGCTCTAGCGGCCATTACATCCCGCTGACGCCGATGAATGGCGCCCTGGCGGTCCTGGCGCTCATGGTCGGCGTGAGCATGTTTGTCACCTTCGACATCGTCTTCAGCCTCGGCAAGATTGCCGGCGTGATCCTGGGGTTGCTGCTGTACTGGTCGATTGCACGATGGTTGACGACCGCGAAGCGCCTGAAGATCGCCGTGGCGCTCTTTGTACTGGCTGGCGCGGGCCTTGCCATCATCGGCTTTTTCGGCATGCCGATGCCCACAAGCAACGTCTACAAGTACCCCGCGCTCGGAAACATTGCCCGGCAGTTCCCCAATGTCCTGGGCGGCCTGCCCGGCGCAGAAGACGGCTTCAATCCCAATCCCGTGTCGGGATCGCTGGTGTTGTTCGTGCCGTTGCAGGTGGCACTTCTCGCCACCGGCGCCTCGCGGTGGCTGCTGCCGACACCGAAGCGGCGATGGCCGGCCGTCCTCTTGACGATGCTGCAACTGTGTTTGCTCGCCTTGACCTCGGGAACCGTCATCCTGATGCAGTCGCGGGGTGCCTGGACAGCTGTCGTCGTGGCGGCCGGTGCCTTCCTGCTCTGGTACCGCTGGTGGTCGCGGGCGGCGGTTGCCGTGGCTACCATCGGGCTGCTCGCGTTTGCCATCAGCCGCGGTCCCACCGACTGGCGCCAGTTGGCCGCCCAGGTCGGCGGGACGGAACTTGCCGGCAGCGCGACCGCAAGGGCAGGCCTGTGGGCACGCGCAATCTCGGTGATCGGCGAGTCTCCGGTCACCGGCATCGGGATGAACACCTTTCGCCGGACGCTCCCGATCCCACCTGGACGAAGCGACCCGAATGCGGTGCACGCCCACAACCACCTCCTCCAGGCCGCCCTTGACGTCGGCGTCCCCGGCCTGGTGGCGTATCTCGCGACTTGGTTGCTCGCGTTCGCCTTGCTCGCGATCGTCTATCGCCGGTCTCATCATTCGGTGGAGCGCGGGGTGGCCGGGGGGCTTGGCGCCGGCCTGATTGCCTATTTCACCTTCGGCATCGCCGACGCCATCCCGCTCGGGGCGAAGGTCGGCGCGCTGTATTGGCTCACGCTGGCCCTGTGCGTCGGACTCCACCGCATCGCGATCAGCCCTCCCTCGACAAACGCTTGACGGCGTCGATCACGCGATCCTGATCGACATCAGTCAGGCTCGAGCCACTTGGCAGACACAAGCCATCGGCGAAAAGGCGTTCCGACACGTTCCCTCCGAACATCCGGCAGCCGGCAAACACCGGTTGCAGATGCATCGGCTTCCAGATCGGCCGTGACTCGATGTTCTCGGCCTCGAGGGCCAGGCGGATATCCTCACGCGTACCGCCGAACGTCGCGGGGGCGATGACGATGCACGTGAGCCAGCGATTGGATGTGCCGTACGAGGCCTCCGGCATAAACGTCACGCCGCGTAGCCCCTGAAGCTGTGCGACGTAGCGATCGAAGGTCCGCCGGCGGGCCGTGACCCGCCGGTCGAGCGTGCGCAACTGTCCCCGCCCAATCGCGGCCAGGACGTTACTGAGCCGGTAGTTGAAGCCAATATCCGAGTGCTGGTAGTGCGGTGCCGGATCGCGCGCCTGGGTCGCCAGGTGTCGCGCCCGCTCGATGAAGGCCGGCTCGTTCGAAACCAGCATGCCGCCGCCGGAGGTCGTGATCATCTTGTTGCCGTTGAACGAGAAGACCCCCATGCGGCCAAACCCGCCGGCGGGCTTTCCACGGTAAGTGGCGCCGAGCGCCTCTGCCGCGTCTTCGACGAGCGGCACGCCGAACCGTTCGCACAACCCGGTGATCGCGTCGTAGTCAGCGCATTGGCCGTACAGGTCCACGGCGATCACGGCTTTGGCCGGCCGGCCCCGGGCCTCGCCCGACTTCAACGCTTCTTCCAGCAGATTGGGGTCCATCGTCCAGGTCTGGTCGCTGTCGACGAACACCGGCACGGCCCGTTCATATGTAATCGGATTGGCCGAGGCGCTGAACGTCAACGACGAGCAAATCACGTCGTCACCCGGTCCAACCCCGAGCATGCGCATGGCCAGGTGCAGGGCCGCCGTTCCAGACGACAGTGCGACAGCGTGCGGCACCGCCACCGCCGCCGCCATCTCGCGCTCGAACGCGTCGACATGCGGCCCCAGTGGCGCGATCCAGTTGCTCTCGAACGCATCCGCGACGAGCGCGCGCTCGTCGCCGAACACGTGAGGGGGAGAGAGGTACACACGGTTCATGGCCTCTTGCCGACCTCCTTGGCCGGCACGCCGACGACGGTTGCGCCGGGCGGCACGGGTCGAATGACGCACGCGCCGGCGCCGATCACGGCGTCATCGCCAACGACCAAAGGTGCCGAGCCATCGCCATTGATGATCACTGCGCCGGTCCCAACATAGACGCGACGGCCCAACTGCACGTACCCGGATAGATGGACCCCGGGCGCCAAGGTCGCGTAGTCGCCCATCACGACGTCATGCCCGAGGGTGCAATCGAGGTTGATCTGGACGTGCGCGCCGAGTCGGATGTTGGTCGTGAGAATCGAGCCGGCGCAGATCACCGTGCCCTCGCCAATCTCGAGCCACCGCGAGCGCTCGACCCGCGGATGCACCAGCGTCGCACCCCGGAACCCGGCCGCCGCGGCCCTGGCCGCCACCCGCTCACGGGTTTGGGGTGAGCCAATGGCGACCACTACCAGCGCCTCAGGAAACCGTTGCCGGGCGGTTTCCCAGTCCATGACCTCGATTCCGTTCAAAACCTTGCCGCGGTTTTCAGGCGCATCATCGGCAAAACAGACCACATCGTACCGATCCTCGGAGCCTGAACTGACGTCCGCCAACCAGGCGACCTCACGACCAAAGCCGCCAGCGCCGCACACAATGACCTGAATCCTGTTTGGTATCATGGTCGACGTCCTCGTCCGACGAGATGGCCCTCGTGAAACACCTCAACATCCGACAGGCCTGCCCCTTCTAGCCAGCGACGGAGCGTGGCTGATGACTGCGGGCTATCGTAAAGCGGTGCCAACATGTCAAATGTGTCGAGTAATGCCCATTCTTTGAGTTGCTCCTGCGTCAATGGGTAGACTCCAGTGTAGTCTGCCACCGGCACTAGCCTTCGGAGGACTCGACCGACCCCAGGCATTCTACCGAGCATCTGACTCGTGGCCAGTAATGCAGGTACGGCCCTTTTCAATGCGCTGAACAGTTCTGGCTTCTGCAGACGTTTGGTTATTGGCCTCAATGCATATTTGGCATGGAGAACCGACCTGAGCCGCTTCCAATAGACATCGACGACTAATCGACCATTGGGAGCTAGCATCGGCGGAAGGGCGGCAAACGCGCCAGCCACATTGGGGGTGTGCTGCAGGACACCCAGGGAATATACAAACCGGAAAGACCTGCTGCTGAAGGGCAACGCGTAGATATCGCCCTGCACAACGTGGAGGTTGGGATGACCTCCAAGATTGGCGTAGCAAGCATCGACGGCGCTCGAGTAGTCCAGCGCGATCACCCGGGCCCCGGCCTGCAACGCCACTTCCGCAAAGCGACCCGCGCCGCATCCAACGTCGACGACCCACTGTCCCTTGAGCTCTTCGGGACGCCACCCCGAGGCCTTCCAGAACCGCTTCGCGGAGATCGGCTGGCCCGAATGGCTGTCAAGCTGAGTCAGTCGGAATGCGTTCCATTGCATGCCAAAATTGTCGGCGTAATTGGATTCTGGTACAAACCGGGGCACGCAGCCTCGGATTTGATAGTGATGTTGGCCATCGTCGGAAACCAATCTGCCGGAAGCGATACGCTCGCCTTCGGTCACGGCAGCTTCGACGTGCAACCGCTGGCTCGTCGCCGGACAACGCAGCACTTCAAGCAATTCAGTGCGCATGACGAATCACGCTCTCGAACATTTTCTCAAACCTCTGAACGCCAACGTTCATCGACAGTTCACGTAGGTAAAACTCACGGCCTCGCGTCCCGGCGCCGCGGAGCTCCTCGGCAGGCATCGCTGCAAGACGACGGATGGCGTCACATAAACTCGCCGGGGATTCTGGCTCGCAGACCATGCCTGCGCCGGCCCGCTCGACCAGATCCGCGGCGTCACCCCGCACTGCCGCCAGAATCGGCTTCCCCATGTAGAGGTAAGCCTGGATCTTGGACGGTGTGGTCATCCGAAACAGCGGCCGGTCCGCCAGGTGCACCAGCAGCACTTCTGCCTGTGCCAACACGGCCCCAATCTCCGCGAACGGGCGGCGCGGGAGAAAGGTGACGTTGTGCAGGGCGCGCGCCTGCGCGCGCTGCTCGAGGCCGGCAGCGTCAATACCGCCGCCGATGAAGATGAAATGCGCGTCGGGCACGTCGGACGCGGCCAGGGCCGCCGCATCCAGGACCGAGTCGAGGGCCTGCGCGCTGCCCATGTTCCCGGCGAAGACGACGTTGAAGCGCCCGTCGAAGCCAAGCGCCTGCCGCGCTTCTGGAGTCGAGTGCGGCGAGCCTATCTGCTCCTCGTCGCACCAATTGTGGATGACCTCGAGTTTGGCCGCCGGCACGCCTCGCGCGATCAGGCAGGGCACGTAGCCCGGCGAGGTGGCCACCACCTTGGCGGCCAACCGATAGGCCACCTGACACCACCAACCCAGCAAGCGCACGACCGCGGCCTGCCGGGCCATGCCGGTGGCGGCGAGGCTGTCGGGCCACAGGTCAGCGATGTCGAAGACGTAGGGCGTGCCCTTGAGCAGGCGCAACACGATCGCGGGAAGCGCGATCGTGCCAGGGGGGTGGTACACGTAGGTCACGTCGGCACGGCGCGTCAGCCACGGCCCGAGCACGGCCGCCGACAGGGCAAAGGTCAGGTAGTTCGTCATCCGGCCGAGGACCGATCGGCTGTGACTTGGGTACAGGGGCACACGAATTACTTCGACGCCGTCGAAGGACTCGCGCTGCCGCCAGCGGATCCGATACGGCGGATACACCGTGCCGCCAGGATAGTTGGGAAACCCGGTCAGGACTTGCACCTCATGCCCGCGGGCATGAAGGGCCTTGGCGAACGCCAGGCCCTTGATGGCCGGCTCCGGATCGAACCACTGCGACAGAATGAGGATCCGCACCAGCGTAATTGGACGGAACTCGTTACTTGTGCCAGACGGTTCGGTTCACGTAGTCGGTGTAGCTGACGATGATCCGGAGCACCTTCTCGGAGACGTTGGGCATCGAGTAGTCGGCGACCGGCCGCAGGGTCCGCTCGCCGCCGCGCCGCTGGCTTTCGAGAATCGCCAGGCCTTGCAGAATCCGTTCCTCGTTCAGCCCGGTCATCATCACGAACGCCTCTTCCATGCCCTCGGGCCGCTCGTGTGCCGCCCTCAGGTTGAGCGCCGGAAAGTTCAGGATCGACGACTCTTCCATGATCGTGCCGCTGTCCGAGAGCACGGCCAGGGCATGCATCTGGAGGTGGACGTAGTCGAAGAAGCCCATCGGCTTGAGCAACTCCACCTCCTGGCGAACCTTGAGCCCCATCTGCTCGATCTTCTTCCGGGTTCGCGGATGGGTCGAGACGATCATGCGCTTGCCGTAGCGCGCCGCCACCGCATCGAGCGATCGGAACAATTGGTCGAACTGCTGGGGGGAATCGATGTTCTCTTCGCGGTGCGCGCTGACCACGAAGTAATCCCGGTCGGCCAGGCCAAGCCTGATCAGCACGTCCGAGGCGGCGACCCGGTCTCGATAGTGCTCATGGATCTCGAACATCGGACTGCCGGTCTTGATGATCCGCTCCGGCGGCAGGCCTTCGCGCAACAGGTATTCACGCGCGATGTCGCTGTACGGCAGGTTGATGTCGCTGATGTGATCGACAATCTTCCGGTTGATCTCCTCGGGCACCCGCTGGTCGAAGCAGCGATTCCCGGCCTCCATGTGGAAGATCGGGATCTTGCGCCGCTTGGCGGCGATCGTCGCCAGGCAGCTGTTGGTATCGCCGAGGACCAGCATCGCGTCGGGTGCCACTTCGGCCAGGAGGGCATCCACGGCGGTAATCACCTTGCCGATGGTCTCCGCCGCGTTGGCGCCGGCGGCGTCTAGGAAATGGTCGGGCTTCCGGACGCCTAGATCCTGAAAGAAGACTTCGTTTAGTTCGTAGTCGTAGTTCTGGCCGCTGTGGACGAGCACGTGATCCACTTCGCGGTCGAGGACCGCCATGACGCGGCACAACTTGATGATTTCCGGACGAGTGCCGACAACGGTCATGACACGGAGCTTACGCACGGAGTACCTCTCTCGGATAAGTATCGGGACGGGCCGGATCGAAGATCTCGTTGGCCCAGAACAGCACGATCATCTCTGACGTACCGACGTTTTCTATCGAATGCGCGTATCCCGGCGGGATGTCGATGACCGTGGCATCGACTCCGCGGACGGTATGCTTGACCGCGGCCCCGGTGACCAAGTGACGGAAGCAAACCACGGCGTCCCCTTCGAGCACGCAGAACTTCTCGACCTTCGTGTCGTGATAGTGATTCCCGCGGGTCACGCCGGGCTTCGTCCGCGAGACGAACACCTGTCCGAAGTGATCGTTCTTGAAATACTCCACAAGGCTGCCGCGCGGATCCTCGCGCTTCTGCAGCGAATAAGCGAAGTCGGCGCCGTCAAGGTGTGACAGGTACGTGGCATACAGGCGGCGCGTCAGGGGGTCGGCGCAGTCGGGGATGATCAGGCTGGCCCGGCTCTCCCGGAACCCGCGGATGCGCTCGGCCAGTTCACCAACGGTGAGCGGCCAGACCGGCGACACCGGCACGAACGAGACGCCGGCCGGCGGCGCGGCCATCGAGGCCAGGATCGCGGCCACGATGTCATCGACATACATCAGCCGCAGGGATGCCGCCGGATCGTGAATCACGAGGTCCTGGCCGCGCGCCACCCGGTCGCAGAACGTGGCAACCACCGAGTTGTCGTCGGGCCGGCACCACTTGCCGAACTCGTGGGCCAGGCGAAGCAGCACCACGGAAGCGCCCGACGCCGAGGCGTATTGGCTGAGCAGCTCCTCGGCGCTGCGCCGCGATCGGCCGTACGGCGAGTCGCCCTCGGCCTGCGTTGACGAGGCGTACACGATGGCCGGCACCTGCCCGGACTGGCCCAACCGGTCGAGCAAGGTCCGAGTCCAGCCGACATGGACCTCAGCGAACTCCCCCTCCCGTGCCGTCCGGTAGATCGCTTCGAGGTGAACGATGGCGTCCACCCCTGCGAGTGCGGCGTCGAGCGCCGCCAGCGGCTGGGACCGGTCACAGGTCCGCACCGTGATGTCGGTACGCCGCTGCAGCGCCGTGGTCAGGTTCAGTCCGAGAAAACCCGACGCGCCGGTGACAAGAACGGTCGTCATCGATGCCAGTCCGACAGCTCCTGCCGTACGTAATCCAGCGGCGTGAGCAGCGCGACCAGTTCCGCAACATCCAGGCGGCGGGTGTTGTGAGAGTGATAGTCGCACTGTCGGGTCACGGCTTCTTGACCTTCGGTGAAGTAGGCGCTGTAGTTTAGGTCGCGGTGATCGGCGACCACGCGAAAGTAGTTACCCAGGTCCTCGGCCTGGGCCATCTCCTCCCGCGTCAGCAGGGTCTCGTAGAGCTTCTCGCCGTGGCGCGTCCCGATCGTCTGAATCGGGTTACTGGCCTTGAATATCTGAAGCAGCGCCTCCGCCAGCGTCTGAATGGTCGCGGCGGGTGCCTTCTGGACAAAGATATCGCCGGGCCGGGCATTTTCGTAGGCAAATACCACCAGGTCCACTGCGTCGTCGATCGACATCATGAAGCGGGTCATGTTTGGATCGGTGACCGTCAGCGGCTTGCCTTCCTTGATGGCCTTGATGAACAAAGGGATCACTGATCCCCGCGACGCCATGACATTGCCGTAGCGGGTGCCCGCCAGCACGGATTCGCGGCTGGCCGGACGCCGGCTCTTCGACACCATGATCTTCTCCATCAGCGCCTTCGACATCCCCATGGCGTTGATCGGATAGACCGCCTTGTCCGTGCTCAAGACGATGACCTTGCCGACCCCGTTGGCAATCGAGGCCTCGAGGACGTTGGCCGCGCCGAGGGTATTGGTCCGCACCGCTTCGAGCGGGTAGAACTCGCACGATGGCACCTGCTTCAGCGCCGCCGCATGAAACACGTAGTCCACGCCAACCGTCGCACTGGCCACGCTGTCGTGCTCCCGTACGTCGCCGATGTAGAACTTGAGTTTAGGGTTGTTGTACGAGAGGCGCATGTCCTCCTGCTTCTTCTCATCCCGGCTAAAGACCCGGATCTCACGAACGCCCGTGCTCAGAAAGCGCTGCAACACGGCATTCCCAAACGTGCCGGTGCCGCCGGTGATCAGCAGGACCTTGTCATCAAACATCAACGCGCTCCATCGGACTTCGGTCCGATTAGTGTCCCATGCCAAAACAGCAACGCCAAGTCGAAACTCCGGGACAGGGGTCCTTCCGCCTTCTCACGACTCCTCGCCGGTAAACTTGGGCATCGTGGCTTGAACCGAGTGAGAGATGCCATCTCGTTTAATCACGGCGCTCACGGTCCGGACGAGAATCTGCAAATCCAGTCGGGCGGAAACATGATCCACGTACCACACGTCAAGGCGGAACATCTCGGGCCACGACAGTGAAATCCGGCCGTTCACTTGAGCCCCGCCGGTGATACCCGGGCGCACGTCGTGCCTTCGTGCCTGTTCCGCCGAATAGAGCGGCAAGTACTCGATGAGCAGCGGTCGCGGGCCAACGAGGCTCATGTCACCCTTGAGCACGTTCCACAGTTCCGGCAACTCGTCCAGACTGGTGGCGCGCAGGAACTTGCCCAGCGGCAGCAGCCGCTCGCAGTCCGACAGCAGCAGCCCGTCGGAACCGCGGGCGTCAATCATGGTTCTGAACTTCACCAGGGCGAAGGGCCGCGCGCCGAGGCCGGGACGCGCTTGACTGAACAGGACCGGTCGCCCCAATACACTCCGCACCAGCAGGCCAAGGACGACCAAAAGGGGACTCAGGATCACAAGGCCCATGCCCGCCACCGCGACATCGAACGCCCGCTTGCCCCCTTGGCGGTACCACGACGGGTTCGGTCGCGAGCTCAACCGTCGTTTGTCCCGCGCTCGGTCACGCTCTTGATGAACGACAGTGTCTCGTCAGCGCAGGTCTGCCAGGTGTACTTGACCGCCCGCTCCGCAGCGCGGTGCGACAATCGCTGGCGGAGTTCAGGCGCGGTGATGAGATCGCGCAACGCGCGGGCGATGGTGGCGGGCTGCTCGGGATCGAAATAGACACCGGCATCGCCAAGCACTTCCGGCATCGGACCGCGGTCCGAACAGGCGATTGGCAGCCCGGCCGCCATGCCTTCAAGCAGGATATTAGGCATGTTCTCGCAACTCGACGCGAAGACACACACATCCGCGTCCGCATACCACGCGCTCAGCGCGGCGTGCGGCACACCGCCGTGGTAGCGGATGAACTGGCCCTCGGGATCGATGCGCGACATCACGGCGCGCAGACGGCGCAGCGCCGGCGCATAGGGCAACCCGACCAGATCCAGCACCACCGGCAGGCCCGCGGCCCGAAGGTGCGCCACGGCCTCGGCCACATGCCACTGGTGCTTGTAGAACTGGATCGATGAAACGTACAGAATCCGAAATGGCCGTGCCACCGAGTAGTGGTCGATGCTGACCTGGCGTCGGGGGACCTCCACGATACTTGGCTTCGCGCCGTGAGGAATGGTCGCTGCCGCTCCCACCAACGTGCCGACGGCCTTCAGCACGCGATCGCGTGCAAACCGGGTCAGGAAGATTACGCCGTCAGCCCGTCGAAACGTGCGTGACTGGATCCAGCGAAGCAGGAAGAATTGAAGGGTCGCCGCAGAGAAGCCGTATCGCAGCAGCTCCCGCCAGTCGAACGGCAACATGTTCCGGCACATCGTAACAACCGGACGGAAGGCGCCGGCATACGACCCTCCTGGGATCAGCAACACGTCGCAGTTCGTCGCCGTGGCCGCCCGCGCCAGCCGGAAGCGCTGCCAGAAGGTCCGGAAGATCAGGCCGCGGTCGAGAAGGCGCGGGCAGTGCCGCACCAGCCAGGTGCGGTCCTCGAGGTGCGCCAACGTCGCCGTTGCTCCCCAGACAACCACCTGGGAAAAACCGTGGGCCTCGGGGTCGCCCGCGCGAAGCACTTCGGCCAGATGCGTGATGCCGCCCCCGGCACGCAGGTTCGAGGCATCGATGCCCAGGCGCAACCCGGCGCTCACAGGCGATACTCTCGCCGCCACAACTCGAACATCATCAGCCCGAACAGGCGCTCGCCGTTGGCCCGGCCTTTCGCCTGGCCGGCCAGGAGTCCGTTGATGACCTGGTGGCTGAACAGCGTCTGCGACGAACTCAGTAACACGTCGCGAAAGTACGAGTGCCAGGGCCCGGACGACAGCCAGGACGCCAGCGGGATCGAAAAGCCCTGCTTCCGCTGACGGTCGAATTCCGGCGGCAGGATCTTTGCCGCCAGCCCCTTCAGCAGGATCTTGCGCGCCGAAGGCGTGGCCTTGAGCGGGGCCGGCACCGTGCCGAACGCAAACTCGATAATCCGTCGATCGAGCAGCGGCGCGCGCACTTCGAGCGAGTTCAGCATGCTGGCCCGATCCACCTTCACCAGAATGTCCTCGGGGAGGAAGTTCTCGAAGTCCATGCGCGTCACCCGCTCCAGCAGGTTCGCGTCCGCAGGAATGCGCGACATCCGGATGGCGTCCGCCACCCGGGCATCGTGGGACCCGCCCAGTAGCCGCCGCCGGGCCCGGGCATCGAAGTAGGTGGCAATGTGCGGAAGTCCACTGCGGGCATCCGCGCCGAGCGCCTGCAACCAGTTCTTCCCCTTGAACCCGATCGGCAGGACCCCGGCCGACGCCGCGACCGCCTGCCGCACGCTGCCCGGCAGGAACCGCAGTTGCTGGTGCATCCAGAGCAGCCGGCTGTGATGGAAGTAGCCCCCGAACAGTTCGTCGCCGCCGTCGCCGCCCAGCACCACGGTGCAGTGTTCGCGCACCAGCCGGCTGACCAGGTAGGTGGGGATCATCGACGAATCAATGAGCGGTTCGTCGAACTGTCGCGCCAGCACGGGCAACAACTCGACGGTCGCGTCGTTGGCCTGGAGTTCGACGTGGTCGGTCCCGAAGTGACGGGCGATCAATCGCGCGTGCGCGGACTCGTCGTAGGCCGCGTGCCCGGCAAACGCAACGGTGAAGGTCTTGACGGCCGGCCGGACCCGCGCCGCCATCGCCGTCACCAGGCTGGAGTCGACGCCGCCGCTGAGCAGCACACCCACGGGCACATCCGCCACGAGCTGGCGGCGGACCGCGTCTTCGAGCAGCGTCTCGAGCTGCGCCACGAGCCCGGCCTCATCCCGAACCGCGCCGTCGCCGGCCGCGGGCCGCGGTAACTCCCAGTACCGCCACACGCGCACCTGCCAACTCGACTGATCCCACAGCAACGCGTGCGCCGGCGGCAGCTTGCTCACGCCGCCAAGGATGCAGCCATCACCGGGCACAAAGCCCATAGCCAGGAAACAATCGAGGCCGGCTGGATCGATGCGACGCGGCCAGGACGGATCGGCCATCAGGCTCTTCAGTTCCGAGCCGAACCGGAGCGTGCCGTCAGCGACCGCATAGAACAGCGGCTTCTCACCTGCTCGATCGCGCGCCAGGAACAGCTGGCGCCGCCGCCGGTCATACACCGCAAATGCGAACTGGCCATTCAGGCGCGTGACGCAATCGGTGCCCCATTCCTGATACGCCGCCAGGATGACCTCGGTGTCGCTGGCGGTCCGAAACGACCGCCCTCGGGCCCGTAACTCGTCCCGGAGATCGGCGAAATTGAAGATCTCGCCATTGAAGACAATCGCCAGGTCCTCCGCCGCATCGTGCATCGGCTGATGCCCTGCCGGCGACAGATCCAGGATGGCCAGGCGCCGGTGGCCGAGCCCGACGCAACCGTCAGGCGACCACCAGTCGCCCGCGTCGTCCGGTCCGCGATGCTGCATCGCGTCGCGGCCGGCGATCAGCCAGTCGCGGCTGCTAACCGGGGTGCCCGACGCGATACCGACAATGCCACACATGATCAGGAAACTCGGTTCAGGGCGGCGGCGGGCGCTCGCCGGCTCGGGAGGGAATACCGCTCGAACAGGGCCAGCCCGAAAAACACGCACGGCAGGACAGACTTCGTCGACCAAACGGTGTAGTGGCCTTCGGTGATCGCGACCAGCCACAGGATGCCGACGGCGTACCGCACCATTCCCGGGTCGAACTCGCTGCCGGCCTCACTGTGAGTGACCCGCAACTGCCGTGTCCCCGAGCGGATCAGGCGAAACCACCCCACCACGACCGCAGTGAAGAACGGCACGCCGTATCGTCCCAACGTTTCGACGAACCCGATGTCGCCGCCCTTGGCCCCGCCGTAGCTGGTGAAGCCATCGCCAATCACGACGCTCCACGGCATTTCGCTCACGCGAGTGGCGTAGCCGCCGATGTTCCGCAGCATGATCGTGAACATCGTCAGTTGGGCGTCACCGGTGCCGAACAGCAGGTTGCGCTGGACCGTGAGGTTGGCGCGTATCTGGTCGGCCATCTCCTGGCCCGCGAACACGAGCGCCAGGAACCCGACGACCAGGACACCTGCCACGAACCGGAACACCGCCCGGCGCGGGCGGCGGCCGAGGCGCCCGCGAAACACATCGAGGCCGCCAATCTCGGTTACGAAGATGATGACGACAAATGCCAGGATGGTGGTGAAGTTGAGCGCGAGCAGAAGCATGGCCCCGAACAGCGCGATGACCAAGCGCCGCGACAGCCGGCGCGCCGGGGAGAGCAGCGCCAGGGAGGCCATCGCGCCCAGGATGAGCCACGTGCCCGAAACGGCCGGCGCTTCGAGCAGGCCAAAGGCGCGGTAATTGGTGGCAATGCGCGACGTGCTCAGGGCCTCTTCACCAAGGCCGCTCCGCGTGACCGAATACCGAAAGGCGAGGTCGGCGTACTCCGTCACCTGGCCGAAACTCAGCTTGAGGTAGGACTCGTAGACGAAGTAACCACCCGATATCAGGCTCGCGGCGACGATGCCCCACAGGACGCCGCGCACTTCGCGGCTCGACGCCCGCTTCCGGAAATACAGGTAGAACAGTACCGGCAGCGCGTAGACGATGACCGCGCTGGCGGCCTCGGCGATCGGCACCACGCGGAAGGCCACCTGCCACGTGGTGTTCATCACGATCAGCGCCAGGTAGACTTGCACCATCACACGAAGTCGCGACGGCCGTGATGGTGCTGAGGGGAGTCGTGACGAGGCGCGAAGAACCGAGAGCGGCAAGATGACGGCGATCAAGAGATACGGCAGCAGCGCTGGATACGGGCTGCGCGCGTAAACTTGCAGCGGGAAGCTGAATCCGACCAGCAGCATCACGAGAAACCAGAGTCCTCCCCTGACTGCCGAGAGGCGAATCACCACTTCCAGAACTCGCCGCCGAGCTCGTAGCGGGTACCGTTGAGCCCGAGCTTGAACGCGGCGATCCCCGGTGTGTGATCCTCATTGATGCCGCCCAGGTCCAGCCATTCGCAGCCCAGACCCTTCAAGTGTGTGACCGCCTGCCACAGCAGGAACTGGTTGGCCTTGAGCTGTCGTCCGGCCTGGCTGTTCCATCCAATCAGGTACGTCGCGGCGACGCCATGGCGGGCGATGCAGACGCCGGCGATCGGTTCCCCTTTGTCGAGGGCCCGTAGCACGAGCGGCCGGTTGCGCTCCTCGGTGTGCCTACGCCAGGTGTCGATGAAACCAACCGACATCCCGTCAAACCCTTTGTCGGCGACGAGCTCCTGGTAGCGGTCCATCATCCAGGCGAACGACTGATCGTCGGTTCCGATGTCGAGGGTCAGGCCGGCCTTCTCGGCCGCGCTCAGCATGTTGCGCCATTTGCGGTCCAGGGTCTGGCGTAGCGTCACGACCTCCGTCCGAAGATCGATCCAGATGGACTCCCAAGCGTGCGGCGAAAACTGCCGGAATCCCAGCTCGATCAGGTCAAGTGACGCGCTACCCGAAAGCTCCAGCTCCGGGGCCGCACTCAGGAGCGAGCCACGCCACCAGCAACCCAGGTGAGCCAGATCGTGCCACACCCGCCGTGCGTCCCCGGGCAGGGCGGCAGGCAGCATGATCGGTCCACGGTTGATTCGCGTCACCCGCACGGAGAGGGCGACGCGTTTCTGCAGGGCTTGCACCATCGCGATCGGCTCACCGCCTCGTCGCCACACGCCGCGGCGTGCGGTCCAACCCTCCTGCTCGGACTTGGCCTGCCCGTACGCCCACGACTGGAGCAGATTCGAACGTCCGGCGCGGGCCAATTGTCGATGCCATTCATCACTCGATGCCTCACCCCACACGAGCCGCAGGGCGGCGTCGGGTGGAGGATCCGATGGCGATGAACGGCCACGCACCGCCACCGCCCGCTGCGCCAGTGACTGGTGCACCGGCAGATAGAACCGGCTGTGCCGCAGGTGCCAGGCTGTCACGTGGCGCCCGCGGTCCGCTGATACTTCTGGAGGCAGATCCGGCCAGGTCGTGACCGGTACGCCTTCAGCCAGCCAGCGCTCAAAAATGCGTGCGGCGCCGCCGGAGTCGAGACGATAGCCGGCGAGATACGGCGTCCATGCCCGGCCGTCAGGGCGCTCGGCGGGAACGATCTCCTGGACGCCAGCCGCCTTATGGGCCACGGTCTCATCCCACAACAACTGGTGGCGCTGACGCCATCGCGCAATCGACGACAGGCGGGGCGAATACGTGCCCAACAACCGCCGGGCCAAATCGCTCGCCGGCGGCGGGGCGAGCGCGGCCGAGGACATCCCGGCCGGCGGCACCGATTCATCGAAAGGCGTGGACGGCAGGCGCCGCCGGCTGAAGCCGGTTGCCTGCAAGAGCCGCTTCGCAGTCCAGATCCCGCTCGCGGCGGCGCCCGACACCCCCGCTGGCAACTTCGCGGCGAGCGACGCCAACTCGCCGGGCCACGCCGCTGGCGGGCCAAGCGCGTCCAATCCGGCATCACCCAACTGGCCCGGTCCGCCGGGTCGCGCCACGAGTACAGCTCCATCCGGCATGGGCAGGTGCTTGTGCGGACTGTAGAGCACGAAGTCGCCGTGCATACCGACGCCTTCGACCGGCCGAAGCACGTGAGCGGCGTCTTCCACGAGCCAGGCGCCATGGCGAGCGCAGAACTCGCGGACGGCCGGCGCCGGCGACGGCCGGCCAAAATAGTGCACGAGCAGCACGACGTGGGGCGATGCTTCGGCGGCCAATGGGCCCAGCGCCGCGACGTCAGGCGCCATCTGTTCGTTCACCGGATAGAACACCAACCGCGCACCGGTCGCCCGAAGCGGGGCGAGCGAGCTGTTGCAGAAGAAGTCCGGCACCCAGACCGTCACGGCGCCGGACGCTTGCCGCCCTCGCCACACCGCCACGAGCGCCAACGACCACGCGGATCGCGACAGCAGGCCCGCGACTTCACCGGCACGGTGCCATGGTGTGACGAGCTCCGCCCCCGCGCGGGGCCGCTGCCGCATGGCACGTCCGAAGTCTCGCCAGGTCGGCACCGGCGCCAGCGTCAACACGTCTCTGACACCCACGCGTCGAGCCTCGCGCGTGCCCCGGCGTACTGGCGATCGGCGACGCCCTCGAGAAACGCGGCGGCCAATGGATTGGCAAACGACTGGTACTCCAGTGCCTGGTTCTGCGACGCCAGAGAATCACGCCGGAGCGCGAGCGCGGGGACGCCAACATTATCTCCCCGCAGGCCTGAATGGACGAACCGAAACCGCGTCCGGGCGACGGCCATAGCGCGCGCACTGAAGCTCTCCAGGTTGCCAAAGGTGTACGAGAAATGGTCGACGGACGTGCCAAGCCGTCCGGCAATCACATCGGCGCTGGCCACGATCTCTTGTGCGAGCACGGCGTCGTCAGTGATCGCCGACAGGCGGGCATGGCTCCCGGTGTGGGCGCCAATCTCGTGGCCCTGCTCACACAACGCCGCGAGATCCGGCCACGTCATCCGATCCCAATAGGCCGGCACACAATCGGCATCGCGCTGGAGCGAGATGTTACGGGCCAGGAACAGGAGCACGTCGCGACGATCGGTCAACGACACCAAATCGGACACCACGAAGAACAAAGCGCGAATCCCCATCGGGTTCAGCACCTCTTCTGCGACGGTCCGGTTCGAAGCGAAGCCATCATCGAAAGTCAGCAACAGGTTGCGGCCGCGCACGGGCCGGTCGCCGGCCACCATTGCCGCAAACTCCACGGGCGATACGAACGACCAGCGTCGCGCCAGCCACCGCAGTTGCGCGGCGAAGTTCGCGCGGTCGTGCGGCGCGATGTCGTGGTGCAGGAGGATCCGCAAACGGTCCGGAGACGCCCACCCGAGGGACTGCCGGATCGCGTTCACCGCTGTCGCAGGGTGATACAGGCGGGCCAGCATGTGGTGGTGGAGACCCATCAGGCCTTGATCCCATGCCAGCTTCGCTGCCGTGCGATCAGTCGCCCCAGCCACGCCAGGTCGCCAAGCCTCGCGTCGAGTCGACCCAGCGGGTCGCCCGAGCGCCCGGATCGCGTGAACCGCAGGTCAGGATGGAACGGGCATTCGGTGAAGCGCTCGGTGACGTCGCTGAACAGCCCTGCCACCACCTGCCGCTGCTGATCGTTGGCGCGCGTCAGGTGAAAGGCTCCCGGAACGGCGCCATCGACGTGGAAGCGCCGGTTGAGCAACCGGTAGATCACCTGGTTCATCGGCGTGATGTGGAGCGAGTAGTTCACGAATCGTCCACCCGGACTCAGGACGCGGCTCGCCTCTGTGCAGGCGCGGTTGAAATCCGGGATGTGCTGAAGGGTTTGCACCGTCCAGACACCGTCAAAGGCGGCGGCTGGAAACGGCAGCGCCGTCGCGTCAGCGTGTACAAGGAAGACCTGGTCATCGACCAACGGGCCCAGGACGTTCCTGGCATGCGTCAGGTTCGCATGCACGAAGTCGATGATGGTGACCCGCACGTCGGGACGAGTCGTCCGCAACCGCCGCCAATGCCAGCCCCAGCAGCCGCCGATGTCGAGAATTGACGCGCCGGACGGGAGGGATCCGAGGAACCGATCCAACTCGCCGTCCATCACCGGCATGGAGTGGTTGCGGGCGATGGTGCGCAAGTAGTCCCCACCCGCGCCGGCGGCGACCCGCTCGCGCAGGGCCTGTTCGATCGACTGGTTCGAGCTGGCCGACGGATCAGGCATTGGCGCGCTACCGGCGAACCGCCTTGTGGGCAAGATACTGCGCGGTGGCGATCGGCGCCGTGAGCGCGGCGCGCAGGCCCGCCGCGATCGCTGCCAGATACCGTCGCTCGGCGATGTCGTGGCGAAGGCGTCCGACCGTGAGCCGAACCGACACGTGCTGCCACAACTCCGAGGGAACCTGGGCGAACTGCTGAATCGTAAACACATGATCGCGCAGCAGCGCTTCGGCATTGGCCAGATGGCGCGCCAGCTGCGCCGAATTGTTGGCGCCGTGGATAACGAATTCGCCGAGCACCTCGGGCACGAAGGTGAAGCGCGCCCCGAGTCGCGCCAGCTCGAGCCAAAGTCCATAGTCCTCGACGGTGACGTGGTCGCGCCGCTCACTGAAGGCCAGACGGTGGCGAACCAGGAACGCCTTTCTCACGACGGTCGCAGACGTGGACAGCCGGTTGCCTCCCAGCAGCAGCGCCTGGTAGAAGGGTTCCTCATTCGGGCCGTGTCGGAGGATCGTCGTGCCGCCGGTCTCGCGGTCGACGCGCAGCTCGTCGTTGCTGACAACGTCGCAGGTGGGGTCTTCGGCGCGGACCCTCGCAAAGGTCTCGAGCTTGGCGGGGTACCAGCAATCGTCCGAGTCCAGGAAGGCAATCCACTCCCCCCGGGCTTCGCGGATGCCCAGGTTCCGAGACGCGGCGATCACGCCATCGTTGTGGATCTTGAGCAGCCGGATCCGTGGATCGTCCAGGGCCGCGATCACCTCGTCGGTATTGTCCTGGGAATGGTTGTCGACGACGAGCGCTTCCCAGTTGGTGTAGGTCTGCTGTCGGACCGACTGCAGGGCCTTGTCGAGGAAATGTGCGTGGTTATACGTCGGGATAACGACGGAGATGAGCGGTCCCATGGCTAACCGAACCAGGCCCGGCAGGACGTCAGCAGGCCGTCGATTTCGGTCTCCTTGTCGGCGTCGGGGTGATAGCCGCTTTGGCGGAGGGCGTCGAGGCGGTAATCGAGCGCCGGGCCCGGCTCTTCTGATTCAACCTGCGGCACGCGCGACAGCGCGGGAATGCTGCCCAGCAGCGGACCACAGCGTTGCTGGACCAACTCCGCCACCTCCCACACCGTCGGTGACCACTCGCCGCCGACGTTGAAGACGCCGCCGCCAAGCGCGGACACGGGCACGTCGACGAGGTGGTGAATCGCCCGGCAGGCGCCGGTCAGCGGAATCAGATCCCGGCGCTGCAGGCCGGACGACCGCAGCGCCATGCGACCCGTCGTCACGGCTTGCCGGCACAGGTCATTGACCAGGAGCGTCCAGCAGCCGGCATCTTTGTGCGCGGGAGGACCGTAAGCGTTCGACAGCCGCACGACCAGGCCCTCGATCTCGCCGCGCCGCTGCGCCGACCGCACGGCGTCCTCGCCTGCGCGATTACTGGTGGCGTATGGATGAACCGGGTCCGGACACGTCGTTTCAGTAATCACGCCCGCCAACGGGCTGCCGTAGACGTGGGCGGTGGACAGATACACGAACCGCTGCACGCGTTGCTGAATCGCCGCCCGCAGCAAGCGTTCGGTGGCCACGGCGTTGGCTTCGAGTGCGCCGACCGGGTCCTCACCGCAGGCTTGCGCAGTCATGCCGGCCAGATGCACGACAACCTCGACACCGGCACAGGCCCCCACCAGGCCGGCAAGCGACTGCCACGGCGTCGCCACGACGCGGCCGCCAGCAAGCCAGGGCGGTGGCCCTTCCTCGCGGCGTGAGCCGAGGACAATCTCGTCGCCGCCATTCTGGGCGAGATGCTGCGCCAGCCGTCCGCCGAGATACCCCAGCCCGCCTGTAATCAGGATTCTCATGACTTCGCCGGGAGCGGGGCCGACTCCCACGAATAGGGAATCGCGGCATCGCTGCTGGCGCAGGTTTCGCTGTCAGTGGGATCGTGGGGCCGATCTGGACAATTCGCCACCAGCGCGGCACCAGCGCTGATCCCGGCAAACCCGTACCACACACCCGGCGGAATGCCGACCCGCCGATACGCGTCCGGCCGGCCCAGTTCGGTACTCAGTAAGCGGCCGCGGGTCGGCGAAGCCGGGCGGTCATCGAAGATGACCAGCCGGATACGTCCGGCCGGCACCGCCAGATTCTGGGTCTGGTGCCGATGGCGCTTCCACGCCTTCACGGCGCCCGGCAGCACCTCCGAAAAATAGCATTCGCCAAACCGCACAAAGTCCGCGGCGTCGGCGCGAAACATGTGCAGCACGGCTCCGCGGGAATCGGGAATCTCGCGAAGGTCGGTCAGCGTCACGCCCGCGATGGGCGGCTCGCTCAGGGCCGGATCCACGGCAGTCCCTTGCGCTGAGCGGCACCGCAGTAGGTTTCAATCTGGGCGATGGTGAACCCGGACAGATCCTGGTGGCCGCCGTGCCATGAGCGGTACCAATCGACGGTGAACTCCACGGTTGCGGCAAACGACAGCACCGCGCGCCAGCCCAGATGGAACAACGCCTTGTCACACGACAGCTTCAGCAAAGTCGCTTCCCGCCCGCCGGGGTCAACGCCTTCCGGAACCCCCCAGGCCGCGCCGGGCCACCGCGTCTTCATCGCGTCGAGCAGTTCCGCCACGGTCTCGTCGACGTGCGCATCGGGGCCAAAATTGAACGCCTCGCCGTTCAGCTGTTCGCCCTTCTGCCACAAGCGCGCCCCCAGCCACAGGTAACCGCTCAAAGGTTCGAGAACATGCTGCCACGGGCGCGTGGCCTCGGGGCGCCGCACGTTGACCGACTCGCCGACCGACCAGGCGCGGATGCAATCGGGCACAATGCGATCGTCGGCCCAATCGCCGCCGCCAATCACGTTGCCGGCGCGCGTAGTCGCCATCCGCGTGCGCCCGTGTTCCAGGAACGCGTGGTAGAAGGAGTGCGCGACCAGTTCCGCGCAACCCTTCGACCCGGAGTACGGGTCATGCCCCCCCAGGGCGTCGGTTTCGCGATAGCCCCAACACCACTCATCGTTGCGATAGGCCTTGTCGCTGGTGATCAAGACTGCGACCTCGATCCAGGGTCGCGTGCGCACGCAGTCGAGCAGGTTGACCATGCCCATCGTGTTGGTCTCGAACGTCGTCACCGGATCCGCGTACGAACGGCGCACGAGCGACTGCGCCGCCAGGTGGAAGATCATCTCCGGGCGGAACTCGTCGATGACCGTCGCCAGTCGTGCGCGATCGCGAATGTCACCCAGGTAGTGACGAATGCGCTGGTCCAGCCCCAGCAACTCGAAGTTCGACGGCGAGGTGGGCACGTCAATCGCATAACCAGCCACCTCGGCGCCGAGACTCGTCAACCACAGCGCCAGCCACGAACCCTTGAAGCCGGTGTGGCCGGTGACCAGGACGCGGCGGCCGCGGTAGACGTCGTCGAACAGCATCATCGCGGCACCAAGGGGCCAAACCACGGCGCACGGCCGGACTTCCAAAGTTCCTCGAGCGCTGTCTTGTCGCGCAGGGTGTCCATGCACTGCCAATAGCCGGGATGACGGTAAGCCTTTAACTCGCCGCGTTTGGCGAGTTCTTCGAGCGGTTCGCGCTCGAGCAAGGTGTCATCGCCAAGAATGAAATCGAACACGCCAGGTTCGAACACGAAGTAGCCGCCGTTGACCCAGCCTTCGCCGGCTTGCGGTTTCTCCTGGAACTGCCGCACCGTGTCGCCCTCGATTGACACCTCGCCGAAGCGGACCGGCGGCCGAACGGCCGTCACCGTGGCGAGCCGACCATGCGATCGATGAAAGGCCACCAACCCCGCGATATCCACGTCGGATACGCCGTCGCCGTAGGTCAGCATGAACGTGCCGCGCGCGTGCAGGTGGTCCTTCAGGCGCAACAGGCGCCCGCCGGTCATGGTTCGCTGACCGGTGTCAACCAGTGTGACCGTCCAGTTCTCGGCGGTGGGATTGGTGTAGGTGACGCGGCCATCGCCGAGCCGGACCGTGAGATCGCTCTGGCGGGCGTGATAGTGCAGGAAGTAGTCCTTGATGGACTCGCCCTTGTAGCCGAGGGCCAGGGTGAAATCCGTAAAGCCGTGGCGCTCGTACGACTTCATGATGTGCCAGAGAATCGGCCGGCCGCCGAT
>SXGT01193139.1_pt1 | contig 28955 bp, 19 predicted proteins | sample 3176221 | NCBI WGS metagenome assembly SXGT01 (sample SAMN11356862, study PRJNA531348) | freshwater metagenome | isolation source: freshwater sample F1-120 | place: China: Fuxian Lake, Yuxi | collected 2017-12-25 | reverse complement strand
TTGCCCGTGCCGGACTCGCCGCTGACGAGCACCGGGAGGTCCGACTCGATGAAGCGGTCGAGCAGCTGGAACACGTGCTTCATCGCGTCCGAACGGCCCACGATCGCCGCGTAGTCGTGGCGTCCACGCTCGCGCGCCAACTCTGCGCGCACCACCGCCAACTCGCCGTCGCGATCGCGCACCTTGCGCCCCAGCTCGTCGACGAGGCGCGCCACCCGGGTGCGCGCCTCTTCCAACTCCGCGTTCCTCCGCTCGAGCTCCTCCACGCGGCGTCGCGACAGGATCGCGAGGCCAGCGAGGCTCGCGTACAGCTCCAGCGCCTCGAGGTCGCGCTCGTCGAAGGCGCCTTCCTGCAGGCGATGGTCGACGTATAGCACGCCCTCCGCGCGACCTTCGATGCGGATCGGCACGCACACCACCGAGCGCAGGCGCAGGTCCTCGACGCTCGCCATGCCGGACAGGCGCTCGTCGCGGCCAGCGTCGATCGACAGGAGCGGCGCACCGGCCTCGTGGACCTTCTTCACGACGCCCTGCGAGAGGCGCGTGTGCGGCAACGGCACGTCGAGCCGCTCGTGGCTGCGCGCCACCTTGAGCGCCCAACCGCCGTACTGCGGCTTCTCGCCCGGCTCGGGGGAAAGCAGCAGGAAGCCGCGCTCGGCGCGCACCAGCTCGAGCGCGCTGTCGATGATCGCGCGCAGCAAGGTCGGCGTGTCGTGGGGCGCGAGCAATTGCGCGCACAGGCGCGAATAGCCGTGGAGCGCCACGCGCTCGTCGTCGAACTCGGGCAAGGAAGTGCGGTAGCCAGCCTCCTCCAGATCGAGCGCCTGCGTGTCGCTGGCGGGCGGGCGCGCCAGTCCTTCGTAGACGAGCCGCACCGCGCCGACGAGCACCTCGTCGCCGACGAACAGCTCGCGCCGAGCGATGCGCTCGCCGTTGACCCAGCTGCCGTTGGCGCTCTGCAGGTCGATGACGAAGACACGCTCGCCCGCGCGCTCGAAGCGAGCGTGGCGGCGCGACACGCGCGTGTTGGCCAGACGCAGGTCGCAATCGACATTCCGCCCGAGGACGGCCGAGTCGCGCTCGAACGAGACCTCGCTGCGCACGCCTTCCTCGTGGACTGTGAACCGCATGGGGCGCAGGGCATGGTGCGCCCGCGCACAGCTCTAGCCGCAAACCCCTGTGCGGCAACGCACAAAAACCCAAGTATCAACCACAAGCCACTTGCCATCAGGGACTTGCGGCGCCAAACGCAACCCGTGAGTGCCTCAACTACCCGTGTAGTTGGGCTTGCGCTTCTCCGCGAAGGCCGCCAAAGCCTCGAGGCGATCCTGGGTGGGCAGCACCCGCTCGTAGCAACGTGCCTCGATCTCGAGCCCCTGCGGCAGCGGCGCCTCGCACCCCTGGTCGATGGCCGCCTTGGCGGCGCGCACTGCCACCGGGCCATTGGCTGCGATCTGCAGCGCCAACTCGCGCGCCGCCTCGTGCAGGCGCTCGAGCGGCACGACGCGGTTCACGAGCCCGATGCGCTCGCTCTCGGCGGCATCGAGCTTGCGACCAGTGAGGATCAGGTCCTTCGCGCGCGAGCGTCCGACGAGCCGCGGCAAGCGCTGCGTGCCCCCGGCTCCGGGGATGATGGCGAGCGTAGTCTCGGTCAAGCCCAGCTGCGCATGGCTGGCGGCGATGCGCAGGTCGCAGGCCAACAACAACTCGGTGCCGCCACCGAAGGCGAAGCCGTTGATCACGGCGATCGTGGGCTGCGGCAGCGCCTCCACGTCGTCCATCGTGCGTCGGATGTTCTTGACGAACAGCGGCACGCGCTCCTTCGGCATCGTCTTGCGTTCCTTCAAGTCCGCGCCGGCGCAGAAGCTCTTGTCGCCCGCGCCGGTCAGCAAGATGGCCCGAATCGAGAGGTCCTGAGCGAGGCTCGCGCACAAGGAGCGCAACCGCCGCAGCGTCGGGAACGACAGGCAGTTCATCACGTCCGGCCGCTCGATGGTCAGCCACGCGAGGTCGCCCTCGCGGCGCAGGCTGACGAGTTCGGGCTGGTCGGGCACGTCGGAGGGGATGTCGTCGGTCCAGTTGCTCATGGGATGCGGCCGCAGGCGGGGCGCGGCATGGTAGCGGCGCGCGGTACACCGCGCGGCACCCAAGGCGCGGAGAGCGGGCGCGATCGAGCCCCCTCGGCGCCCGCCCACCCGGACCTGGGCCTGGAATTAGGCGTTCCAACGCCATGCAGGAGCTGGCGTTGGCTGCGCCCCCTCGCGCGCGAAGCACGCGCCATCTACCCTATTTGGACCTTGTAGTTCGCCTTTGGGGGTCGCCCCGAGTGTTCGACGAGGCCACCGCAGAGTCCGGCGCCAGCGTTGCATCGCCCGCCGCCCCGCCCCTCACATGTCCCACGCTCCCGCCGCCGCGCCCCACGCGTCGCACCAAGACGAGTTCAACCCGTTCCTCTCCATGGCGCAGCTGTTCGACACGGCTGCAGACCACCTCAGCCTCGACAAGGGCTTGCGCGACGTGTTGCGCACGCCCGATCGCGAGATGACCGTGGCCATCCCGGTCGTCATGGACGATGGCCGCATCGAGGTCTTCACGGGCTACCGCGTGCAGCACAACTTCAGCCGCGGTCCGTGCAAGGGCGGAATCCGCTACGCGCCGGACGTCAACCTCGACGAAGTGCGCGCCTTGGCGGCGTGGATGACGTGGAAGTGCGCCGTCGTCGACGTGCCGTTCGGCGGCGGCAAGGGCGGCGTGATCTGCGATCCGCGCAAGCTGTCGAAGGGCGAGCTCGAGCGCATCACGCGCCGCTACACGGCCGCGATCATGGACATCCTCGGTCCCGACCGCGACGTGCCGGCGCCGGACGTCAACACCAACGAGCAGACGATGGCGTGGCTGATGGACACGTACTCGATGCACGTCAGGAAGACCACGACGGCCATCGTCACCGGCAAGCCCATCGCGCTGGGCGGCAGCCGCGGGCGCACCGAAGCCACCGGGCGAGGCGTGATGTTGATCGCGCGCGAAGGCCTCAAGAAGCTCGGCATGAAGCCGCAGGACGCGCGCGTCGTCGTGCAGGGATCGGGCAACGTGGGCGGCATCGGCGCCATGCTGATGCACCGCGAGGGCTACAAGATCGTGGCGATGAGCGACCAATACGGCGCCATCCAGAACGACGCGGGCCTCGACGTGCCGGCGGTGCTGGCGCACATCAAGAAGACCGGCAGGATCCTCGGCTTCGCGGGCGCCAGAGAGGTCGAAGGCGGCCAGAAGATCCTCGAGACCCCGTGCGACGTGCTCGTGCCTGCCGCGGTCGAGAACCAGATCACGACCGGGAACGCGCAGCGCATCGACACCAAGCTGATCGTCGAAGGCGCCAACGGCCCCTGCACCGCCGCGGCCAGCAAGATCCTCGACGACCGCGGCATCATGGTCGTCCCGGACATCCTGGCCAACGCCGGCGGCGTGACCGTGTCCTACTTCGAGTGGGTGCAGGACCGCATGGGGTATTTCTGGAGCGAGCAGCGCGTCAACAACTCGCTCGAGCAGGTGATGGTCAAGTCCTTCGAGGATGTCTCCACCGTCGCGGCGAAGTACAAGGTCTCGATGCGCATCGCGGCCTACATCCTTTCGATCGACCGCGTCGCCACCGTCTACCGCTTGCGCGGAGTGTTCGCGTGAACGTCCCGAGCGATCTGGCGGGACTCGATGTCGACGAGCTCGCGCCGCAGACCTTCTCCGTGGAGGACGAGAACCCGTTCGCGACCATGATGGCCGGGTTCGACGAGGCGGCCGACAGGATCGGCCTCGACCCGGACGTGTACACGATGTTGCGCAACCCCGACCGCGAGATCCGCGTGTCGCTGCCCACGCAGCTCGACGACGGACGCTTGGCGGTGTTCGACGGCTGGCGCGTGCAGCACAACGCGGGCCTCGGGCCGTACTTCGGCCCGCTGCGCTTGCAGCGTTCGCTGCGCGTCGAGGAGCTGCGAGCCATCGCTGGTTGGATGACCTGGAAGTGCGCCGTGCTCAACATCCCCTTCGGCGGCGCGGCCGGCGGCATCCGCATCTCGCCGGGACGCCACACGCGCGGCGAAGTCGAGCGCGTCGTGCGCCGCTACGTGGCCAGCATGATGGCCGACGTGGGCCCCGACCGCGACGTGTTCAGCTCGGACGTCGCCACGGACGAGCAGATCATGGCCTGGATCATGGACACGGTGTCCATGCACGAGCGCTCCACGCAGAACGCCGTCGTGTGCGGCAAGCCGCTCGCCCTGGGCGGCTCGTTCGGCCACGCGAGCTCGGTGGCCGAGGGCATCCGCACGCTGCTCGGGCCCGCGTTGGAGTTCGCGGGCATCTCGCGCTCCCCGGCGCGCGTCATCATCCAAGGTGCCGGCATGCGTGGCGGCAACCTCGCTTCGCTCTTGGCGCAGGACGGCCATGTGGTGGTCGGCCTCTCCGACGTGCATGGCGCTCTCCACAACCCCGACGGACTCGACGTGCCCGCGCTCCTGCGCCACCGCGCGGAGCATGGCTCGTTGCGCGGCGCGGAGGGCGACTTCGAGCGCATCAGCAACGAGGAGATGCTCGTCAAGGAGTGCGAGGCCCTCATCCCCTGCGCGGCCGCCGGCACGCTCCACCTGCGGTTGGCCTTGCGCTTGAACGCCGGACTGATCATCGAAGGCGCGCACGGCGCCGTCAGCTCGCGCGCAGACCGCATCCTCGCGGAACGCAAGATCCGCGTGGTGCCCGACATCCTCGCCACCGGCGGCGGAGCGGTCGTGAACTACTTCGAGTGGGTGCAGAACCGCCGCGGCTTCAATTGGGGCCAGCAGACCGTCCACGAGCGGCTCGTGGGCGTGATGAACGAGGCGTGGAAGGAAGTCTGCGCCTTGGCGACCGAGCAGAACTGCCGCCTGCGCATGGCGGCCCAGATGCTGGCCGTGCGCCGCGTGAGCAACGCCGACCGCCTGCGCGGCGTGTACGCCTGACGCGCGCAGCACGGGAACGGAGGGCGAGGCGCGGAACCGATCCGCGCCTCGCTTGCTTTCGAGGAACCAGCGCCCGGCGGGCATGTCGCCCGCGCGCTAGCATGGGGCGATGCGTTCGCGTGCATGGGGAACCCTGCTCTTCATCGGCGCGCTGGTGTGCGCGTTGTTCTTCCTGCGCGACGGCGAGCGCCGCGGGGCTGTTCCCGTCGCGCCACTCGAGGCCGAAGCCTCGCAGGAGCGGGAGCAGGCACCGCTCGTCGCCCCGGTGGAAGAGCGGGTCGCCACCGACCGAGCGGTGGCGGAGACGCCCGCGAGATCCGACTCTCTCGCGCGACGCGCGTCGGTCGGACTCGAAGTGGCCCTGCGAGTGGTCGACGCGAGCGGCGCCCCGATCGCGGACGCGCAGGTCGTGTTGTTCGAGGAGCCGTTCCCCACGTGGACCGCGCGGCCCCAGGTGGCCACCGACGACGCCGGCGTGGCGCGCTTCGAGCGCCGCGGCGCGGGCCCCTACCACTACGCCGTGCGCCATCCCGGCCACGCGGCCACGCGGATCGGGCCGCTGACCACGCTTGGGGCGCACGAGCTCGTGCTGCAGCGCGAAGCCAGCTTGCTCGTGCGCCTCGTGGACGACGCGGACTCGAGCCCCATCGACGGCGTCGAACTGCGTCTCGTGCCGCAGGCTCCGCTCGAGCTGGTGCATGGCGAGGCCGCGCTCGAGACGACCAAGGCCGGCGAGTGCACCTTCGAGTCCCTGCTCCCGGGCTCGTACTCGTTGCAGGCCTCGACCCCGGCGCGCTGGCGACCGCTCGCGGTGAACCTGTGGATCGGTCCCGGGAGGCAGGAGCAGGTGCTGCGTGCGCGTCGCGGCGTGGTGGCGCGCGGACTCGTCGTCGACGAGGACGGCGATCCGGTCTCGGACGCGCGGATCGTGGTGGCTCCGCGCGACTCCCGGCATCCGACGACGGACGGGGCCGGGCGCTTCGAGCTGGCCCTCGACGGCCCTGGCGAGTTGCTGCGCATCGAGCACCACGACCATCCCACGCTCGAACTGCAGGCGCCGCCCCTCGCCTTCGCGCCGCTCGAGCCCGGCGCGGCGCCACGCTGGCGCATCGCGCTCGAGTCGGCTTCCTCGGCGACCTTCCGCGTGGTGGACGCGAGCGGCAGGTCGCGCCAAGGAGCGCGAGCCATGATCCACGAGCGTGGCGCGACGCGCGGTCGCGAGGCGCATGTCGATTCAGGCGGCATGTTGTTCGCCTACCGCCTGCGCCGCGGCGTCGAGCACCTGGTCGTGGTGCGCGCTCCAGGCTGCGCGACGCTCGTGCGTCCCTTCGAGTCGCCGCGCGTGCCGGAACGGCACTTGGGCGATCTCGTCCTCGACACGCGTCCAGCGCGCTTGACGATCCTCGTGCGTTCGAGGGAGGGCGCGCCGCTCGCGGACGCGCGGGTCGAAGTGCAGGAAGCCGCGCCGTTGGAGGTGCTTGGACTCGAGGAGTGGCGCCGCTCGGCGCTCACCAACCACGACGGGCTCGTGGTGTTCGAGGACCTGCCCGCCGGAGGCACGATCGCCGAGGCTTGGCCGATGCGTTCGCACGCACCGTACTCCGCGAAGTTCGAGCTGGCCGCCGGCGAGGATCGGCGCATCGAGCTCGAGGCGCGGCACTCGGGAAGGATGCGCGGCTTCGTCGTCGGCGCCGATGGATCGCCGGTGGCGCAGGCGGAAGTTGTCGTGGTCCCGGCGGAGGAGCGCGTCGACTGGCCGCGCGGTTCGGCCTCGACCGCGAGCGATGGCACTTGGGGCGTCGACGGCTTGTTCGAGAGCGGCGACCACCTGCTCCATGTCGAGCCGCCGACGCCGTCAGTCGGCGCGCGCAAGGCTTGGCGCGGCGGCGTCTTTGGTCCCATGCGCCCGGGCGCGGAGACGATCCGCATCGAACTCGAGGAGCTGCCGTGGCGTCGCTTGCGCCTCTTGGACGCGCGCGGACAGCCGCAGGCGCGCGCGGCACTCGTCGCGTCGCCCCCGCCCGACGCCGATGGTCGCGACCCTGCCGTTCCGCGCCGCGTGACGCTCGCCTGCGACGACAAGGGCGAAGTGCAGGTGGCGTGGCCCTCGGACATCGCCCTGCACATCGCCTGGCGCGCGGCCAATGGCGCCGAGCAGCAGCAGGTCGTCGACTGGACGCAGGCCGCCGAGATCGTGATCTTGCGCTCGCGTTGAGGGGCGCGTTCAGTACGCCGCGCGATGCAAGCGTTCGAGGGCCTCCCAGTCCTTGGCCGTCCAGTCCGCCAAGGCTTCCTCCACGGCCTTGCGCTGCATCTCCTGCGCGCGGCCGATCCAGTGCCGTCGACGCTCCAGCGCGCGATCCCAGTCGGTGGCCTCCGCTGGCAAGTTCGTCTTGGCCAGCGCTTCGTCCACGGCGGGTCGTTCGCGCTCGACCTGCCGAGCGAGGCACCACAAGAGACGGTCCAGCAGACGGCTGGAGGGCTCGTGCGCGCGCGCCGCGGGACCGCTCAAGGTGCGCAGCAACTGCGCCGCGTGGCACTCGAGTTCAGCCACCTGGTCGCTGCTCAACGGCCCCTGCCCCGCGCTCGGGTAGGGCTTGGTCAGGATGTCGCGCGCCGACAGGATGCGGTCCTTGGCGGACGCGAACTGGATGCCGCGACGCTCCCAGGTCGTAGGATCGAACGAGACGCCTCCCTTGGCGCGCGCGGCGGCGGCCAGCGAGTTCAGCCCCTTCTCCAGCCACGTCGGCAGCACGCGCCGCAGGTCGGGGTCGCGATCCTCGAACCAAGCCTCGAGCACGCCGCGACCGGCGATGCTGTGGGACCAGTTGCCTTGGCTCTTGTGGTCCTCGCAGCCGATGATGGAAAAGGGCATGCCCTGGCGCAGGCGTCGCAGGTCCTGGGCGTTGGCATCGTCGCGGCGGCTTTGTTCGTACTCGACGCCGCGGTAGACCGTCAGGACAGTCGTGCGCGCGGCCTTGCGCGCCACGTGATCCCCGAAGCGCGCCTCCAGCCAAGCGCGCCACGCGGCCATGTCGCGGCCCAGATCCTTGGCTTCGGCGGACTTGTCGGCATGCAGTAGCAGCACGCCACCCTCCTCGGTCGCCTTCCATCCCGGAGGCAGCGAAGCCTTCGTCCAAGCCTTGATGGCCTGCGACTGCTCGGCCATCAGCTTGGCCGACTCCACCACGTCCAGCCCGGCCATGTCGCGCCAAAGGATGGCTGGGCGCGGCGCCGCCCAAGGCGGAGCCGACTTGCCGGCGCGGGCGGGCTTGAGCGACTTCGCCACCGCGACGAGTGCCGCCTCCGCATCGGCGCGCGTGGCGGGGCTGCAGCGCATCTGCAGGGCCACTTCGAGATCGCCCTGCCTGCACAGGCGAACCAGCAGGCAGCGACGCGGCTGCCCGACGGCGTCCTCGTAGAGCACTCCTTCGAGGCTCGTGCACTCGAAGCCGCCGTTGGCCTCCACCGCGCCGGGCACGAAGGACAGCCCTGGAAGTTCGCGCCCCATCAGCGCCAGGTAGCCGGGATGGCGCGATTCGATGGTGGGCTGGTCGCCGGCCGTGGAGAAGACCAGCACGTCCAGCACGTTGCTGGTCGACTCGCGCGCCTTGGCCCCGCCTTGGAAGGCGTACTCGTGCGCCTTGGCGGCGGGATCGATCCAACGCGCGATATGGTGCGCCTCGTGCGGCATCACGGGCAGCCGCTGCCAGTCCTTGGGAGGCGCGAACTGCAGGGGCGCCTGCACTGCTCGGCCGCGCGAGGACCCAGCCATCGCGCAGACGGAAAGGACGCTGGCGAGGATGGCCGAATGGAGTGGCAGTCGATTCATGGCATGGGTTCGTGCCTGGCCGCTGGCGCAGGCCGAGTCGCGGTGGGCGCTGGCTGCGCCCTCCAAGCGCGCGAGCGCCCGGCTTCCCACCACCTTTCCTGATTTCCCGCTCACCCGCACTTAGCCGCGACCGCTGACCCCATGTTCGGCCCGCCGCAAGTCGACGATGAAGCGCGCGGCCGCGGCGTACATCGCGAGGGAGACCATGCCGCGCGCCACGGCCGCCACGCCGGGGACATGCACCAGTTGGATGCCTAGCGCGGCACCCAAGGCGGCGCCCAGCGCCAGCGGCACGGCACGCGAGCCCTCGAGCGTGCCATCGCGCCGGTACAGCGCCACGCTGGTCCAAGCGGTGGCGGTCGACATGGCGAGGCTCGCGGCGCGCGCGCCGAGGTAGCCGAGTCCTGGCACGAGGAACAAGAGGCCCGGCACGGCCACCAGCCCGCCCCCGATGCCGAGCAGCGGCGCCAGCACGCCGGAGACGAAGCCGATGGCGGCGATCCACGCCCAGTCGCCGACGCCGAGTTCGAGGACCGCCAACTCGCGCCCGGCGTCGTCGTGCGCCCGCGCCGCATCGACCAGCACCCAAGTGCCCACGAGCAAGAGCAGCGCCACGAACACCTGCTTGAGCGTGCGCGTCGAGAGGCGCTTGCCGACGAGGTAGCCGAGCCAGGTGCCGATCAGCGCGCACGGCACGAGGACGAAGAGCGTCGGCGCGTGGAAGGCTCGCTCTGGATGCATGGACTCGAAGGCGGTCGCGCTGGTCGTCGAGGCCGCGACGAGCACCAGCGAGTTGGCCACGGCGCGCTGCATCGGGAGGCGGAAGCCGTAGACGAGGATCGGCACGGCGAAGACGCCGCCGCCGATGCCGCACAAGGCGCTGTAGCAACCCAGCGCCGCGCCGAGGAGCGCCAGCACGGCCGCCTTCGGGCTTGCGCGTGCTTGTTCGACGACGGACTCGGGCATGACCCTCGATTGTCGCCACCGCGCGGCCCAAGGCAACCTCGGAACGGCGCGCTTGGTCGTTCATGGGGCGTCGCCGCCATGTCGGGCGCTATCCTCTGCGCCGCGGCGAAGGACCGCGGCCAACCATGAAGCACCTGATCCCCCTCGCCATCCTAGCCCTGCTGCCCGCCTGCTCCCTCTTCGGGACCATGGGCGGCTCGCACGACCAGCAGTCATCCGCGGAGGTCCAGCGCGTGTTCCCCTACGACGTCCAGAAGCACACCCTCGCGAACGGCTTGACGGTGTTGTTCGTGCCGATGCCCTCCGACGGCCTCGTGTCGTACTGGTCGATCGTGCGCACCGGCTCGCGCGACGAGATCGAGGAAGGCGTGACGGGCTTCGCGCACTTCTTCGAGCACATGATGTTCCGCGGCACCGAGAAGCGGCCGGGCAAGGTCTACGACGGCATCGTGCACGGCATGGGCGCGGACGCCAACGCGTTCACCACCGACGACTACACCGCCTACCACCTCTCGGTCGGCCGCGACGACTTGCCGACCGTGATCGAGATCGAGGCCGACCGCTTCCAGAACCTCTCCTACGACGAGCCCGCCTTCCGCACCGAGGCCGGAGCCGTCTTCGGCGAATACAGGAAGGGCCGCAGCAGCCCGTTCGAAGTGCTGTTCGAGGCGCTGCAGGAGACGGCCTTCGACAAGCACACCTACAAGCACACCACCATCGGGTTCCTGCGCGACATCGAGCGCATGCCCGAGCAGTACGAGTACTCCAAGGGCTTCTTCCAGCGCTTCTACCGCCCTGAGAACGTGGTGTTGACCATCGCCGGAGACTTCGACGAAGCCGAGACGCTGCAGCACATCGGCGCCCACTACGGCGGCTGGAAGCGCGGCTACCAGGCTCCGGAGGTGCCCGTCGAGCCGCGGCAGCAGGGCTTGCGCCGCATCGACGTGCCCTTCGAAGGCCAGACGCAGCCCATCGTGACGCTGAACTTCAAGAGCCCGGCCTTCGCGCCCGGCGACAAGCTCGCCGTGGCCGGACGCGTGGCCGCGGACATCTGGTTCGGGGAGACCTCCGACCTGCATCGCCGCCTCGTGATCGAGGAGCAGCGCTGCGAGTTCCTCGCGGCTTCGTTCGAGAACACGCGCGATCCGGGCTTGTGGACCATCTACGCGATGGTCAAGGATCCCGCCGACGTGCGCGCGGTCGAGGACGAGATCTGGAAGGAGATCGAGAAGGCCGCCAAGACAGCGCCGACGCAGGCGCGCCTCGACGACGTGCGCTCGCACCTGCGCTACGCCTTCTTGGCGGGCATGACGACGCCCGACGCGGTCTCGCAAGCCATCTCGCGCTTCGTGGCGCACACTGGCGACCTCGCGTGCATCGACCTCTGGTACACGACCCTCGCGAGCCTCGCGCCCGCCGACGTGGCCGCGGGAGTCGCGCAGCACCTGCGCCGCGCCGGCTGCACGGCCGCGACCGTGCACACGAAGGGCGTCGAACTGCCCAAGGCCACTTCGATGGCGACGGCCGAAGCGCAGGCCGACGCGCCGCGCTCGGCGCGCCTGTCGCTCGCGAGCGACGCGTCGCCGCGCATGCCGCGATCCCTCGCGGAGGAGGGCTCGAATGGCCTGCCGCAGCCGCCGGTGCTGTTGCCTGTGCCGGCCGATCCGACCGTGTCGTTCCGCCTGTGGTTCCAAGTCGGGAGCCAGGACGATCCCGTCGGCAAGGAGGGCCTCGCGGCGTTGACGGCGGCGCTGATGACCGAAGGCGCCACGAAGCGACGCACCTACCCGCAGTTGCTCCAAGCCCTCTATCCGCTGGCCGGCTCGATCGGGGCCAGCGTCGATCGCGAACAGACCATCGTGCGCGGCGGCGTGCACAAGGACCATGCCGAGGCCTTCGCCGACTTGATGATCGAAGTCGCCACGCAACCCGCCTTCGACGAGGCGGACTTCAAGCGCCTGCGCGATCGCGCCGTCTCGAGCATCGAGAACGACCTGCGCTACGCCTCGGGCGAGGACACGGGCAAGGCGGCGTTGCTGGAGAAGGTCTTCCGCGGCACGCGCTACGCGCACCCCGAGGCCGGCACCGTGGATAGCCTCAAGTCCTTGACGCTGGCGGACGTCGAGCAGTTCGCGCGCACGCGCTTCACCAAGGAACGTTGCGTGCTCGGCATGGGCGGCGGCTATCCGTCCGCGCTGGTGGCGCGCGTCTCGGCCGCGCTGGCCGAGGACCTGCCTTCCGCCAAGGTGGAGTCGGCGCCGGCACCGACTCCCGCCCCGCTGGTCGGACGTCCGGTCGTGCTCGTCGACAACAAGAGCGCCATCGGTTCGTCCATCTCGATGGGCGTCCCCATCTCGGCGCGCCGCGGCACGCGCGAGTTCGCCGCGCTGTGGATCGCCAACAGCTGGTTGGGCGAGCACAGGAACAGCGGCTCGCACCTCTACCAGGTGATCCGCGAGGAGCGCGGCATCAACTACGGCGACTACAGCTACATCGAGGCCTATCCCAACGGCGGTCGCCTGCAGCAGCCTCCCCAAGGCGTGTCGCGCAGGGCGCAGCTGTTCGAGATCTGGATCCGCACCGTGCCTACCGAGCGCACGCTGTTCGCCCTGCGCGCGGCGCTGCGCGAGGTCGAGCGCCTGCACAAGGAGGGCCTGACGCAGGAGCAGTTCGAGTCGACGAGGAAGTTCCTCAAGGGCTACACGCTGCACTTCGCCGAGTCGACCGCGGCGCGCCTCGGGTACGCCATCGACGACCGCTTCCACGGCATCGACGGCCACCTGACCTCGTTCCGCAAGCTGCTGGACGAGGTGACGTTGGAGGAGGTCAACTCCGCCGTCCGCAAGCACATGGGGATCGACAACCTCGCCATCGCCATCGTGACCAACGACGCGACGGGGCTGCGCGTGGCGCTGGAAGAGGGCAAGCCCAGCCCGATCGCCTACGGCGCCGGCGAGACCAAGTCCGCGGCCTTGCTCGCCGAGGACCGGCTGATCGAGTCGTGGCCGCTGCGCATCCTGCCCGGCTCCATCGAGGTCGTGCCGGTCGACGCGCTGTTCCAGAAGTAGCACGGCGCGGGCCGACGACGCGCGCGGCGCGGCGGGGACCTTCCCCCGCCGCGCCGCGCGCCATTCACCGGTCTGTCAAGCGTGCTTGACGAGTGCCGGCGGCGGCCTCAGGGCTTCCACTTCTTCGTGCCTGGAGCAGTCCAGCGGCCGATCCACTCCAGCACCGTCTCGTGCCACTGGATCGAGTTGTGCGGCTTGAGGATCCAGTGGTTCTCGTCGGGGAAGTGCAGGAAGCGGCTCGGGATGCCGCGACGCTGCAGGGCGGTGTAGGTGCTCATGCCCTGGGTGTCGACCACGCGGAAGTCGTTCGCCCCGTGGATGACCAGCGTCGGGGTGGCCCATTCCTGGACGTGGTCGATCGGGTTGTGGTGGGAGTAGCTCTCGGGAGCCGTCCACGGCGTGCCGCCACGCTCCCACTCGGGGAACCACAGTTCCTCGGTGTCGTAGTACGCCATGCGCTCGTCGATGTTGCCGGCATGGCACACCAGCGCGCGGAAGCGGTCGGTCTTGCCGTTGATCCAGTTGATCAGGTAGCCGCCGTAGCTCGCGCCCAACGCCACGCAGCGATCTCCGTCGAGGAACGGGAACTGCTCGAGCGCCGCGTCGAGGCCCTTCATCAGATCCTCGTAGGGCGCGCCGCCCCAATCGCCGTTGATCGCGTCGGTGAAGGTCTGCCCGTAGCCGGTCGAACCGTGGAAGTCGACCATCACGGCGGCGAAGCCCGCGCCCGCGTACGCCTGCGGGTTCCAGCGGTAGTGGAAGTGGTCGCCGAAGCTGCCCTGCGGTCCACCATGGATCAAGTAGGCCACCGGGTAGGACTTCTTCGCATCGAAGTCGACCGGCTTGACGAGGAAGGCGTGCACGGGCGCGTTCCTGTGGCCGAGGAAGGTGAACTGCTGGTAGTCGCCCATGCGCGTCGCGGCGAGCTGCTTCGCGTTGTGCGCCGAGAGCATCCGCAGGTCGCCGCCCGAGAAGTCGCAGCTGCGCACCTCGACCGGCGACTTGAGGTTGTCGTGCAAATGCACGAGCCGCGCGCCCGCCACGCGCGGCGCGGCGTTCGAACCCTTCGACAGCACGCGCCGCACGGCGCCGGTCTCGGCGTCGACTTGGAAGATGCTCTTGTGGCCCATGTCGTCGGCCGAGCACCAGATCGACTTGCCGTCGCTCGACCAGGCGATCTCGTCCGGCGAGCGATCCCAGTCGAGCGTGATCTCGCGGCCTTCGAAGGTCTTCGCGTCGACGACCGCGATGGCGCGCCGATCCGATTCGTAGCCGGGACGCCGCATGCGCAAGTACGCCAGACGCGCACCATCGGGCGAGTGCGCCGGGTTGCCGTCCCAAGCCGGATTGGACTCGGTCAGCGTCTGGATCACGCCGATCTCGGCGAGGCGTACACGGAACAGGTTCGTGTCGTAGGCCCAGGCCGCGTCGCCCGTGTAGTACATGCTCGCGAAGACGACCTCGGAACCATCGGGCTTGATGGAGACTTCCTCCATGCCGCCGAAGGGCTTGGTCGGCACGTCGCCATCGAAGCCGGGGACGATGTCGCGCGTGGGCTTGCCCTGCTGCCACAGGAAGAGGTGCGAGCGGCGACCATCCTCCCACGAGTCCCAGTGGCGGAAGAGCAGCGTGTCGTACAACCGGCCCGAGCCGCGTTGCTTGGCGACGCGTTCGTCCTCCGCGACGCTCTGCTGCAGCGAATCCGCGCCGGCGTGCCGCGGCCAGACCTCCATGGCGAGCAGCAACCGCGCGTCGCCGGGGAACGGCAGGAAGCCCTCGACCTCCAGCGGCTCGTCGGTCACTTGGCGCGGCGCGCCGCCCTCGAGCGGCACGCTCCAGACTTGGCTCTTCCCCGATTCGCGCGAGAGGAACAGCACGCTCTTGCCGTCGTGCGCGAAGCGTCCGCCGCTCTCGGAGCCCGGCAGGCTCGTCAAGCGCCGCGGTTCGCCACCGGCGACAGGCACGAGCCACAGGTCGCTCGTGCCGCGGTTCTTCTCGAGGTCGGTGCTGCGCAAGTTGTAGAGCGCCAGCGAGCCGTCCTTGGAGACGACCAGATCCGACACGCGGTCCATGGCCAACATGTCGTGCACGGAGAAGGGATGCGTGGAGCCGGCTTGCGCCGCGGATGTGGCCAGTAGCAGGGGGATGAGCATCGTGGTTGCCTCGCCGCGAGCCACCACGGCCCGTCGGGGCGGGTGATGGTAGCGCCTCCACGGACTCGAGCGTGACGAAGCGAGCGGCGGGCCGCGTCCCCGCGACCCGCCGCCCTTCGTCTTCGACGCGCGCCGCCCGCGCCGCACTCAACGCATGGCGCGCGCCTCGGTCTCGAGGCGAGCGATGCGCACCAGGAGCATCTGCGCATCCTGCGCGGCGACGGTGCCGACCTGCGCCTCGCAGATCGCCTCCATGCGCGCCTTGGCGGTGGCGCGCTCGCGGGTGCGCGTCAGCTGCATGGCGCGCGTCTCGCGCACTTGACGCTGCGCCTTGAGCACGCCTTGCGCCTCGCGATCGACCTTCAGTCCGGCCAGCGCCTCGAGGACCAACTTCCGACGCGCGTCGCCGAGCAGGGCCTTCTGCAACTCCTCGCCGCGCAGCTGCACGGCCAGCCAGTCGCCCTCCTTGGCGGCGCGCTCGAACAGCTCGAGCTTGCCCGCCAGTTGGCGCTCGATCTTGCCCGCGAGCCCGACGGCGTCGTCCATGGCGCGCGCACGCTCGAGCGCCTTGGTCCACTCGCCGCGACGCAACGGCTGGCGGACGGCGTCGAGACCGCCTTGCCAGCGCTGCATCGGCTCCGCGAAGGCCTCGGCGAGGGCCGTTTCGAGCACCTTGCCTTCGAGGCGCAGCACATCCCCGCGCCAGACGATGCGACCGTTGGCGTCGGCCAGCACGGCCTCGCAGCAGTTCCGCGGATCGACCACATCGAGCAGGTCGCCGTGCTGGTCCAAGGCCCACGCGGCCTTGACGCGATTGTCCTTCATCCAGCGCTTGGCCGGTTGTTCGCGGTCGCCGGTGATGCACAAGACATCGAGGCCGGCATCCGCGTGGTCCGCCCGCAGCTCCTCCAGACGCGCAGCTTGCTTCTCGCAGCGCCGGCAGACCTCGGTCGTGACCTCGAGGGCCCAGTTGGCGTAGCTCACGAGATCCAAGTCGCGATCCGGGTGGATCGCCTTGATCAGCATGGCGCGGCCGAGGAAGGCCTGTTGGGCGCCACCCTGAGGAGCGTGCAGGGCCGCGAGGCGCGGCTCGAGCGGGAGGCACTGGCGCTGGGCGACCGCCGCTTGGGCGAGGCCCACGGCCAGTCCGACGACGACGAGGATCAGGTGCTGGATCTTCATGGTGGGAGGGGACGGACGGCCGACGCGAAATCGCGGCGTGCGCGCCCACCTTCCAAGCGCCTCCTCCCGCCGTTCCTCGCGCGAATACCGTCAATTCCCATCCAGCACCGCACTGCGGCGTCGGACGCGCGCCTGCTTGGATCCGTCGAGATGCATCCTCCAAGCGATGCCTGCCCGTGCTGGAGCGCGGCTCGACTCGCGCCCAAAAGACCGCCGCCCCCACCGGTGCGACCGGCAGGGGCGGCTGGATGGCGCTTCGCGCCTCGCGCACGGCCGCGGCCGCGCGACTCAGGACTTGCGTTGGCGCAGTTCGGCCATGAAGGCCTGGGCCTCCTCGGCCGCCTTGGTGCCGGGATGGTCCTTGGCGATCTTCTGCAAATCCTCCATGGCCTTCTCGCGCTCCTTGGACTTGCCGAGGCGCTGGCCTCGCATGTCGCGCACCTTCTTCTGGGCCCTCGCCACGGTCTGGGCCGCCTCGTCCTTGGCCAGCTCGTCGGAGACGACCTTCACCTCGGCCTGCTCGGGCAAGCCCGCCAGTTGCTTGACGAGTTCGCGCGAGCCGTCGATGGCGGTGAGGTAGTCCCCGGCCTGCCGCGCCGCCTTGACCGACTCGACGCGGCTCTTCACCAAGGCCTCGAGCGCCGTCTTGATGGCGGGACCGCCATCGGCTTCAGGCACCTTGCCCGCGGCAGCGATGGCGTCCGCGTACTTGCGCTTGACGAAGGCGGACTTGGCGGCACCGGCCGACGAGGGCCACTCGTAGAGCGGCTTGGGCAACGCGCCCACGAGCGCCTTCTCGATCAGCTTGTCGGTCGCTCCGCCGGCCGATCCGGCGTGCAGCACGACGCCATCGGCGCCGATCAGCACGACGCTCGGATAGGCGTTGAGGCCGAAGGCCGTCATGACCTTCATGCCCTTGTCGTACGCATACGGGTACTTGGCGCCCTTGTCGGCGATCCACTTCTCCGTCTCCTTCACCCCTTCCCCGGTCACGCCGAGGACGGTCAGGCCCTTGTCCCCATATCGCTCTTGGAGCGAATTGAGGTGCGGGACCTGGCCCCCGCAAGGGCCTCACCAATAGGCGAAGATTTCGATCAGGACCGCCCGGCCGGCGAGATCGTCGAGGGACTTGGCCTTGGTCTGGCTGAATCCCTCGAAGGCGAGCTCCGGCATGGGCGCCCCGACTCCGCGCTGCGCGAACGTGGTCGCGGCGAGGAGCAGCACGGCGAGGGCCGCGCGCAAGGCGTTCATGGGCTTCATGGTTCTTGTTCCGCGGCGCGAGCGGGGCGTCGGAGCGACGACCCGGATGCGTCGTGGCTTACAGCCTACGCGATCCGAGTTCGCTCGTCGCTGGGCCTTCGGGCCCGGATCCGCGCCGTGCGATGGGACTTCAGCCCGTCGGGGCAAGCTCGAAGCGCAGCACGTCGTGGCGCGACCAGACTTGGGTGGCTGGCAGGGCCTGCAGCCGCTGGCGCTCGCGCAGGCGCGCAAGGCGATAGGTGGAACTGGCCAAGTCGGCCAGTCCAGCCGCGTCCAAGGTCAGCCCCTCCTCGACGCGGGCTCGCTCGACCATGTGGAAGCGCGGAGCCAGTTCGGCCACGACCCCATCCCCGCCCGGCAGGGCGTCCCCTCGTCCTAGCAGGGCCGCGCGCAACTCGAGCAGGTCGTCCGGCGCCGGCACGGCGACGATCAAGGCCCCACCGGGCTTCAAGACGCGCGCCAACTCGTCGCGCGGGCGGCGCGCGTCGATGCTGGTGGCGAGGTCGAGCGTGGACTCGAGGAACGGCAAGCGCCGATCGGCGTTGGCCACGAAGATGGCCGCGACCCGGCGGCGGGCGGCCAGACGCACGGCGGCGTCCGACAGATCGACCCCATGCAGATGGCGCGGGGCGCGCGCCCCTTGGTCGTGCAAGCCGGCGAGCAACGCCCCGCCACCGCAGCCGAGATCCAAGGCGGCGCCGCTCCAGTCACCTGCGAGTTGCAGCACGGCGCGCACCACCCCTGGCCCGAGACCACGCTCGAAGAGCCGTGCGCGCGCCGCGATCGACTCGGCTGCGTCCCCCGGCTCGCGCGAGCGCGCGTCCTGCGGCTGCGCCAGGTGCCACCAACCTTGCCGCGCGCGATCGAACGAATGCCGCGCGGCGCACGACAGCCGGCCATCATGCACGGCCATGGGCAAGCCGCAGTCCCGCACGGGACAAGCGAGGATGCCGGGTGCCGGGTCGGGATGGTTCACGGTTGGCCGCGGTCGGCGCATCAAGCACAGCGGGGCGGAGTCGCGCGCGACCCCGCCCCGACTGCGTTGGGATGGTCGTCCTGTCGCCGCTTGCTCAGAGCAAGGCGCTGACGAGGCCGGTGATGCCCGAGCTGACGCCCGACACGCCCGAAGCGATCAGCTCCGAGGCGCCGACCAGGATGCCAGCGTAGATGATGCCGATGGAGATGTTGCCACCGCGGAACTCGGCCTTCTCGTCGATGTCCTTGGTGAAGCGGTCCATCGCCTTGAAGGTCCACGAGATCGCGAGGCCGGCCACCGCGATGGCGATGACGAGGTTGGCGACGCCGCCGATCAGCGCGCCGAGTCCATCCCTCCAACCGCCCGACACCAGAGTGGTCAGGCCTTCGGTCATGCTGTCGACACCGCCGGCGACGACGTTCGTGTAGGCGTAGACGGCGCCCGCGGCGAGCAGCGCCACCGCCATGTTCTTGCGCTTGATCTCGGCCCAGATGTCGATGCCGTCGATCATCTTCGACACGACCTGCAGGCCTTGGTTGATGGCGAAGGTGAAGATGCCCAGCGACACGACCAGCTGCAGCAGGCCGAGCACGAGGGCGATGAAGGCCCCGCCCAGATCGCCCTTGGCGGCGGGCGCGGCGGCGTCGGCGGACTGGAGGGCGAGGGCGAGGGAAGGGGTGAGCACTTGGTCGATCATAGGTAGGTTCGCGGCCCCACCGCGCGGGTCTGCGCGCGAGTTGGAGGTGGAAAAGGATGCAAATCGAGGGGGTGCGGCTGCAAGCCACCGCGCTGGACGGGCCCGAGAATGGGGTCCTCCCCCACCCCTCGTGGATCCTCTGGTCCACCGACTTCCCCGCACCTCGCCTGTCGCCCTTGGAGGGGGAGAGCGAGTTCGTTCGGATCGCCGACCGCTGCGGCGCGCGGCCCCCCCCCGGCGCTAGGCTGCTCGGCATGTCGCCCCACGCCTCGCGCATCCACGGCCCCTTCGCCTCCAAGTCCATCGTCCCGGTCGCGGTGCTGTGCTTCGCCGCCTGCCAGACGCCGCAGCCGCAAGCCCCCGACGCGAAGGCGACGGACGGCCGCAAGCCGCTGACCTTGGAAGCGCTCCAAGGCCCCTCGCGCGTCGACTTCGCCGGACGTCCACGCCAAGGGCAGCGCTGGCTCGACGGCACGCAGTTCCTCGAAGCGCGCGAGGGCCGCTGGTTCCGCGTCGATGCGCGCTCGGGCGCGGCGGTCGAGTTGTGGAGCGACCACAAGCTGCTCGAATCGTTGCGTGGCGTCGGCGGACTCGATGAATCCCAACGCGCCAAGCTCGCCAAGCCGATGCCCGAGCGCATGGACGGCGCGCGCGCGCGGCAGTGGTTCGCGCACCTCGACGATGTATGGGTGGCGAGCCTCGACGGCAGTCCGGCAGTGCGCATCAGCGAGACGCCCACCATCCCCGAGCAGGAGATCGACTTCAGTCCCGATGGCGCGCACCTCGCCTTCGTCGCGGCCAACGACCTGTGGATCGGCGACGCGCTCGGTGGTGGCGCGCGACGCGTGACCTCGGATGGCGACGAGAACGTGCTCAACGGGGTGCTCGACTGGATCTACCAGGAAGAGCTCTACGGACGCGGCAACTTCCGCGGTTGGTGGTGGTCGCCCGACTCGCGCGCGATCGCCTACTTGCGCCTCGACCAGTCGCGGGTCCCGCGCTGGACCTTGGTCGACGACGCGGCCGAGCCGCACATCGTCGAGACCAGCCCCTACCCGCGCGCCGGCGATCCCAATCCCGTGGCCAGCCTGCGCACTCACCGCCTCGACCAACCCGAGGCCGTGGGCATCGTCGACTTGTCGGCGTGGAAGGACGCCGAGCCGCTGGTGGTGGATGTGTCGTGGTCGCCCGACAACCGTCTCGTGTGGCAAGTGCAGGACCGCGAACAGCGCTGGCTCGAGCTGTGGAGCAGCTCCAAGGATGGCGGGGATTCGCGACGCTTGTTGCGCGAGGAGGGCGCTGCGTGGGTCGAACGCGTCGACGATTCCGTCCGCTGGCTCGCGGACGGCACGTACCTGTGGTCGAGCGAGCGCGACGGCTGGCGGCACCTGTACCACTACGAGGGCGACCAGCTGCTGCGCCAGGTCACCAAGGGCGAATGGGAGGCGCGCACGCTGCACGGCGTCGACGAGACGCGGCGCGAAGCGTGGATCTCGGGCACCTGCAGGAGCCACATCGGCTCGGACCTCGTGATCGTCCCGCTCGACGGCGGCGAGCCGCGAGTCGTCACCAGCGGCAAGGCGACGCACGCGGTCGCGCCCTCGAAGGACTGGTCGCTCTACGTCGACAGCTGGAGCGACATCTCCACGCCGACCAAGGTCGCGCTGCGCGACCGCGACGGCGCGCTCGTGCGCATGATCGACGACAACCCGGTCAAGGCGCTGGACGAGTGGCTCTGGAGTCCGCCGCGCCTCGTGCAGGTGCCCAACCGCGGCGGCTTCGTCATGGAAGGCAGCCTCGTGCTGCCGCCCGACTTCGATCCCTCGAAGGAACACCCGGTGCTGCTGATGGTCTACGGGGGCCCGCATGCGCCGACGGTGCGCAACGCCTGGGGCGGCTCGCGCATGATGTTCCAGCAACTGCTGGCGCAGCAAGGCGTGGTCGTCTTCGCCATCGACAACCAAAGCGCCAGCGGCAAGGGCCATGTCTCGACGCGCGTGTGCTACCAGCAATTCGGCAAGCGCGAGTTGTCCGACTACGAGGACGCGCTCGATTGGCTGGTGGCGCGCGGCGGCATCGACGAGTCGCGCATCGGCATCTCCGGCTGGAGCTTCGGCGGGTTCATGGCCTCGTACGCGCTGACGCATTCCAAGCGCTTCGCGCTCGGCATCGCCGGCGGATCCGTCACCGACTGGCGCGACTACGATTCGATCTACACCGAACGCTACATGCGCACGCCGGCCAACAATCCGCAGGGCTACGCCACGACCAGCGTGGTGCAAGCCGCACCCGCCTTGTCGGGTCGCTTGGCGCTCGTGCATGGCGCCATCGACGACAATGTGCATCCCGCCAACGCGATGAAGCTGGCGCTCGCCCTGCAGCGCGCCGGCAAGCAATTCGACCTGATGCTCTATCCGCGCCAGCGGCACGGCGTGGTCGAACCGGCGCTCGCCCAGCATTGGCAGCGCCTGCAACTCGAGCTCGTGCGCCGGCACCTCCTGGGCGGCTGAAGTCGCGGCCTGCTAGGCGCCGCGACCGCGCTCGAGGATCGCCGTCGTCGAACGGCCCGGCACGAGCGGCGCGAGGTGCACGACTCCACCGTGCGACTCGACCCACTCGCGGCCGACCACGCCCTTCTCGGCCCAGTCGGCGCCCTTGACCAGCGCGTGCGGCGTGACGCGTTGGATCAGCTCGAGCGGCGTATCCTCGGCGAAGCCGACGACTCCATCGACGCACTCCAGCGCCGCCAGCACCTCCATGCGGTCCGCCAGGGCGTTGACCGGGCGCAGGGGGCCCTTGGCGCGACGCACCGACGCGTCGTCGTTGACGGCCACGAGCAGCACGTCGCCGCGCGCTCGCGCCCACTTGAGGTAGGTCACATGGCCTAGATGCAAGACGTCGAAGCAGCCGTTGGTGAACACGACGCGCTTGCCCTGCTTCTTCCAATGGGCCACGCGCAGGTCGAGCGTCGCGGCATCGAGCAGCTTGCCTTCGTCGCGACCATCGGCGGCGAGGTGCGCGAGCAACTCCTCGCGCGTCACGGCGTGCGTGCCGAGGCGCCCGACGACGATCGCGGCCGCTTCGTTGGCGAGCTCCACCGCCATGGCGAGATCGAGTCCCGAGGCGAGGTGGAAGGCGAGTTGCGCCACGACCGTGTCGCCCGCGCCGGTGACGTCGAAGACGGCGCGGGCCTGCGCCGGCACGTGGCCGCGCGCGCCGCGGCGATCCTCGTAGTAGATGCCGTCCGCGCCCAAGGTCACGACCGCCGCGTCCAGCTCGGCGAGGCGCATGAGGTCCTGCGCGGCCTGCGGCAGGTCGGCGTGGCGCGCGAGCTTGCGGCCCAAGGCCTGTTCGGCCTCCTTCTTGTTGGGCGTCACGAGCGTGGCGCCCTTGTAGCGCGAGTAGTCGTCGCCCTTGGGGTCGACCAGCACGGGCACGCCCGCCGCGCGCGCCGCGCGCACGACGCAGGCGACGACCTCGTCGGCCAGCACGCCCTTGCCGTAGTCGGACAGCACCACCGCGCGCGCCGCCCCGACCTTGTCCGGCAGCAGGCGCACCATCTCCGCGAGGCTCGCGCCGCCCAAGGTGCGCGCGTCCTCCCAGTCGACGCGCAGCATCTGCTGGGCGCCCGACATCATGCGGGTCTTCTGCGTGGTGGGCCGACGCGCATCGACGACCAAGCCGCCGACGCCGATCTCCTGCTCCTCCATCAGCGAGCGCAGGGCGCGTCCCCAGCCATCGTCGCCCACCACTCCCACGACCTCGACCTCGGCCCCCATGGCGACCAGGTTGGCGGCGACATTGCCCGCGCCCCCGAGCTTCTCCTCGCTGCGGCGCGCGGCGAGCACCGGGATGGGCGCCTCGGGCGAGATGCGCGAGACCTCGCCGGATACATAGCGGTCGAGGATCAGGTCGCCGACGATCAGCACGGAAGGGCGCGGCGCGGCGCGCAGGGCTGCGACCAAGCGGTTCATGCCCGCGCCTCCGCGTCGCGCGCCACCTCGCCCCGCGCTTCGTCGCCGAGCCGTCGATCGGGCTCGAGATGGCGCACGACATAGTCGCGCACCGCTTGCTCGACGGGTGTCGCGGGCGCGCTCCAACCGGAATCGCGCAGGCGACGCGTGTCGGCCTGGGTGCGGTACTGGTACTTGCCGCGCAACGCCTCGGGCATGGGCATGTACTCGATGCGCGCCTCGCGGCCCATCGCCGCGAACAAGGCGCGCGCCAGCTGGTTCCAGCTGGTCGCCACGCCCGAGCCGACGTTGTAGAGGCCCGCGGCGCCGTCCGCGCGCATCAGGTGGATCGTCATCTCCACCGCGTCCTTCACGTACAGGAAGTCGCGCACCTGCTCGCCGTGCGCGTAGTCGGAGCGGTGGCTCTGGAACAAGCGCATGGCGCCGGTCTGCTTGATCTCGTGGAAGGCCTTGTGCACCAAGCTGCGCATGTCGCCCTTGTGGTCCTCGTTGGGCCCGTAGATGTTGAAGTACTTGAGGCCCACGATGCGCTCGAGCAAGCCTTGCCGAAGCGCCCACGCGTCGAACATGTGCTTGGAGTAGCCGTACATGTTCAGCGGCCGCAGCGTCGCCAGGTCGCATTCGTCGGACATGCCGCGCTCGCCGTCGCCGTAGGTGGCGGCCGAAGAGGCGTACACGAAGCGCGCGCCGGCCGAAAGCGCCCAGCGACAGCACTCCTTGGTGTAGTCGTAGTTGTTGCGCGCCAAGTACGAGGCGTCGCGTTCCGTGGTCGCGCTGCACGCGCCGAGATGGAACACGCCGGTGACGCCCGCGAGGCGCGCATCGTCGCCGCGCATCCGCTCGAGCAACTCGTCCGCGTCCATGTAGTCGGCGTAGGCGAGCGGCACCAGGTTGCGCCACTTCTCGTCGGACCCGAGCCGGTCGACGACGAGGATGTCCTCGATGCCATGGCGGTTGAGCGCCCACACCAGGGCGCTGCCGATGAAGCCGGCGCCCCCGGTCACCAGCACGCGGCCCTGCAGGGCTTGCGTTTGGCTCTTCTTGGTTCCAGCCTGCATGTGGGGGAAGATAACTCGTCCCCTATCGGCCGGAACAGCTCACCCGCTGGACTCCTCCCCCGACGGCGCCGCGGCGCGGGCGGGCGCGGGCCGCGCCGCGCTCCGCGAGCGGCGGTGCAAGCCGTAGCGGTCGTGCAGCCAAAAGACCTGATCCGGATCGACGAGGATCAGGCGTTCCAGTTCGCTGTTCACGCGCCTCGTCAGGTCCGCGGCGGAGAGGCCAGCCTGGTCCCCGGGCTCGACCACGACATCGGCCACCAAGCGCCAGCGCCGCTCGCCGATGCGCCACGCGGCGGCGAACAACAGCGGCGCGCGCAGCCGCTTGACCAACACGCCCGCGCTGCGATCGAACAGCGCCGGACGCCCGAAGAACAAGCCCTGCTCCGTGCCGGCGCTGGAGCGCTGGTCGAGCATCAGGGCCAACATGCCTCCGCCGCGCACGATGGGCCCGGACTCCTGCATCGCGCCGCGCCGTGGCACGAGCCGCAGGCCGAAGCGCTCGCGCAACGCCTGCGCGCGCGCCGACCAGGGCTTGTTCGCCGGCGGACGGGAGACGACGTACACGGGCTGCGGCGCGACCCACGCCATGGCGGTGCCGGCGAGTTCCCAATCGCCGCAGTGCGCCGTGGCGCACACGGTGCCGCGGCCGGAGGCGAACAACGCGCGCGCCGCGGGGGAGATGTCGAGCTCGACATGCTCGAGCAGCCTTTCGGGCGGCACGCGCGCCGCGCGCCACTCGGCGTCGAGCGTGACCTCGACGAGGTGCGCGAAGGCCGCGCGCACGCGCCGCTCCAGGGCTTCGGGCGCGAGAGCGGGACAAGCAGTGCGGATGTAGTCGCGCGCCACCGCCGCGCGTCGCCGATCGATGGAATGCGCCAGCCAAGCCAGCGCGTCGATGGCGAAGCGCCGTGGCCGCGACGGCAGTCGCCACAAGCACCCGACCGCCACGGCGTAGAGCGCGCACAAGACGTGCTGCCCGAATCCATCGCGCTTGCCCAGCACCGGAGTCGATGGGCGTGGCCAGGCGACGCGCCGCAGCGGATCGACCGAACCAGGCCGCCACCCGCCCGCGTCGACCGCCTCGTCGGGGACTTGCTCCCGCTCCTTCACGACTTCACCCTGCGCGTGCGTTCGATGCGACGCGCCGGCGTGGGGCACAAGGCGTCGAGACGCGCCTCGAGCACGCGCGCGCCCTCGACGATCCGCGCCGAGACGAGCAGCACCTTGGCTTCCACGCCGAGGCGCGCGAGCTTGGCCGCGTCCTTGCCGCTGCACACCACGGGCATGCCGACCTCCAGCTCGACGCGATCCTCCGGCGACCAAGGATGGTGGTCCGGCCGACGCACGCTGCGCCCGACGCGCGCTCCGAGGCGTTGCAACGCGGTCTCGAAGGCGCCCGGATTGCCCAACGCGCTGGCCGCGCACACCTCGCGTCCCGCCAGCCACGCAAGCCCGAGATCGACGCCACGCTCGTCGACGAGGGACTCCGCCGCATGCACGCACGCCAACTGGGCGGCGCCGGGCGCCAAGCGCAGCAGCTCGGCGCGCAACGCCTCCAGCTCGCGCGGTTCGACCTGGTCGACGCGCGTCAGCACGAGCAGATCCGCGCGCCGCAACGCGCTGGTCGGTTCGCGCAAGAGACCACGCGGCAACAAGGCGCGCGTGGATCGCAAGCCCCACGGGTTGGTGGCGTCGACCAGCACGAGGTCGAGGTCGCGCGCCAGGCGCCTGTGCTGGAACCCGTCGTCCAGCACGACCGCGCCCGCTCCGCGCTGCAACGCCCGACGCGCGGCCGCCACGCGATCCTTGTGTTGCTCTTGGATCAAGCCCGGAAGGCGCGCAGCGAGCTCGGCACCCTCGTCGTTCAAGTCGCCGACCTGCGCGCCGAAGCCGCGTGCCACGACCGCCGGCCGCACGCCGCGCCGCTCGAACTCGCGTGCCAGATGCAGCACGAGCGGAGTCTTGCCCGTGCCGCCAGTCGTCAGGTTGCCCACCGACACGACAGGCGCCGCGAGGCGCGTCGTGGGCGCCAAGCCAAGTCGATAGGCGCACGAGCGCAACCCCAGGACGGCGCCGTAGATCGTCGAGGGCACGCGCAACAGCTCGATCGCCGCCCCCCCCGCCTCGAGGCGCTCGACGGGCGTGGCACGCGCCGCGCCGCCGATCGCAGGGGTGTATCGCTCGAGCTTTGAGTTCATGGCGCGAACTGGGCCCGCGGACGGGCTGGTCTCGCGCGGCCCGCGCGCCGCGCGCAGCTTGCCGGAAGGCAACCGACTACTCAAAGGCGTAGGCCGACTCGCCATTCGATCGCGACCGCCGTTTGATCGCGATCGCCAACCTACAAGGTGCATCGCTCGGCTGTCACGCCTGGACGGCGACCCGCGCCGCGTTGTGGACGAGCGGCGAACGCGGGACTGGCGCCGCAGTCTCAGGCGCCGGCTTGCGATTCCTCGTCGGGAATCAACTCGATCAGGCCGCGTTCCATCTCGAGAAAGGCGATCTTGATCGGATTGCGCTCGCGGGTCTCGAGCAGCGGGGCGGCGCCGCGGATCAGCTCGCGAACGCGCTTTTGCAACAGCGCGGTCTTCTGGAAGGAACCGGAGACCGACTTCTGGAGGCGCTGCGGGAGGGAAGTTTCCATGGATGTCCGTGCGTGCGGTTGGCCGACCGGGCGCAGCCACGCTTGGGCGCGCACCGTTGAGGCGGGAGCCCAGCATTGTGGGCTCCCGCAGGCGCACTTGCAAGCCGCGGGCCTTGCGCTGGGCCAAAAAAGCGACCTCGTATCCACCCGCAGCACAGCTGCCGGTCCCGTTTCCGGCCGGATTCGAGCGCACAGGTCAAGAGCGAGCACGCACCGGGCCGAAAGACCGCATCCGGGCGCAGGCAGCACCACAGCCGACCGGACGGGTCTCGACCACCCCGCCCGCCGCCACGTCCGCGAGACACCACAACCATGTCCAGTTCCATCCCTGCCGCCCCTCGCGGCCTGCTCCAGCGTTTCCAGGACCTCCCCGTCGCGAAGAAGATCCAACTGCTGATCGCCGTGATGGTGGTCGGGATCGGGGCGTCGCTGTTCGTCTCGTTGCAAGGGCAGGCGCGCCTGTCAAGGGAACTTGACAATGTCGGACGGCAGCAACTACCCGCCGTGCGCAACATGACCTTGGTGGACATGATGCACGACGGCATCCGGGCCGTGGTCCTGCGCGGCATCGTCGGCGCCGACCACGGCGACCGCGCCGTGGTCGAGGAGGCGCGCGCCGAATTGGCCGAGTTCGACGCCAACGTGCGCGGCTACCTCGCGGCCATCGAGGGGCTGGAGCTCGACCCGAACACGCGCGCGGCGCTCGACCGCTCAAAGCCCGCCTTGGACGCCTACAGCGACGCGGCGCGGGCGAACATGCAGCTGGTGCTCGACGGCAAGGTCGCCGAGGCCTACGCGGGCCTGGGCGAGTTCCAACGCCAATTCGACGTGCTCGAGGAGGACCTCGGTGCGCTCTCCGCCTTGATCGAGGCGCACGCCGACGAGTCGATCGTGCACGCGGACTCCAGCGCGAGCGAGGCGCGCACGAGCACGATCGCCTTGCTGGGCCTCGTGGCCGCGGTGGCGGTCGCCTTCGGCGTCTTCGCCGGCCGCGGCATCACGCGCCCCTTGACCACGGTGCTGTCCGTGCTCGAGTCGGGCGAGCTGCGCCGTCTCGAGGGCATCACCTCGCAGGACGAGATCGGCCGCATGGCGCAAGCCGTGAGCGCCGCCGTGCTGCGCATGGAATCGACCGCCGCCGAAAGCGCGCGCGTCGCGGCCATGGTGCACAACGCGCCGACGCCGATGCTGTGGGCCGGGCTGGATGGCGTGGTGCGTTGGCAGAACCCCGCTTCGCAGGCGGCTTGCGTCGCGCTGCCCTCGCTCGCCAAGGACGGCTCGCTGGTGGGCGCCCCCATCGCCGGGTTCGTGGCCGGCATCGCAGGCGCTCCGGACCTCTCCGATCCCGCGCGCCTGCCCTTCGAAGGCGTGCTGGAACGCGATGGACGGGTGGTGGAAGTCGCGCTGCACGCCTTGCGCGACCACAAGGGCGAGCTGCTGGGCGTCATGTGCCTGTGGAGCGATGTCACGCGCCGCGTGGCGATGGAACGCGAGGCGCAAGACATGGCGGCGCAGGCCGAGAACGAGCGCCGCGCGCGCAACGAGGCCGAGTTGCGCCAAGCGGAGGAGCGTCGCAAGTCGCTCGAAGCCGAGCGCGAACTGGCGGCCGAACGCGCGCGCGCCGAGGAGCGCGTGGCCCGCGAGCTGCAGGAGAAGGTCGACCTCGTGCTGACGGTGGTCGATGCCGCGGCGCAAGGCGACCTGACGCGCCCCATCACGGTGAAGGGCGACGATCTGGTCGGCCGCATGGGACATCGACTCGACACCTTCTTCTGCGACCTGCGCGGCAGCATCGGCGGCATCGGCCGCACGGCCCAGGACCTCGCCGGCAGCTCGAGCCAGCTGCGCGGAGTCTCGCGGCTCATGCTCGAGAACGCGCAGGCCGCGTCCGGGCAGATCCTGTCGGTCAGCGGCGCCACGGAGCAGGTCGGCCGCAGCGTGGAAACGGTGGCCGCCGCCACCGAGGAGATGAGCGCGTCGATCGCGCAGATCGCCCAATCCGCGGCGCAGGCGCGGCGCGTGGCCGAGTCGGCCGTGGCGGCCACGCAGGAGAGCACGCAGGCGGTCGAGCGCCTCAAGTGCTCGAGCGACGAGATCGGCAAGGTCGTCAAGCTGATCAACAGCATCGCGCAGCAGACCAACCTGCTGGCGTTGAAC
>SXGT01429537.1_pt1 | contig 28978 bp, 28 predicted proteins | sample 3176221 | NCBI WGS metagenome assembly SXGT01 (sample SAMN11356862, study PRJNA531348) | freshwater metagenome | isolation source: freshwater sample F1-120 | place: China: Fuxian Lake, Yuxi | collected 2017-12-25 | reverse complement strand
GATCCGCTGACGAAGATGTGTCGGGCATAGCCCTGCGTCGCGTACCAGTCGGAGTCACGCCAGTAGAAAAGCAGTCGGCCCCACCAACGTTCACCACCGCCGGAGAAGAAGCGGTGGAGAAAGTCGAAAGCCTTCACGTGTGCGAGCGCGAGCGCGAGTGGCACGAACGTCACGAGAGGAGCCGTCCTCAATCGTGTTCGGAGCACCACAGCCAGCGTGGCAAGGATGAGAATGGGAATCACGAGGGCAGACCCCAGCCACACGGGTGCCGAGCCATTTGCCCATCGAAAAACCGGAAATGCGATGGCACCTCCTGCGACTCCGACCGGAATCCACCAGCGGACTTGCCTGAGCAGGAGCACGGCGAGGCCAACGAACAGCAAGCCTCCAGCTCCATCGAGGATCAGCGACAGGAGGAAAAACAGCCGGCCCGGATTTTGTCGACCGACTGGGGCGAGCGCTTCAAAGGCCTCGCGATCCCCATCGAGCCAGGTCTCGAGTTGACTCCTGACTCCTGGAACTCCGAGTGTCGTGGCCAGGGGCGCCGCGGGGATCAGCGCACCGTCGCTTCGGAGGACTCCGATGGTGACGGTGCGGGTGTCGTACACCGCCTGTATTTTCACGACCCCGGTCGTGACCGCACTTGCGGGAACGGAGAAATTGAAACCGTTCATCTTCAACCGTGGTCGGTACCAGAATGTCGCGACATCCGGTCGGCTCTCCGGATTCGTGCGAGCAATCTCCTGATTCGCGTCGTTGACGGCGATGATCGAGTTCGGAGTGAGTTCCTGGTCGACGTCGAGCGTCCAACCACGAATCCTGACCTTGGCGTACTCGAGTATCGCCTTGCGCGACTGCGGTACGCCGATCTTGAGTTGGGCGTAGGGTCCCCGCGGCGGAGGTTCCGCGTCGGGTGGGATTGTGGCGTCATCATCGGTGAACTTGTACTTCACCAGCAGCTCCGCCGGTGCCTTGGGAATCGGGAGGAATTGCAATCTGGTGAATTGGTACTGGTCGGGTAGTGGCACGGGCGAGTTGTCGATTTCTTCGTCGCCGAGCGACGCAGCAACTTCGCCGTTCGAAAAGATGGGGAGGAATTGGTCAGTCTCGGTGTTGCTCGAAACTACCGCACCATACGTGGCGGTGAATGGAAAACGCGTGAGCCAGAGCGCGCCGAGGCGCGGATACTCGTTCATGAAGGGGAGGCTCCAGTCGTGCATCTGTACTCCGAAATCGACGGTTCGATCGGTGCGCGAGGTGTTCGACAGTCCGAGGTCGCTACGACGAAGGAAGGGACCCTCGTACGACTTCTCGCAGGCCCCCGGGTTTTCCAGTGGGGAATAGAGACTGCGGTAGCAGGCGTCGTAGCCGTCACTGAACGGATACCAGGTGAACGTGAGGAGTTTGAACAGGCTCAATACGACGAGCATCGGCTTGACCGCGGATCGCCATGACTTGTCGCCGAGCCAGCCTCTAATCGTTCCACGAATGTTCTTGTCGAGTACCGCGATGATGAACAGCACGAGCGTTGCAAATTCGATGCGTGTACTGAGCGGCAAGCCGTCCCACGCGAGTTGACCGGAACCCGGAATGACCAAGAAGACGAAGAGCAGCGCCGCAAGTGATTTCAGTCGCACCGTCACTCCACGCTAATCCCGTGCGGGAATCAACGGGTGTGGTCAAGCACCTCGCCGCCGATGCGTCGCGCCGCGGTTCGCGGTGTCGTGGGTGGTTAGGCGATGCTTGCGCGTCGCGCCGCTGCAGCACGACGTCGCAGATCGCGGCGCTCGTCTTCGCTGGTGCCGCCCCAGACTCCACAGTCTTGGTTGGTGGCGATGGCGAAATCGAGACACTGCTGCTTCACACCGCAGTCCGCGCAAACCGCGCGAGCGCGCATCAACATGCGCAATGCCTCGCCGGTGTTGCCGATGGGGAAGAACATGTCGGGATCGATCTCTCTGCAGTTGGCGTTCACTCGCCAGGAGTAGTCAGCGGAACCAAGGGCGAGGCTTTGAGCGAGGATGGACATGCGGGCGTCAGGCTAAGTGCCGAACGACCAGAACGCAAGGGGCAAATTGGCTACCCTTTCGCAGCGAGACACATGCGCACAGCCACCCAAATCATGGCCCACCGTGGCGCCTCGCGCGCTGCACCAGCCAACACCGTCGAGGCGTTCGCGCTGGCCCGGCGACTCGGCTCGCATGCGGTGGAGTTGGACGTTCGTCAGTGCGCCACGGGCGAATTGGTGGTGCACCATGATCCGACTCTCGCCGACGGTCGCATCATCGCGCACGTACCGAAGGCACGGCTCCCGGAGACGATTCCCACCCTCGACGAAGCGCTCGATGCCTGCGGTGACATGTGGGTGAACGTGGAGGTGAAGAACCACCGGACCGAGCCCGATTACGACGGCAACGACGATCGCACCATGGCCGTGCTCCGTGTACTTCGACGTCGCGTCGACGAACACGGAGACCCGAGTCGCTATCTGCTTTCGTGTTTTCGACGAAGGACGGTGGATCGCGCCGCCGCCGAGTGGCCGGAACTTCCCACGGCGTGGCTCACACTCGGTGTCGACGATGCCGAGGCGTTGGCCAACGACCTCTCGTCACACGGCCATGCTGCCGTTCACCCCGAGGTATCGCGGGTGACACGCGAATTGATCGACGCGTTCCACGCGAAGTCTCTGCGCGTGAACACGTGGACCTGCGACGATCCCGTCCGGATGCGTGAGCTCATCGCGTGGGGAATCGACGGCATCTGCACGAACGTGCCCGATGTGGCACTCGCCGTGCTTCGCGAGACGTCCTAACCGGCCCGTCCTAATTGAATCGCCGAGTGTCGCTCAGTACTCGACCAACATCGGTTTGACGAGTCGCAGTGCCTCGGCGTGATGCCGAATCGTCAGCGTGCTCGTTTCGTCGACGTAGTCCCCGTCGAGTTGGTATCCGAACGGTGCGGGAAAGTCGAACACGACCTGCTCGACGTCCTCGATGATCTCGATCCCACGACGCGCGGCGATGCCGCCGTTGCGAATCGCATCCCACAATGTGGAGAGCAACAGCGGTGTGGTGAGTCGTCTGAACGTGATTGCAACGAGCCGTTTCTCCAGTGATGCGGCCCTCGACAGTTCGATTGCACGTTTGCCGACGTAGGTGTACGGATTGGTGTTCAGCACGACGGTGAAGAACCCGTTGGGAATTCGTCTCCCGTCGATCTCCACGGTGAAGTGCGGAAACTTCCTGTCGTAATCCACGAACCAGGTTCGCAACGCCGAATAGGCAAAGAGCGGCTGACCGACGAGTCGCTTGAAACTGAACGTGCGCTCGACGCGCCGAACCACCTCGGCATCGAACCCGACACCGGCATGAAACGTGAAGTACCGACCGTTCGCCTCCCCGAGTCCGATCGGAGCGATGAGCCCACCATCGAGTCCCGCCGCCAACTGGGTGACGGCAGTGAGCGGATCGTTCGCCATGCCGAGGGCTCTCGCAAAGACATTGGTCGACCCACCAGGAAGCACCCCGAGCGCAGTCGAACCACCCGCGAGACCGGTGGCGACTTCATTGAGCGTGCCGTCGCCGCCGAACGCAATGACTGCGTCGAGTCCGCGCACCACCGCGTCGGCAGCAAAGCGCGTGGCGTGCCCGCGTTCGCTCGTTTCCACGACCTGGACGTCGTGGTGGCGGGCCAGGTACTGGTGCACCTGCACGGTGTTCCGCGGGGTCACGGAGGTGGCAAAGGAGTTGACAACGAGCAGGATTCGCAAGCATTTTCACGGTATCTGGCGATGTTCCAGCGTCCGAATCCGCCGGGTTGGCGGCAGATGGCGCACGACGTAGGTCACATCGCAAGCCGGTCCGAACTTGCGGACCGATTCTCCGTTCAGGTGACCGAGCGGTAACAATGAAGGTCATGAAAATCGTCGTATGCGTCAAACAAATTCCCGATCCAGCGACGCCAGGATCGCTCGATTCGTCCACCAACGCGCTGAAGCGTGACGGCAAGCTCATCCTCGACGATTCCGACGCGTATGGCGTCGAGATGGCGCTGCAACTGGCGACCGCCGCGGGTGGTGGCGAGGTCAGCATCGTGTCGATGGCCCCGAACAACGAGACCGCCGGCATGCGGACGGCACTGGCGATGGGGGCGGTGCGGGGAGTCCTCGTGTCCGATCCGGCGCTGGCCGGCTCCGATGCACTCACCACCGCCAAGGTCCTCGCCGCAGCGATTCAGAAGGTGGGGATGCCCGATCTGGTGATTGCGGCGACCGAGTCCACCGATGGATACACCGGAACCGTCCCCGAACAGATTGCCGAAGTCTTGGGCTTGCCTTCGGTGACGTTTGCAAAGAAGGTGAAGGTCGAAGGTGGAGTGCTGAAAATCGATCGGCAAACCGAGGCGGGGTACGACGAGGTCGAGTGCCCACTGCCGGCATTGGTGAGCGTGACCGCCGGAGTGGTGGAGCCTCGTTACCCGAGCTTCAAGGGAATCATGGACGCAAAGAAGAAGGAGATCCTCACCGTGACCGCGGGCGACCTCGGCGTCGCGCCGGTCGGCTGGTCGGGGGCAGGTCAGAAGGTGTCGTCGGTGACGCAAGCCGAGGCTCGCAAGGCCGGACAAGTCATCGAGGACGATGGCGAGGCGTTCAACAAGATCGTGGCGTTCCTCGAAACGCTGAAGGTGATTTAAGGAGACCGACATGGCACTGAACAACGTTTGGGTATTCGCCCAGGGCAACAACGGCACCATCAGCAGTTTCACGGCTGAACTACTCACCAAGGCGCGCAGCCTCACCGACAACGTTTCGGCGTTCGTCGCGGGTGATGGTGCGGCATTGGCGGATGCACTCGGCAAGTACGGGGCGAAGAAGGTGTACTCGACGGGCGATCTGGGTGGCCGCTTCGTCGGTGTTGCGGCAGCGAACGCCATGAAGGCACTGATCGATGCCGGAGACAAGCCCGATTTGATCCTGTTCCCGCAGAACTACGACGGTCGCGACACGATCGCTCGTTTGTCGGTGAAGTTGGGAGTCACGGTGCTCACCAACAGCATCGACATCGCCGTCTCCGGCTCCGAGGTCGTGGCAACCACGCCGATCTTCGGCGGGAACGTGTTGTTTGCAACGGCATTCACCGGGTCCGGTCCGCACCTCGCATCGTTCCGCCCGAAGAGCTTCGCTGCCGAAGAGAACGGTGGCGGTTCGGCAACGGTGGTGACTGCTGCAGTGCCCGATGGTGGTGCGACGGCGGCAGCCAAGGTCACCGCAGTACACGTCGAGGAAACGACCGGACCGAAGTTGGACGAGGCGAACATCGTCGTTTCGGGAGGTCGCGGTTTGGGTGAATCCCAGAATTTCGCGTTGGTGGAGGAGTTGGCGAAGTTGCTGCACGGCGCTCCCGGGGCATCACGAGCGATCGTCGACGCCGGCTGGGTTCCCTACTCGTACCAGGTCGGGCAAACCGGCAAGGTGGTGAAGCCGAGCGTGTACATCGCGGCAGGCATCTCCGGTGCCACCCAACACATGGTGGGAATGAAGGGATCGAAGAACATCATCGCCATCAACAAGGACAAGGAGGCGCCGATCTTTGCGGTTGCCGACCTCGGCATCGTTGGTGACGTGCACAAGGTGCTTCCAAAACTCATCGAAGCGCTCAAGTCGCGCGGCTAGACGGAGTCGCGGTCCGCGCGACCATTGTTGCGTGCGCGGCTAGACGGAGTCGTGGTCCGCGCGACCATTGTTGCGTGCGCGGCTAGACGGAGTCGTGGTCCGCGCGACCATTGTTGCGTGCGCGGCTAGACGAGCGGCCAGGGATAACGGCGTCCGCTCTCGTCCACGGGAAAACGTCGGTGCTCGAGTAGCCACGCTGCGCGATCGCGCATGGCGTCGACCTCCTCAATCTCGAGCAATTCCGCAAGGTCGTCGGGAACCTCGTCGGTGAGACGGGAGATGTCGTCGAGAATCGACTCCGGAATCTCCTCGCCGCCGAATTCCCATATGACGGTGCGAAGTTTGAAATCCGCGGCAAAGCACAGACCGTGGTCGATTCCCCACACCCGACCGTTCGCATCGATGAGTACGTGTCCCGACTTGCGGTCGGTATTGTTCGCGACGATGTCGAATGCGGCGAGTCGACGCAATTGATCGTGTAATTCCGGTCGCGATTCGAACAAGGTGAAGTAGTGCTGTTCGAAATCGGCATCGACCAGGAGTTGCAGTGATCCCTCACCGAGCGGGCCATCGCGGAGCACAGTGATGGGAACGAAGTCGAACCCCATGGCGACTGCGAGGCGGTAGGCGGCCACCTCACGACGGTGCAAGCCCGGAGCAAAGTCCCAGAGCGGACGCTCGCCCTTCTGGGGCTTGTAGATGGCGCGATGCGACTGACCGGCTTTGGATACCTTCACGAGGAAGGTGGCGTTGCTGCTGTACGGCATACGCATCTCCACCTCGATGTCGCCTTCGACGAGCAGGCGTTGGTGCGTCAGTTCATCTTCGGGCATGCGTGTCCGTCACGATTCACGGGCAGACCACAGAATGCGCACGGCGGACGTCCGGCACGCACCAACTGGTCGGCGTGCTCACAGAATGCGACCGCCTGTGCGCGACTGATTCGAATTCGCACACGGCTCGCATCGAAATCCGGTTCGTCATCCGGGGTGATCTCCTCGAGTTGCAGGACCAGGTGGTCGTCGCGACGGTCGTAGGCGAGACCCACGCTGCCGAGTGCGAATGCGGCATCGATCGGTTCGACGAAGGGCACGGTGCGCACCGCACGGGGTGACACGGCCGGAGCATCCTCCAATGTCTTGCGCAAGAAGACCGAGAGCGCGGAGATTTGTTCCTTTTCGCATTTGATGGAGAGCAATTCTCCGATGCCCCCCACTTGCAGGAAGAACGTCCGTGCACCGGGAAGCCCGACGGCCCCGGCGGTGAACGCCTCTGCGGATTCGTACTCGCGAAAGATCATGAGGGTCGCAGGTCGCGGAGTGAACCGCCGGTGGAGTTCACCGTGAGGACGATCGGCGCGGAGTCCGAATACAGGATTGCCGTCACGGAACAGGTCGAGATGACGATTCTCTGGAACAAGTCGAGCGGGGTCCCCATGGCGTGAGCCACCGCTGCCTTGATCGGGTCGGCGTGCGACACGCAGACGACGGTCGCACCGCGATGTCGGCGTCGGATCACGTCGAGAGTGCCGACCATTCGCGTTTGCATCTCGAGAAAACTCTCACCGTCGGGAAAACGGAACGAACTCGGTGAGCGTTGCACGGTGTTCCACTCGGGTTTCTTGTACAACCTGCGTAGCGATTGGCCCGTCCACGAACCGAAGTCGCACTCCAGCAGTCCTCGTTCGATTCGAACAGGACGACGTAGCGACCGACCGATCGGTCGCGCCGTTTCGCGGGCTCGCTCGAGCGGGGACGAATAGACGGCGGCAACCTTGCCGACCTCGGCGATGCGCTCAGCGACCCGAATCGCCTGCTGCTTGCCGCTGTCGGCAAGATGCAGACCACGCGCGCGCCCCGGCAACACCTTGCCCGTAGTCGGAGTCGTGCCATGACGCACCAACAACACGAGCGTCGGCTTGGCAACCATGAACGCTCAACCTATCCCCGCATCTCGTAGCGTCGCGGTTCGTGACCGGACGAAAACGTGCGACACGCGACACGCATCGGCGACTCCGTGACGAGATCGAGCGGTGTCGAGCGTGTCCCCGTTTGGTGCGCTGGCGCGAAGAAGTCGCCCGCGAGCGGAAGGCCGCGTTCAAGGACCAGACGTATTGGGGAAAGCCGATCGCTGGTTTCGGTGACTCTGCAGCACGAGTCGTGGTATTGGGTCTGGCTCCTGGTGCGCACGGCGCGAATCGAACGGGGCGCGTGTTCACCGGTGACCGCAGCGGGGACTGGTTGTTTCGCGCGATGCACAAGGCGGGTTTCGCCAATCAACCGCTGTCACGCACTCGCGACGACGGACTCACCTTGCATGGAGCATGGGTGACCGTGGCGGTTCGTTGCGCACCGCCTGACAACAAGCCGCTGCCACTGGAGAGGAAGAAGTGTTCAGGCTTCCTCGAGCGGGAACTGGCGCTACTCGACGATGTGCGCGTCGTGGTGTGCCTCGGCAACTTTGCGTACGTCGCCGCGTGCGAATACTTCGGGGTCACGCCTCGCCCCAGATTCGCCCACGGGGCGGTGGTGGAGGTTGGCGCAACCTCGTCACGTGGCGCCGTGACTCTGGTGTGCTCGTACCACCCGAGTCAGCAAAACACGTTCACGGGTCGCCTGACGGAGCCGATGTTGGACGACGTCTTCGAGCATGCCGCCGACCTGGCGAGTGGTCGAAGGAAGCGGACGAAGCCGAAGTAGGCGCTCAGTGCGCCGCTGGTGCAGTGCCGTCCGCCTTCTTCTTCGGCGGCGGAACGCCGATCTTCACCGATGTCTCGGCGAAGTCCGGCCAACGGCGGCGGCTCACGATGCTGAGGAGGCGTAGCAACTTCATCGCCTTCTCATCGGTTTGTGCCGGACGAGCGATCACCGAACCGTCCTTCACCATGCGGTTCATGACTTCTTCTCCGAGTTCGGTTCGAACGACGCACAGTGTCCAATCGTTGTCTTCGCCGATTCCGCCGGTGGAAATGTCGGCGTGCTCGGCGGCGAAGTCGGGACACATCTTGCAGCCTTCGCGCGTCCACTGATGACATTCCTTCAGGTCGATCTCGTGGAACGAGCCGTCGCGCATCCAAATTTGGAACGCGCCCTTGATGTTCATCTTCACCATGTCTTCCTTGCGCAGACCATATTTGGCGAGGAACAGTTCCTCGAAGATCGCGTCGTCGAAGGTCTTTGAGCACAGGAGCCCGATGTTGAAGAGGAATGGTTTTCCGATCTTGCCGGCCTTGCGGTTCCACATCACGGGAAGCACCGAGGACTGACAACTCATTCCGACGAGCGCGATGCGCTGGAGTCCGGCGTCGGCCGCCTCCTTGATTGCGAGGGTGTTCGCCGAGTAGGTGTACCGACTGCCGGAGGAGGCCAGCACCTCTTCACGGGTGCGGGCCAGTCCGGGCTTGGCCTTCCAGTTCGAGCCGTCGCCGTCGAGAAAGCTGGTGAGGGCGGCGTCGATGTAGTCGTGCTGCAGCAGCCAGATGAGCATCGCGCCGACGAAGCCGCCGTCCTGACCCTTCTTGTGGGTTTCGTCGTCGGCGGCCCGGACCAACAACAGTTGTCGGTATTGCCCGTACATCTCGTCGTCCTTGCGGGTTCGTCCGAACAGGTGTTGGTCGGCTTCCTGCTCCCAATTGCGGAACCGCGGACACGCACGCGTACACGTGGTGCAGCCCTTCTCGCCATGGCCGCAGTTGGTGGGTCCCAACTCTTCCTCGATGTGGAACGGCTTGTACTTGCCCTCCTCGTGTTCGTATCCGATCACGTCGTGCGGGCAGGAGATCACACACCCGGCGCAACCCGTGCACAAACCGGTGTTGATGACCTCTTCGTAGAGTTCCTTCCACTGCGCCGTCCAACGGGAGGTGGTGGGTGCTTGTGCTACTGACACGGCGCCAACTCTACGATGTGCAGCGAGCCAGTGGTGCGCTCGAATCGTGATTACGGGCGGAGTTCCGCCAGAATACGACCATGACTTCGAGCATCATCACCTATCCACCGGACGTCGAGGAATTCCGCGGTGAGGTGCGGGCGTGGCTCGAATCCAATCTGCCGTCCGGTTGGTTCGATGAGGGTTTCGAACTTTCACCGGACGCCCGCAAGAAGTTCAACGACGAGTGGCCGGACAAGTTGCACCAGGGTGGCTGGATTTGTGCGACCTGGCCCAAGGAGTACGGCGGCAAGGGCTTGTCGACGTTGCAGGGCGTCGTGTTGAACGAGGAATTCGCCCGCGCGCGTGCGCCGATGCGCGCCGACTTCTTCGGTGACACGCTGGTCGGTCCGACCCTGTTGCAGTGGGGAACCGAGGAACAAAAGAAGGAGTTCCTCCCGCAGATTCTCTCGGGCAAGATGCGTTGGTGCCAGGGTTTCAGTGAACCGAACAGCGGCAGCGACCTCGCCAGTTTGAAGACCACGGCGGAACTCGACGGTGATGAATGGGTGATCAACGGTCAGAAGGTGTGGACCACCGGCGGCCATCATGCGGATTATTGCTTCCTCCTGACGCGAACCGATCCATCCGCTCCCAAGCACAAGGGAATTTCGTATCTGCTCGTACCGATGCGTCAAAAGGGCGTCGAGGTGCGTGGTATCACCCAGCCGGACGGTACGGCGGAGTTTTGCGAGGTGTTCTTCACCGACGCACGCTGCCCGAAGGACAACGTCGTCGGAGGAGTGAACAACGGTTGGAAGGTCGCCAATTCAACGCTCGCGTTCGAGCGCGGAATGAGTGCCACGACCGGGTATCGCCGATTCGAGGAGGAGTACCGAATGATGGTGGCCGCCGCCGTAGGCAACGGTCGAATTTGTGATCATCTCGTGCGCCAACGGCTGATGCAGTTCTACACGAAGATTCAAATTCTCAAGTTCAACGGCTTGCGTTCACTCGGCGCAAACCTGGCCGACAAGAAGGACTTCGGAGTCATGGCACTGGGTGCCGCGAACAAGATGTTCTGGAGCGAAATGCACCAGCGTGCGATGGAGTTGGCGCTCGACATCTATGGGACCCACGCAATGCTCATCACCACTGGTCCGGAGTCGGGAACCTGGCCGGGCGCGCTGCGGGAAAAGCGCCGTGCTGGATACCCTGCAAGTGCGATGATGTCGTCATTCTTCTTCTCCCGCTCGGAGACGATCTGGGGCGGCACAAGTCAGATTCAGCGAAACATCGTGGGCGAGCGAGTCCTGGGTCTCCCGAAAGAACCGCGTCCTGCGGGCGGGGAGTAATTCGTGCCGTTCATTTGGGCCATCCAAACCGGGTTTCGCAACTACGCGAACTTCAAGGGACGGGCTGCCCGAGCCTCCTACTGGTGGTGGGTGCTCTTCAGCGTGCTCGTGCAAGCCGCGACGTCCGGATACGAGGCGATGTCGAATCTCATCTCGGTGGCACTGTTCCTGCCGTCGATTGCCTTCGGCATTCGTCGTATGCACGACATCGACAAACGCGGCTGGTGGATTCTGTTTCCCATCGTCAATCTCGTGTTCCTGCTCAAGAGCAGCACGATCGGTGAGAACAGATTCGGTCCGCCACCGCCACCCCGCGTGGTTTGACGATGTTGCGTCGCGCACTCGCCCCGATTGCGCTGCTGACGCTGTCGTGTGTGGGCTGCGGCAAGGTCTCCGTCGGTTCGACCTACGTCGGTAACGCAAGTCTCGGCGCCTACACGAAGGCCCCGTCGGAATGGACGGCCGATGTGGTGCAAACCGCGGAGGAATTCACGATGCACGGGTTCTGGGCACCGGGCGGCAGCAAGACCACGCTGCTCGAGCCGTCGGGAACCGTCTCGGGTGTGGTCATTCGTCGACTTCCGACCACCGAAGAGGAGACCGACCTCACCTACCTGGGTCGCGGAGTGGCATTCAGTGATCTGAACGAAGCGCTCGATCAGGGCTACGCAGTCTTGAGTGAGGGTCCGATCGCAACCAAGGTGTCGAAACTGCAGGGTGAGCGTTTGGTCTACGACCTGCAGACCGAAAGTGGCACGCTTCGCGTGGTGCAAGTGAGCGTGGCCGACCGCACCAAAGGTGAGGTCTACGGCGTCGTCGTCGGTTGCAGCGTCACGTGCTTCAACGACAATCGTGCGACGATAGACAGAATCATCGAGGATTTCCGACTCGGTCAATGAGGCAGGTCACCACACCATGAGAGACGCATTGCCGGCACCGACGGCTCCCGGCGTCATCGGCCGTCGTCGTCGCAAACGCGGAATGAAGAAGGCGCGGCCCGGTTGTCGCCGACCGCTCCTCATGTTCGATCGTCTCAAGGTGTCGCTTGTACTGCTCGGAGTGTTCGTCCTACTCGCGCTCCTGAAGATGGCCGATAATCCACTGGTTGGTGCCGGCGACGCGATCCGCATGACGTTCAACGGTTACGGCTGGATCCTGAGTTTGTTCTCCATCGACGTGTTGCGGCAACTCCACTATTTCGTCGCCGAGCGGTCACCCGGCTACTGGTCGGTGGTCGGCCGGGTGGAATCGACGGTGAAGTCGCCGTGGAACAGGCTCACCTCCTTCACGCAGTACCGCCTGTCGCGCATCGCCCGGTTCGCCGCCATTGCGGTCCTCGGCGCCTTCGTCTTTGGTGCGGCGTTCGACACCGAACCCATCGCCGCGTGGATGGAAGCACTCGTCCGACTGTGGCAGGCGGTGCCGACGATCCTGCAGTTCGTCGCCTACTTGTTGCTGGCAATCGGCCAGTTCGTGGCGATCTTCTGGTTCTTGTCCAAGGGCGGCGTCGAGGTCCTGATGCCCGAGGACATCAAGACGTCGTTCGACGACGTGTGGGGACAGGACCAGGTCGTCGCGCGAGTGAAAGAGACGCTGAGTTTGCTCGAGGATCCCGATCTCATCGAAGCCAAGGGAGGGTACGTGCCGGGAGGCATCCTGCTGTACGGACCCCCGGGAACCGGCAAGACGCTGATTGCCGAGGCTCTCGCGGGCGAGACGGGGAAACCATTCGTCCTGATCGAACCCGGCGCGTTCCAGGCGATGTTCATCGGCGTCAACATCTTGAAAGTGAAGTCGTTGTATCGCAAATTGCGGAAGCTCGCGTTGCGCTATGGCGGAGTGGTCGCGTTCTTCGACGAGGCCGACGTGTTGGGTCGTCGTGCACTGTCCACCGTGCCACAGCGAAGCACGCGCATGACACCCTCGCACGAGCCGGCACTCGACTCGCTCGCGTACCTGAGCCCGGTCAGCCAGGCAGTGGTGCTCGGTCAGCTCAATGCAATGGTCGGCCAGAAAGTCGACCAACTCGTGGTGCCCGGTGGCGGTGGCGACATGGGCACGTTGAATTCCATCCTGGCGTCGATGCAGGGGCTGAAGAAGCCGCGTGGTTTCATCAACCGATTGAAGCGTCTCGTCGGCATGAAGCCGTCGAATCCACCGAAGTACCGCATCCTGCACGTGATGGCGACCAACCTGCCCGACTCGCTCGACGAAGCGCTGCTGCGACCAGGGCGAATCGACCGCAAGTTCCGCGTGGGCTATCCGTCACGCGAGGGTCGCATCCGCACGTACCGCGGATATCTCGACAAGGTGAAACACACGCTCACGCAAGCCGATGTCGAGCGACTCGCCACGTCGAGCCCGTATGCATCGGGTGCGGTGATCAAGGACATCGTCAATGAGGCGCTCATGGCGGCGATTCGGGATGGCAGGGAAGTCATCGAATGGCGCGACATCGTGGCTGCCAAGAGTTTGAAGGAGCACGGGGTCACCGACGGTTTCGAATACGTGGATCGCGAGCGGCACGCAATCGCCATCCACGAGGCGTGCCACGCAATTGCCGCTTACCGCTTGAAGGCCGACTTCCAGATCGACGTGGCGACGATCGAGCGCCGTGGGGACGTGGGCGGCTTCGTTTCCCGCGTGCCGGTGGTCGAGCGAATGTTCGAATGGAAGACCGAGATCGAAAACGACATCCAGATCTCGATTGCAAGTTTGGTCGGCGAGCGAATGTTCTTCGCCGGCGACAGCACCAACGGTGTCGGCGGTGATCTCGACAACGCCACCCGCCTGGCCCTGGTGATGGAGTCGCGATGGGGTATGGGCGAGACGATCGCGTCGCACTCGGTGCTCGTTGCCGGTTCCGCGGGTGGTGCGGGTCGTGGCGGCAAGCAGGCGGAGGAGGAGGATCTGAAGGTGTCACCGGTGCTTGGCGAGCGAGTGGAGCGTCGCTTGCGTGAGATTTTCGAGCGCACGCAGCAATTGCTCGAGGCGAATCGGTACGAGATCCTTTGTCTGGCACATGCCCTCGAGTGGCACCGCACCTTGAACGGCGCCGATGTTGAGGCGGTCATCACGCGGACTCGTGGACCACTCGTCGACGGAACCGTATACGACGTTGCCTCCGTCCGAGCAACGTTGGATGCCTACCATGCCGAAGCCGTGCACCTGCACAAGACGGGTCAGGGTCAGCCGCGACTACCCGATGTGAAGGCCGTGGTCACGGCGACGCTGACCCCGAGCGTTTAAACACTTCGTGCACTCGGAGCCCGTGGCCGTTGCGTTCCTCTCGTCTCCGGTCGGATTGCTGCGCGTCAGTGCCGATGCGCGAGGCGTCACGGCAATCGACCGCATCTCCAAGCGCGGCAAGGCGCGACACGTGGGGGATGCACGAGCACGACGACACGCCGCGACTGCAGTCAAACAACTGCGCGAGTACTTCTCGGGCAAACGTCGTCGCTTCGACGTGCCACTTCATCTCGAAGGTACGGAATTTCAATTGCGCGCGTGGGCCGAGATGCGCAGGATTCCCTACGGAACGACCATCTCTTACGCGAGCCAGGCATCTCGCCTCGGTAATCCACGTGCAACGCGTGCCGTGGGTAGCGCCAACGGTGCGAACCCGGTTCCCATCATCGTGCCGTGCCATCGGGTGATCGCAAGCGATGGCGGCCTCGGTGGTTACTCGCTCGGGTTGTCGATGAAACGAGCGTTGCTCGACCTCGAGCAACGCTCGTAGCGCTTCTCATGTCGGCGGTATTCGCCGCCTAGTGGGGTTGGGTGAAGCCGAAACACTCGCGAATGTTGTCGTCGCTCAGGGCATGGTCGGGTGGACCGTACGCCACGACTCGCTGGGCGAGGAGCATCACCGACGTGGCGGCAACCGCATCCTGCAGGTCGTGCGTCGCAAGGACGACCGCAACACCGCGGGACCGCTCGGCGGCGATGATGTCGGCGACCGATTGTTTCCCGTTCAGGTCGAGTCCGGCAGTCGGTTCGTCGAGCAGGAGCACCTCGGCATGGCGGGTCAACACCTGCGCCAAGTGCGTACGTTGTTGCTGACCACCCGAGAGATTACGCAGCGGCTGGTCGGCGAAGTCGATCGTGCCAGTCCGAGTGATCGCATCCGATACGGCTCGGCGGTCGGTGTCGCTCTCACGACGGAAGAGTCCGAGATGCGCATATCGACCCATCGCCACCACGTCCCGCGCGCGCAACGGAAGCGTGTGGGAGGACACGGGATGTTGCGGCAGGTATGCCACACGCTTCGGTAACGCGCCGGGAACCTCGCCGAGCACCGACACGGAGCCAGAGAGCGCGGGAAGCAAACCTGCCAGTGTCTTGAGCAATGTCGACTTCCCCGAACCATTGGTGCCGATGAGCACCAACAATCCTCCGGATTGCACTTCCAGATCGATGTCGTGCACCACGGAGTGAAGCCCGTGGCCAACCTGCAGGCGGGTGGCGGTAATGGCGTTTGCGGTCGTAATCATGTCAGTGAGTGTGCTCGTGTTGGTGCGGAAGTTCACGGTGTCCGAGCATCCGGCGGGGAATCGTGACGATGGCGACGATGATGAAGACGTACACCGATGTGAACACGATGCTTGCGCCGGCCGCCACGTCGAAGTGGTAACTGGTGACGAGCCCCACGTAGCTGGAGGCGACACCGAAGGCAATCGCCGACAACATCATCGTGCTGACCCGTCGGGCCACGAGAGCCCCAGCTGCTGCCGGTGCAATCAGCATGCCAAGTACGAGCAGCGTCCCGACGAGTTGAAAACTTCCAACGACTGCCAACCCGACCATGGTCAACATGAGACCGTGAAAGAACGTGACGGAGAACCCCGAGGTGCGGGCCAATCCTTCGTCGAGCGACATCAGAACGAATGGTCGATGAGCGAACACCGCGATGGCGACCACGACGACGAGGACGACCACCTGCCAGACCAGGTCCCGGGACTGGACTCCGAGCAATTCTCCGAAGAGGATGCGGGTGATGTCTCCCACGAACGACGTCGAGCGAGAGGTGATGATGACACCCAAGGACAGCATGCCGACGAACAGGAGCCCGATTCCGGTGTCCGACGAGAGACGGACTTTCGAGGTGATCGCCGATACCCCACCCATCATGAGCACGGCGCCGAGTGCCGCGCCAACGACGCCCGGAACGCCGAGGAGCAAGGCGATTGCGATGCCCGGAATGACCCCGTGGGCGAGCGCATCACCAACGAAGGAGAACCCGCGCAATACGACGTAGGTGCCCGCGACTGCACAGATGATCGCCACGAGGGAACTCGCCAAGAGGGCGTTGCGGAGGAATGCATTGTTGACGAATGGTTCCCACAATGGATTGAGAAGCGCGATGTGGGGATTCAACGGAGATTCGATTCGATGGTGTCCGCAAGGTTCAGGAGGAACTCGGCGTAGGTGGTTGACGACCCGAGGAAGTGGGTATTGATCTCGACGACGGTGGCTCCGGCACCCCGTGCCACCTGCTCTGCCAAGGCCGGATTGGTGCCCATCGAGGTGAACACCACCTTGGCGTCGTGTGTCTTCACCACGTCGATGACGAACTCGATGTTGCTCGCCGTGGCTTCGGCGTGGGTTGACGGGCTGGAGAGCACCGCGGCAATGACCTTGCAGCCGTAGCGATTCGCAAAGTAGGCGAGTTCGTTGTGGCCGGTCACCAACTGGCACTTCGTCAGCGAAGCGAACTTCTCGACGATTTCGTCGTCGAGGTCCAAGAGTTGCGCATCGAATTCGGTCGTTCGGTCCGCGAGGTCGACGGACAGGGCGGACGACAATGCCAAGCCGAGTTCGGGGAGTGCTTCACGAAGCGTGTGTGCGCTCAGCCAGATGTGGGGGTCCGTGCCGTGCTCGTGATCGGAATCACTCGATGAATCGGCTCCGGCATGGGAGTGTCCGTGGTCGGAATGGTCGTTCACGTCGACCACCGCGAGAGTCGTCACGTGGTCGGCGACATAGAAGACCTTCGTGCCCGACTCGGCGGTGTTCGCGAGTGCATCGGTCAGACCCTCTTCCAGATCGAGTCCGTTGGCAACGATGATCGCCGCGTTGTTCATTGCCTCGACATCCTTGGCCGATGGCTCGAAGTCGTGCGGGTCGAGCCCATCGGGGATGAGCGTCACGACGTCGGCATGTCCCTCGACCAGTTCTTCGACGATTGCAGCAAGGACGGAGTACGTCACCACCACATCAGGAAGATCGATCCCCGGCGGAGTCGTCGGGGTGACCGAGTCAGGCACGGAGTTCGTATCGGTGCTTACCGTCGTATTCTCCGCCGAACAGGCGAACCCGAGGATCGCTAGGGAGAAACAGATGATGCGGCTTGCCCGACGTACGTATCGCCGTGCACCCACGCCGTGACGCTAGCGCCGAATAGGAATGATTCCTATTTCTGTTGGGTGCGCTCTCTTGCGCCGCCGACTAGTTGCCGAGTGCCGTGTTGAGTGCATCGGTGAGCGCCTCAGCGGTGATCTCACCACTGTTGCGCCACAGCACCTTGCCGTCGGAGCCGACGAGTGTCATGAACGGATAGCCCGCCAGGCCGAAGGCGTTGCCGGCCGTCTGATCCTGACTGTCCACGAGTACGGGCCACAGTTCCGGCCACTTCTCGCTCGCGAGCCAGTTCGAAGGCGGGAAGTTCGGAGCCGACTGGTCGGTGCCGGTTGCAATTGCAATCACGTCGAGGTTCTCGGGAACGAGCCCACTTTGACTCCACTTCACGAGCACCGGAACTTCGGCTTGGCAATGTGGGCACCAGTGGGCCAAGAAGACGAGCAACATCGGAGTGCCAGGGGAGGTGTTGACTTCGTTCCCGAGGAATCCGAAACCCTCGAGAACGGGTGCCGTCATGCCGATTGCGGCGTCGGTTCCGTCACCGAACTCCGGTAAGGAGTCTCCCGTCACCACGACGTTCTGGAATTCAACGGCACCCTCGAGGCTGGCGTCATCGTCGCTGCTTGCCGTGAATGCGACGACCCCGAAGACGGCGGCCAGTACGGCGATGAGTCCGACGACGAGGGTGGTGATCTTGTTCATGATTGCTCCTTAACGAAGTGGAGGTGTGGAGTCCGTACCCATTGTCGCAGGCGATTGGGGACTTGCCACCCCGAGGAACACCACGACGGTGACGAATGCACAAAGCGCCATGAACGCCAACGACACGAAACCGAAGACTTCAAAATATGGCACCGAGCAGGGCGCGTCCGGTGAGCATGAACCAGTGTCGATTCGGGGCCATCGTTCTAGTAACCAGTGGTAGGACGAGATGACGGTGCCGAGACCGGCCAGAACCATGGCATATGGGACGATTGCCCGGTCCTTGCGAAGTGCGGCGATGACGAGCACGATTGCCAGTGCGTACATGGCGATGCGTTGATACCAGCAGAGGACGCAGGGTCGGTAGCCGACCACTTCGGAGAAATACAGACTTCCCAACATCGCCACCGAAGTGACGAGTGCAGGCACCACGAGGCGCAGTGGTGCAACTCCCGTCACCAGGGTGCGTCCAATCGACCCGCCGAGATATCGGGCAATCAGCAATGTCACACTGCCCACGAGCGCCAGAATGGCCAACAGTGCAAAGAACATCTCGAAGGCTTCGTTTGCCACCGAGTTGAGCGTACCGATGACTCGCTCGATGGGAAGCACGAGGTGTCGTGGTGTCGCGTGGCACGATGGAGAGATGGCATCTCTCCTCGAACGATTGCAAGCGGATCTGGCTTCGGCGATGAAGGCCGGGCTCGACACCGAGAAGTCCACCCTGCGCATGGCGATTGCCGCCGTGAAGAATGCGGCGGTGGCAGGCGATGCTGTGGTCACGCTGACTGACGAGCAGGTTCTCGCCGTCCTTCAGGCAGAGGCGAAGAAGCGAGCCGAGGCCGCGGACATATATAAGGGCGCAGGCCGCACCGAGGCTGAAGCCAGCGAGCGCGCGGAGTTGGTGGTATTGGAGCGCTACCTCCCCGCTCGATTGAGCGACGACGAACTCGCTGCGATCATCGCCGAGGAAGTCGCGTCGGCGGCCGCGCAAGGGGCAACCGGCGCCAAAGCGATGGGACAGGTGGTCAAGGCCGTGCGGGCCAAGGTTGGCTCAGGTGCGGATGGTGCGGCAATAGCCGCTCTGGTGAAGCAGGCACTCGGCTGAGGGGAACTTGCGCACGAGTCGGACGCTTCGGCGACGAGTTGTGTACGCATGCACAAACAGGTGAGACAATTGACACTTTCGTGTCAATGCCTGTACGGTGTTCGTTGAGTTATGAACGACTCATCAACCTCGAGGGGGGAAACAGTAATGAAGCATCTATTCCGAGGTGGTCGCCGCAAGGTGGCCGCTGTCATGGCGGTGGCACTCGTTGCCTCGCTCAGCCAGGTGGCGCCGACCAGCGCTGCGGAGACGCCGAAGACGGGTGGCACCTTGAGTGTCGGCATTTTCGACTCGTTCCCTGGCTATTGCATGGCGGACAACCTGGCCAACTCGTCCTTGATGGCCGGCCGCACAATCTACGAGACGTGGGTTGAGCAGCGCGTCGACGGCAAGATCGTGCCGTATGTGCTTTCGGCAGTGGAAAACAGCACCGACTTCAAACAATGGAAGTTGACCGTCCGTCCGGGTGTGTTGTTCCATGACGGCACGCCAGTGAATGCGGATGCTCTCGTAACGAACCTCCAAGCCCTGCGTGGCGCGTTGACCCTGCTCGGCAAGGCTCCGAGCCCAGGCACCGCCGGTGGATTCACCGCGAACATCACCGAAGTGATCAAGGTTTCGGACTCAGCGGTACAAGTCAACTTGTATCGACCGCAGGTCGACTTCCTCGAGACCCTTTATGCTTCCGGTCGATTCTTCGTCCGGGCACCGAGTCAGATTCTCGGTGGCGCGAAGTGCTCAACCACGCCGATTGGAACGGGACCGTTCAAGTTGGTGTCAACCAAGCTCAATGAGCTCGTCGTCACCAAGAACGCCTCGTACTGGCGTAAAGATCCGAGTGGCGCAAGCCTTCCGTACCTCGACGGCATTACCTTCACCTTCTTGGTGGAGACTGCCAGCCGAGTGAGCGGACTCAAGAGCAAGTCACTCGACATCGCGATGTTTACGAGCGCTGGTGAAGTGAAGCAAATTCGCGACCTCCAGAAGAACAAGAACATGACGGTTATTGAATCGCCGGAGGAGTACTACCCATCGATCTGGCTGAACAACCGCATCGCACCGTTCAGCAGCAAGAACGCCCGTCTGGCGGTCTCCTACGCAATCGATCGCGTGGACTACAACAAGGTTCGAAACCGCGACTACGTGTCGGCGGCCAAGAGCATCGTTGGACCTGCCAACATCATGTACAACGAGAAGGGTTTCATCCAGTACGACCTGAAGAAGGCCAAGGATGCGGCTGCTGCGTACAAGACCGAGACCGGAAAAGACCTCGAGTTCTCGTTCCCGTACACCGCCGGATCCACCGAGTCACTCGCCAACGCGACGCAGATTCAGAAGTACATGACTGCAGCCGGAATCAAGATGAACCTTCTGCCGCTTACCACGGCCGAGATCATTCAGCGAGCATTCCCGCAGCAATTCCAGGCAATGGCACTGTTGCTGATGGAGGGTGCCGGCACTGCATTCATTGCGCCGTTCATCACCAGTGACACTTCGGGAGGCAACCAAACGCATATCTTGCGCAAGACGCCACTCGCGGTGCTATACGGCATCTTGAACTTGTCGGCCTTCACCGACACGGTAAGCGAGGATCTCATTTGGCAAGCCAAGGCCGAACCGAACGCTGCAAAGCGCAAGGCGTTGTACGGCAAAGCCACCCAACAGATCCAGACCGAGGCCCGCCTCACGACCATTTCGTATCAGAAGTACGCCCTCGCGTACCGAACGAACGTGAAGGGTGTTGGTGAGCTCGGCCTGACCCAAGGTGGTCAGCGCAAACTGATGACGAACTTCGGAATCGACTTCACCGGAGTGTGGAAGTCAGGTAAGTAAGCAATTCCAAGAAGTACTCGCATCGTGCGGGTGGTGGAGCTGATGCTCCACCACCCGCATTGCGTTTGTGGGTGACATCTTGGCGACTCGAGTGAAGTTCGCCTAGCGTCCTACAACGAAGAAAGGAAACTCCGTGCGAGCCGCCTACTACCTGCAACGTTCGGCGCAATTGTTGATCGTTGTGTTCTGCGTGACCTTCGGATGTTCGCTACTTCTCCAACTCATTCCCGTTTCGCCAGCAGAAATTCTCCTTCCGGTTGGTTCGCCCGAAGAACGCGCACTACTCACTTCCGAAATCGGGCTCGACCGTGGCCCGATCGGTTATTACATCAAGTGGCTCGGCGAGTTCGTACGCGGAGACTTTGGTGACATCTACTACTCGGGTGGCAGGGAAGCGGTGTCATCCCGACTTGCAGTGGCATTCCCTCGGTCCATGTGGCTCATGATTTACACCCAGGTACTTGCGCTGGCGATCGCAATCCCACTTGGAGTGTGGTCTGCATACAGGGTGGGTCGACGCACCGATCGAGTCATCAGCAACGTCCTATTCGCCCTTTCGTCGGTGCCGAGTTTTGCGATTGCACTCGTCCTCGTCCTTCTCGTAGGTGTCCGTTGGCAACTCCTGCCAACGCTCGACTATCAGCCGTATTCATCGGGAATCTGGGAACACTTCAAACACATGATCATGCCGGTGGTCAGTTTGAGCGTGGGTCTCATCGCCAGCTACACACGACTACTCCGAGCCGACATGATCGCAACCTTGCGCGAGGACTACATCACGATGGCGGCATCCAAGGGTTTGTCGGATCGTCGAATTCTCTGGCGTCACGCGTTCCGACCCTCGAGTGTCACACTCTTTACCTCGGCGGCGCTCAACATGGGAGGTCTCATTGGTGGGGCAATCGTCATCGAGACGATCTTTGCAACGTATGGTGTTGGATTCGAGGTATTTGCGGCGATTAGCGGACGACAGTACATCGCCCTGCAATCGATCGTCGGTTTGATCTCCATCTTCTACGTACTGTTCAATCTCATCGTCGACGTAGCGGCAGGTTATGTCGACCCACGCACCCGAGATCGTCGAATAAATGCGTAGGAAGCACACCATTCCCACCTACCTTGCATTTGGGTGGCTCGCTGTGTCCGCATTTCTGGCGGTGTTCGGTTCCTTCTTACCGGTCGACAGCTACCAGACAATCCACGGGGACTTCATCGATTCGCCTCCATTCACGTCGGGACATTGGTTCGGTGTGGATTCGAACGGCTACGACATCTTCTCGGGAATCGTCAATGGTGCACGGCTCTCCATCTTCGTGGCTCTCGTTTCGGTCGGAATCGGTGGACTCATCGGAAGCGTCCTCGGAATTACCGCCGCGTACTATCGGGGCAAGTTCGACACGGTGGTGAGCACCGGATTCAATGTGGTGTTGTCGGTGCCGAATCTGGTGTTGGCACTTGCGTTGGTCGCGGTTCTTGCGACCAACGTGGACATCAACGAAGCCGTTCCGACGTGGCGTCGACTCACCACATTGGTGATCTCCCTGACGGTGGTGATCATTCCAATCCTTGGTCGAATCGCCAGAGCGGCGACACTTGCATGGTCGGGAAGAGAGTTCGTCGTTGCGGCACGCTCGATGGGAATGCGGGATCGACACATCATCGTCAGACACATCGTTCCGAACGTTCTCCCGGCGTTGATCGCGGTGGGTTTTTTGGCGGTTGGTGTCGTCATCATTGCCGAGGCTTCGCTCTCACTTCTCGGGGTTGGAATTCCAGACGGAGCATCGTGGGGCGGAATGATTGCCCGGGGCCGTAACGACCTCGAGTACAACCCACATGCCCTGTACTTTCCCATCATCGTCTTGGCACTCACGGTCATCAGCACCAACCACATCGGCGACGTCTTGCGCGGTGGCCTCGACCGCCGAGAGGGGCGACTGTGAGTTCTCTCCTTTCCATTCGGTCGATGAACATCAAGTTTGAGACACCTCGTGGGCTGCTTGAGGCAGTGCGCAACGTGAACCTGGAGATTCCAGCCGGTGCCAGCGTCGGCATCGTGGGCGAATCCGGATCGGGGAAGACCGTCATGTCACGTGCGGCCATGGGATTGCTCTCTGGTTCGAACGTACGACGAGAAGGCACGGTCGTGTTCGACGGCAAGGATCTCACCGCAATGTCTCGCGAAGATGTCCGCAACGAGTTTGGTACCGGCATGGCAATGATCTTTCAAGATCCGATGACCGCATTGAACCCGGTTCGTCGTATCGGGGCGCAGATTTCGGAAGGACTACGGCTTCGCCTCGGAATGGACAAACGAGCGGCCATGGCTCGAAGCGCCGAATTGCTTGCACTCGTGCGGATTCCGGATCCGCAGTCGATGTTGCGCAAGTTTCCATATCAATTGTCCGGCGGAATGCGTCAACGCGTGATGATTGCAATTGCGATTTCATGCAATCCGAAGCTGCTGTTCGCCGATGAGCCCACTACTGCGCTCGATGTCACCGTGCAATCGCAGATTCTCCAAATTCTGTCCGACTTGCGGCGAGAACTGAAAATGTCCATGGTGCTCGTTACCCATGATCTTGGTGTCGTGGCGGGGAACACCGATTTCGTCGCGGTCATGTACGCGGGTGAAGTCGTCGAACAGGCAACAACGACGGAATTGTTTGCCAATATGAAAATGCCGTACACGGAGGCACTGCTCAAGTCGATTCCCAAGATCGACATGAAGAGCGGACAACGGCTCCCCGTCATCGAGGGCCGACTTCCGGATCCCACGGATCGTCCGATTGGTTGTGGATTTGCCTCGCGGTGCAGTTACGTGCAGGCGAAGTGCACTACCGAACATCCGCCGCTGGTCGATGCCGGAAACGGGCACCTCTTCCGGTGTTGGTTCCCACTTGGACATTCGATTGCGAGGAAGGTGTAGTGGCTGGCTCGGGTACGGCGCACATGCGCAACAACGATGAGGTGGTGCTCGATGTGCGCGACCTCGTCGTGGAATTCAACGTGGGTGGCGGCAGGGTAGTCAATGCCGTCTCGAAGATCAGTTTCGACGTGTGCCGGGGCGAGACGCTGGCCATCGTTGGTGAGTCCGGTTGTGGAAAGACCACATTGGGCAAGGCGATCCTCCAATTGCCGCCTCCGAATTCCGGTGACGTGATTTTTGAGGGAACGAATCTCACCAAACTCCCCAAGGAACACCTTCGATCGGCTCGGACCGCAATGCAGATGGTCTTCCAAGACCCGATCTCGTCGCTCGATCCACGAATGACCGTGCGCGACCTCATCGAGGAGCCACTTTGGATTTGGGAGCGTGGCACCGAGGACGAACGTGCATTGAAAGTTCGCGAATTGCTCAACAACGTGGGACTCGATCCCGAATTGGTCCTCGATCGGCGCTCGTACGAGTTTTCGGGTGGACAGTGTCAGCGAATCAGCATTGCCCGCAGCCTCGCCCTGGATCCCCGCATGCTGATTTGCGATGAGCCGGTCAGTGCGTTGGACGTGAGTATCCAAGCCCAGATCCTCAACCTGCTGCAGGACATGAAGGACCGTTACGGCCTGACCATGGTGTTCATCAGTCATGACCTGGCGGTGGTCAAGGCAGTCAGCAATCGAATCATGGTGATGTACCTCGGGAAAATTTGTGAGGTCGGCACACCCGACGCGATCTACACGAAACCCGCCCACCACTACACGAGTGCACTCATCAATTCGGTCCCGATTCCGGATCCCACCCGAAAACGGAATGTCGTACCGTTGCAGGGCGAACCGCCCTCCCCGGTAGCACCACCCTCGGGTTGTCGTTTCCGCACCCGATGCCCGGCGGCCACGGAGAAGTGTGCTGCAGAAGAACCGCAATTGCGTGAGGTTGCCGAGGGTCAATTCGTGGCCTGCCACCACCCTCGATAGCCGAAAACACCAACCCCAGTTCGATAGTGGGGACGACAGTCTCCAAGTCCTTGATTTCATGCTCGTGCGGTAGTGCGCTACAGTCGTGACAGGAGACACATCCGTGTCCCCACTGAAACGAGGGGTAAGCACCATGAATCTCTATTCACGCGGCCTTCGAAAGAGGGTTGCCATCGGCGCAGCGTTGACGATGATCGTCTCGCTCGCTCAACTTGCACCGACCAATGCGGCTTCGAAGGCCAACAACTTGGTCATCGCAATCTCTGAAAAGGATGCGGGCTGGTGTTTGCAGGACTCACCCGGGAACGAACAGATTCTGGCGAAGAATCAGGTGAGCGAAACGTTGATGACCACGAACGACAAAGGCAAGACCGTGCCGTACCTCGCCTCCAAAGTCGAGAACTCCGCGGACTTCAAGACTTGGAAATTCACGCTCCGTGAGGGCATCTACTTTCACGATGGTGAAGAACTCACCGCAGCAACCGTGCTCACGAATGTGGCAGGAAACCTCGGACTAAATCCCCTGGTCCCGGCGTCCTTGCCGGCAATCGCCTGGCAGGATGCACTCGGAGGAGTGACCTCGCTCGCGCAATTCGCTGCGAAGGTGCAAGCAGTAAGCAAGTACGTCGTGCAGTTCAATCTGCCGGCACCTCGCCCGCTGTTCCCAGAGATTTGGGGTGCCCGTTCAACTTTGTGGTCGACCAAGACGTTGCAGACAAAGCAGTGCGGACAGACTCTCGGCTACGGAACCGGACCATTCATGATTCAGAGCAAGGGCACCGACCAGTTCAAGACGGTGCTCGTTGCAAATCCGAAGTACTGGCGCAAGGACTCCGCCGGAAAGCCCCTGCCGAAAGCCAAGACTTTGACCTTCCTCACGATCATCGAGGGCTCGCAACGTCGTAATGCGCTCCTCAAAGGACAGGCTGATTTGGCGACGTTCGGTGCAACTGCCGGCAACCTCCTCAATCAGATGAAGAAGGACGACGGAATCGAACTCTTCGAAGGGCCGAGGGACGTGACATGGTCGTTCCACATGAATTCAGCGGTGGCGCCGTTCAACAGCAAGAATGCGCGACTCGCATTCTCATACGCTCTGGATCGTGAGGCGCTCGCGAGGGTCGTGGCGAAGGGCAATGCAGAAGCCGCCTACTGCTTCGGAGCTACATACCATCCGTACAACCTCTCGGCGGGCGGCAAGAAGAAGTGTGCACCGTCGGACCTTGCCAAGGCGAAGCAATACGCCGACGCCTACAAAACGGAAACCGGGAAACAGCTGGCGGTAGTGCTGCCGACGACGGAGAGCCAGGAGTCGATCAAGTACAACCAGGCAGTCTGCAACATGCTCATCAAGGCCGGTGCAACGTGTTCGTTGATGCCACCCGTAACCGCAACCGCGTACATCCTGCGGGGATTCGCACTGCAACAGCAGGTCTCGAACTTCAACGTGGTGTTCGGTTACAGTTCGTCGTTCGCCGATCTGTTCTCGCGCAAGACGAATCTGGAATTGTCTGGATTCCGCTTCACCAATCCGGGTCTTGCGGCCTGTTTCCAGACAGCAGTCGAGACCAACGCGAAGGCAAAGTACCAGGAGTGCGTAGGGGTCCTGCATGGAGATGCCTACTGGATTCCCGCGTACAACGAGGGTCCTTTCCTCGCTTCACGTGAGGAATTGGTGTTCAGCGAAGGTCTCCTCCCTTCCAACGGGAAGCGTCGACCGATTGATGCGCGGTTTGACTTTTCCACCATCACCGTCAACGGCTGATTTCGCAAGTTCTGAAGGTTCACTGCTGGCGGGTGCGTGTAGCACCCGCCAGCTGTTGAATGTCGTCGATTCTCCATCTGAAACCGTGCCGAATGTGAGAAGGTTGTTGTAGTGAAAGCGCTAGCAGCACTCACCAGTCTGGCGAGAGCCATCACGGTGTTGCTGCTCGTCACCTTCATGATCACGGTGCTCGTTCGGCAGTTGCCCGGCGATCCGGTCGACACGTTGATGCCTTTTGCTACGGAGGAAGGGCGGGAACAGTTGCGCGACGAGTTGGGCCTCAACCTCAACATCGTGGAGTACTACTTCAGGTGGCTCGGTGACTTCGTACAAGGTGACTTTGGACAGTGGTACGCCTCCACCGGTGACGGCGGCGGCGTTCCTATCAGCCAAATGCTTGGTATCGCCCTTCCGCGCAGTTTGTTGTTGATGCTGTACACGATGGTCGTGTCACTGGCACTTGCGTTGCCCATCGGGATCTTCCTCGGATATCGCGCGGATACACGGATCGACCGAGTCATCAGCAATGCGATGTTCGCGCTCTCTTCGATTCCGAGTTTCGCACTCGGGTTGAGTTTGGTGTTCGTACTCGGACTGAAGTTGGACCTTCTGCCCGTACTGGGTTATGTCCCCTTCTCCGAAAGTCCGAGCGAGCACTTCAAGTCGATGGTCATGCCGGTACTCAGCCTCTCCGTTGGCCTCATCGCCGGTTTCAGCAGACTGTTGCGGGTCGACACGATTGCCACTCTGCGGGAAGATTTCGTCACGATGGCAAGTTCGAAGGGCCTCACGAATGCTTGGATTTTGTGGCGTCATGTACTGCGACCGTCCAGCGCGACTCTCATGACTTCTGCTGCATTGCAGATGGGTGGATTGATCGGAGGTGCGGTCGTCATTGAGATCATCTTTGCTCTCAATGGTTTCGGAATGCTGCTAAACACCGCAATCGTTACGCGACAGTACTTGGCGATTCAGTCCCTGGTAGCGCTGATAGCGGTGGCGTTCATCTTGTTCAACTTCATCGTCAATCTGCTGTACGCAGTTGTCGATCCCCGGGTTCGGAGTGGACGTGCCTAGACCACGCAGGAAACCGGTCGGATTCGTACTCTCTGCTTCCTGGCTCACGTTCTGTGTAGCCGCAGCGGTGTTCGGTGACTTGTTGCCGCTGCCGGCGTGGAACGACTTCGACTACGACAACCTCAGCGCCCCGGTCTTCACGTCGGGGCACTGGCTTGGGACTGATCCGGATGGCACGGACATCCTCGCTGGACTCGTGCACGGCGCTCGAGTATCACTCGGTATTTCCTTCACTTCGGTGCTGGCGGGCTCCGTTATCGGGGGACTGCTCGGTGTTCTTGCCGCCTATCGACGCAGTTGGGTTGATGCGGTGATCACCATGTATTTCAACGTGTCACTCGCAATTCCCACCATCGTGCTCACCCTGGTGATGGTTGCAATCTTCTCCACTCCGGCGGTGGACGGGTCGTCCTCTGGAATTCCACGAGAAATGATCCTCATCATTTCGCTGACGTTGGTTATCGTCCCCATACTTGGTCTCCTGGCACGATCCTCCGCATTGTCGTGGTCGGGTCGCGATTTCGTGATGGTTGCCGAGTCGATTGGGATGAAGAAGCGCTCAATATTGTGGACCCACATCGTTCCGAACGTTCTACCGACGATGATGTCGATCGGATTCCTTGCAGCCGGAATCGTGATCGTCATCGAAGGTGGACTCGCGATTCTTGGAGCGGGTGCCACTCCGGGTGCCAGCTGGGGCTCGATGCTCGCAAAGAACCAGAGCAACTTCACGATTGACCCGTATCCGACGCTTGCACCGGCGGCCGTTATCGCACTCACCGTCATGGCGCTCAACTATTTCGGTGATTACTTCCGCACGAAGATCGATGATCGCGAGTCGCGACTGTGAGCGAGGTACTGGCAGTCGAGGACCTCGAGGTTCGCTTCGAAACGCCCCGGGGTGCCCTTCATGCAGTGCGTGGAGTGACGCTCTCCGTGCAGTCCGGGGAGTGCCTGGGAATAGTCGGCGAGTCCGGTTCCGGAAAGACCGTGCTCTGGCGTTCCGCAATGGGACTCCTGCGTGGGAGAAAGGTCACTCGATCCGGCATCGTACGCCTCGAAGGCAACGATCTTTCGGCACTCTCGCCCAAGGAAGTGAGGCGATTCTGGGGTACGCATATCGCGATGGTGTTCCAGGATCCGATGACTGCTCTCAATCCGGTGCGGCGCATCGGCTCTCAATTTGCAGAGGCGCTGGTGAAGCGAAAGGGTCTGAGCAAGGGCGAGGCGATGGCGCGCACGGTCGAACTCCTGCGATTGGTGCGGATGCCTGAGCCAGAAATAGTCGTGCGCAAGTATCCGCTGCAACTCTCGGGCGGTATGCG